>Ga0075310_1000084_pt1 | contig 14890 bp, 15 predicted proteins | sample MayberryNE_Catta_2_FD_120088 | JGI IMG/M metagenome (GOLD analysis project Ga0075310, IMG submission 120088) | Natural and restored wetland microbial communities from the San Francisco Bay, California, USA, that impact long-term carbon... | ecosystem: Environmental > Terrestrial > Soil >... | reverse complement strand
TGCGCTGCGCGAGGTCGTCGCCCGACCCGGCGGCGCGCACGACGTCCTCGGCCCCCTCGACGGATCGTCCCGAGGCGGCCTCGTACCGTGACGCGATGCCGAGCCCGGACGCGATGCTTTCGGGGACCAGCTCGATGTCTCGGCCGCAGTGCGGACAGACGGCGGCGAAGGTTCCGCTCGCGGCGACGAGCGCCGACCCATGGCTGCCGGCATAGGGCTCGCCCGCTCGGACCAGCGTCGAGCTCACACCGGTGCCGACGGACAGGTACAAGAAGGGGTCCCGGCCGCGGCCCGCGCCGAACCGCGCCTCAGCGGCGGCCGCGGAACGGACATCCGAGGCGACGGCGGCGGGCCCCACCCGGGCGAGCGACCCGACGATGTCGAGGTCCAGCCAGTCGATCGTCTGCGCGCTCGTGATCGAGCCTTCCGGGGTGACCAGCTCGCAGACGGCCACGCCGATCCGGATCGCAGACCCGGCTTCCGCCGCCATGTCCGTCGAGAGATCCACGACGTCGTCGAGCACCTCCCGACCCTCGCGATCCGCACGCGTGGGCAGCTCCGTTCGGTTCGCGACGGACCCGAGCTCGAGGTCGACGAAGCCGGCCGCGATCTTCGAGCCGCCGACGTCGATGCCGATCGCCCTGGATGCGGTGGTTCGCTGCACCGCCGTCTGACTACCGCGGGTCGTAGGCCGGCGCAACCGCGACCATCGCCTCGACGCTCGCATCCGTGACGTTGTGCAACGCGTAGGAGGTTCCCTCGGGCACGAAGTAGCCGTCGTCGGGGTGGAGCTCGAACCAGCGCTGACCGTGGGGATCCGCTCCCTCGGTGAGCAGCACGTTGAGCGTGCCCTCGAGCACGTGGATCGCGACGTCGCCGCCGTGCCGCCGTTCGTCTGTGCGACCGCCCGGCCGGAGCACCGCGCTCTCGACCGTGAGGTGCTCGGTGCTCACGTACGTGCTCACCAACGCATCGATGCCTTCCAACCGCTCCAGGAGGCGTCGATCGTCGAGCACCTGCAGCCGGGCGAGTGCTTCGCGCTCTGGCGATGCCATCGGCCACCGCCCCGTGAACCGATCGTCCCGGTACCGGACGTCGGTGAGGAGCTCCTTCGTGCGGGCGTATGCGCTGGAAGCCCCCGTCGACGGCGGAGGCGCGAAGAACTCGAGCACCCGGAGCTGCTCGGTGCCGAAGCTCACGGCGTGGTGCCACGTGTCGCGCCGGAAGAACACCGCTTCCCCCCGCTCGACACGGCGCACCTCGCCGTGCTCGGGATCGGCGATCACCATCGTGCCGGAGAGCACGTACAGGAGCTCGTCGGCTGCGAACACCGTCCGGAATCCATCGGAGTGGGTGAACCTCGCTCCCGGCGGCAGCGCGAAGACGAGGTGATGGATCTTCTCGCTCGACACGTAGATCCAGTCCGGCACCTGCCCCGCGTCATCGTTCCCCCACAGGTGGAGCCGCGCGCTCGCGTACGGGATCGGCGTCGCGTGATCGAACGTGGGGCGAGGCGAGGGCGCCGGCGTGCCCTCGGAACGCTTGGCCTGCAGATCGCCCTCGAGGCCCGCTCGCTCGGTGGTCGCCATGTGCCGCGAGTATACGCACCTCGAGTCTCCCGGGAAAGACCGGTATGAAGACCGGTTTCCTAACGAGGCTTCTGTGATGCGGCCGTGAGCTTCGTGCGGAACCGATACCGGTCGCCTCGATAGACGACCCGTGAGGTCTCGATGGGATCGCCGCGTTCGTCGAAGGTCGTCTGACGGGAGACCAGGACCGGCTCGGCCTCGTCGAGCCCGAGCAACGGCGCGATCACGGGCCCGGCCGAGGCCGCCTCGAGCGAGCAGTCGGCCAGGGTCGGGGCGATGTGGGCCTTGGTTCGCAGGATCTCGTAGACCGAGGCTTCCGTGTAGTCGGCGTCGGCGAGCGCCGGACACAGGTTCAGGGGGATCAGGCAGTGATGCACGGCGACCGGGACCCCGTCGAGCAGCCGGACACGCTCCAGCTCCAGCACCTGGGCGCCGGGAGCCACCTGCAGTCCTTCGGCCTCGTCCATCGTGGCGTCACGAACCTCGTGCCGCAGGACCCTCGCCGTCGGCTCGAGACCACGCGCTCGCGCCAAGGCCGTGAAGCTCTGCAACGCGTCGGCCGGCTCGCTGAGGTGCCCGTCGGAGACGAACCAGCCCCTCCCGGGGGAGGCCTCGATCAACCCCTCGTTGACGAGCGCGGCGAGGGCGCGCCGAGCGGTCACCCGGCTGATCTCGAACCGCTCGCAGAGCTGCCGCTCGGAGGGGAGCTGCTGGCCCGGCGCGAGCCGTCCCGCGGCGATGTGCTCCCCGATCGCCTGCTGCACCTGCTGGTACAGCGGCATGTCCTTGCGGGCGGGATCGAGCGCGAGCGTGAGCGATACCGCCATGGGCCTCATCCTCCGAGCCTCGCCGTCGCCATGTCAACAACTGGTTCTATGCTGGTCTCATGCCCGGCATCCGCATCACGGTCGCCGACGGCCCCGATGGGTTCGACCGGGCGGCTGCCGACGAGATCGGGTCCACGATCCGGGCATGCCCACGAGCTGCCGTGGTCGTGGCCACGGGCCGCACCCCCATGGGAGCGTACGCACGGCTGGCCGACGATCTTTCCGCCGATGCGACCGGAGACCTGCGCGTCTTCCAGCTCGACGAGTACCTCGGGATCCCCAGGAGCGACCCACGATCCCTGGCTTCGTGGACCCGGCGAAGCTTCGTCGAGCCGCTCGGCATCGAGCCGGCGTCGGTGCATTGGTTCGACGCCATGGCCGACGACCCCGATGCCGAGTGCCGCCGTTACGAGGGGGCCGTCGCCGAGGCGGGTGGTTTCGATCTCGCGGTGCTCGGCCTTGGGCCCAACGGCCACCTCGGGTTCAACGAGCCGCCATCGGACCCGATGTCGGGGACGCGAGTGGTGCCGCTCACCGAGGAGAGCCTCGCTTCGAACGCCGCCTACGTTCCTGGAGAGCCGGTGCCCACCGAGGCCTTCACGGCGGGACTCGACCTGTTGCTCGCAACGCGGCGTGTGGTGCTGGTCGTGTCGGGGCGGACCAAGCATGAGATCGTCCACCGCGCGCTCGACGGGCCCGTGACCGCGGAGGTCCCAGCGTCGTTCCTCCAGGAGCACCCCGACCTCGCCGTCGTCGTCGACGCGGACGCCTGGGGCGCGTGAGGACCGGAGGCTCGGCGGGTTCATTGCAGTGCCACCAACAGCGTCGTCGAGCAGATCATCATCGCGACGCCGAGCCATTGATGATGGTGCAGCCGCTCGTGCAGGACCACCGCCCCGAGCACGACGGCCACCGACGAGAACTGGGCAGAGACGACCGCGACCACCGCCACCGGCCCGAGGTCGAGCGCCGTGGTGAAGGCGGCGAATCCGATCGTCTCGATCGTGGCGGCCTTGAGCACGAGTCCGAGCTCGGAGCGAGGCAGGCCGAGCGGCCCTCCGGCGAACGGGGCGATCGCCCAGAGCACGATCAGGCCGGTCAGACGGTACGCGGCGACCGACCAGACCGGGCCGATGCGCTCCGACGAGGCCGCGAGCGCGATCGTGTACACGCCGAGCAGCACCGCCCCGAGCACCGCCCATCCCACGCCTTCGGCCCGGCCGCCGCCTCGCACGAACGTGGCCAGGACGACCCCGACGACCCCGAGCGCGAGCCCCAGCAGGACCAGCACGGAGAACCGCTCCCCCAGCACGAGGACCGCGACCACCGCCGCGAGCCCGCCGCTGGTCGCGACCGTGGGCGAGACGATCGTGAGCTGCCCCGTGCGCAGGGCGCGGAAGTACGCGAGCGTTCCACCTAGGGCGAACAAGGCCGGCAGCACGGCGAAGGGCACGTCGCCGAGCTCCGGCGGCGGCCCGGTGAGCACGGCGATCGGCAGGATCATGACCGTTCCGACGACCATCAGCCATCGCGCCAGGGCCAGAGGGCTGAGGCGCCTCGCTCCCTGCAGCATCAGCAGCTCGGCGACCCCCCAGGCGAGGGCGGTCACCGTTGCGAGGACGACCGACATCCGGGCTCAGCCCGCCGCCGCATGTTCGCCGCCGTCGACGAGCACCGTGGCGCCGTTGACCCACGACGCCTGTGGGGAGGCCAGGAACAGCACCACGGCGGCGACCTCCTCGGGTGAGCCCATGCGGCCCCCCGGGATGCGATCGACGTGCGCAGCGAACTCCTCCGGTTCATCGTGACGGACCCGATCCCACCAGCCGCCATCGAAGAGGATCGCGCCGGGACAGACGGCGTTGACCCTGATGCCTTCGCGCCCGAACGCGGCCGCGGCGTTCTGCGACCAGGCGAGCAGCGCCGCCTTCATCACCGAATACGCCTGGTGGGGCGTCGCGCCGGTCAGAGCGTCGATCGAGCCCAGACACACCATCGTGAAGGCACGGCCCGGCTGTGCCTCGCGGATCTCCGTCGCCAGGCGAACCGACTGCATCAGGTCGACGGCGAAGGACTCCGCGTACTCGGCATCCGCCGCCCCCTCGGCGTTCGCAGTGGCGTTGGCCACCACGACGTCCAGGCCACCGCCCTCGACCTCGCCGAGCACGAGCGCTCGCACCGCGTCGGCGTCACGGACGTCGGCCGCGACCGCCTGCACCCTGTCGGGCCCGAGTCGCTGCCTGGTTTCCTCCAGGGCGTCTGCCGAGCGGGCGCAGATCGTCACGTGGCAGCCTTCGGCGACGAACGCCTCGGCGATCGCGGCCCCGATCCCGCGGCTCCCACCGGTGACCAGGACCCTGGAGCCCGCGAGCCCGAGATCCATCGTCAGTCCTCGCCCGGGTCGCGCGGAAGCACTCGACAGGCCCCCGGATCCCAGGTGAGGTCCACGGTGGACCCCAGATCGATGACCGAGCCCCCGGAGACCTCGGCCTTCACCGGATCGCCCAGCCCCTCGACGGCGAGACGGTAGGAATGACCCGTGCCCCGGAACGAGAGGTCGCGCACGACCCCGCGCAGGGCGCGATCGTCCGAGGGCGCCGACACACCCACGACCTCGGGTCGCAGCACCAGCCAGGCGGGCCCGGACACGTCGGACGCCGGAGTGCGGAAGCGGTGCCCGCCGACCGTGACTGCCGCTGCTCCGTCGTCGGCCGGCTCGACGTCGACCGGGATCACGTTCGCATCACCGACGAACCGGGCGACGAACGGAGAGGCGGGCCGGCGGTACACCTCGTTGGGCGTCCCGATCTGCTCGATGCGGCCCTCGTTGAAGACCACGACGCGGTCCGAGAGCGCGAGCGCTTCCCGCTGGTCGTGCGTCACGTAGATGAACGTGCCGCCGATCTCCCGGTGCAGCCGCCGGAGCTCGACCTCCATCTCGAGCCTGATCTTCAGGTCGAGCGCCGAGAGCGGCTCGTCGAGCAGGAGCACCTGCGGACGGTTCACGATCGCCCGGGCGAGGGCCACCCGCTGCATCTGCCCGCCGGAGAGCTCGTGGCTGCGCCGTGGCTGGAACCCGTCGAGCCGCACGAGTGCCAGTGCCTCGTCGACCCGCTGCCCGATCTCGGTCTTCGACAGGCCGTCGATCCGCGGCCCGAAGGCCACGTTGGCGGCCACGTCGAGATGTGGGAAGAGCGTGGGTCGCTGGAACACCATGTTGACCGGCCGCCGGTGAGGGGGGACCTTCGTCACGTCGTGTCCGCCGAGCAGCACCTGGCCGGCCGACGGTCGCTCGAAGCCGGCGACGATGCGCAGCAACGTGGTCTTGCCGCACCCCGAGGGTCCGAGAAGGGTCACGAACTCCCCGTCGTCGATGTCGAGCGTCACGTCCTCGAGCGCGCTGACATCGCCGAATCGCTTCGCGACGTCGCGCAGTCGCACGCGGGGCCCGGCGGACGGACCGCTCATCGAGCCGCACTCCCGATCGGCTCCGTCTCGATCGACAGGCCCGATGTCCTCGATCCACGGAGCGTCAGCACGAACGCGATCGCGAACAGAGCCAAGGTGATCACGAGCAGCAGGCTCGAGATCGCGTTCACCGAGGGATCCACCGTGCGGCGCAGGGTGGAGAAGATGAACAGCGGCAGGGTGGAATCGGGCCCGATCACGAAGAACGTGATGATGAACTCGTCGAAGCTCAGCGCGAACGCCAGCAACGCCGCCGCCAGCAGCACGGGCCAGACCTGCGGCAGGGTCACCCGACGGAACACCAGCCAGGTGTTGGCGCCGAGGTCGGCACCGGCCTCCTCGAGGGCGGGGTCGAGACGTTGCAGCGCCGCCACCGCGATCAGCAGGTAGTAGGGCAGCACGTAGACCATGTGGGCGATCATCACCGTGCCCAGCGAGAGGTTCACCTCCACCCTGGAGAACAGCACCAGCAGCGAGAGCCCGAGGAACAGACCCGGCAGGGTGAGGGGCAGGAACAACAGCACAGCGATCGGGGTCCGAAGCCTCGTCGACGCGCGTGTCAACCCGTAGGCGGCCAGCGTGCCGAGCACGAGCGTGCTCAAGGCCACGACTGCCCCGACGAACGCGCTGTTGACGACCGCATCGCGGAACGCCACGGACTCGATGATCTGGTGGTACCAGCGGGTCGAGAACCCCGCGAACGGGAACGTCAGGCTCCCGGTGGAGTTGAACGAGAAGAGCACCACGATCGCCAGGGGCACGAACAGGAACAGCAGCGCCGCGATCGTGATCGCCGTCGGCACGGGAGCGCGTCGGCCCTGCATCAGCTCGACAGCCTGATGTCGTTGAGCTTGAGCCGGCGCAGGATGAACGAGCCCACCGCGAACACCGCCACGAACGCCAGGAGCATCAGGAACGAGGTGGCCGCCGCCAGCGGCCAGTTCCCGACGCCGATGAAGTTCTGCTGGATCTGCACGCCGAGCGTGACGCCGTCCTTCCCGCCGAGGAACTGCGGGGTCACGTAGTCGGCAGCCGCGAGGATGAAGACGAACACGAACGCGCTGAAGGCGGGCGCCGCCATGATCGGGATGATCACGCGGCGCCACAACAGCGACGACTTCGCCCCGAGATCCTGCGCCGCCTCGAGCAACCCTTCCCCCAGAGGCCCCATGCCCGCGTAGAGCACGAGCACCACGTACGGCAGGAAGATGTGCACGAGCGCAACGATCACGGCGAACCGGCTGTACAACAGGAAGCCGAGCGGCTGGTCGATGAGCCCGGCCCGGTCGAGCGCGGAGTTGATGAGGCCGCGGCTGCCGAGCACGGTCCGCCAGGCGTAGATCCGCACGAGGTAGCTTGCGAACATCGATGCCGCGATCAGGAACAGCACCGCGATCCGCGAGCGCCGGGCGACGAACCGGAGCCAGTACGCGATCGGAAGGCCGGCCATGACGGTGACGGCGGCGGTCGACAGTCCGACCTCGAGGGAGTTGCGCGCGAGGGTCCTGTTCAGCGTCGAGGTCAGGGCGTCGCGGTAGGCGTCGAGCGTGAACGGCGTGCCGACCGCGTACAACTCGTTCGTGAGCAGGCTGTAGACGGCGAATATCACCAACGGCGTGGCGAAGAACGCCAGGAGCCATGCCACCGCGGGCAGCGTCGCGATCAGCGGCCGAACGCGCCGCCGCTCCGCTGCCTCGGTCCGTGTGGTCGCCTCCGCCAGGCTCGCCATCGGGGCGCCCGCCGGCTACGCTCCCGCCTTGATCCCCTGGAAGGCCTCGTTCCACTCGGGGAACGTCACGAACTCGTCGGACTCGGTCGGTGCGTTGATCGCGAGCGGCGCGAGCTCGAGCAGCCCGTCGAGGTCGTCGTAGGGATAGAGGCCCCGCGTCGCCTTGTTCAGGTTCTCCACCGACGCCTCGACCGTCACGCCTCCGACGAGGTACTCGGCCGCCTCGGCGTTGACCACCGGATCGAGCGCCTCGTTGATCCACGCGAGCGCGGCGTCGGGGTTCTCCGACGTCGGCGGGATCGCGTAGGAGTCGCAGAAGCTGTGGCTTCCTTCCTCGGGGATGTTCGTCTTGATCGTGTCGACGCCCTGGTCGGCGGCGAAGGTGTTCATCGCCGCCCATCCGTGGAAGCAGGCGACCGCGTCGCCGGAGACCAGCTTCGTGGTCATGTCGCCGAACGAGGGCGACACGCCCCGACCCTGCGCGACGAACTGCGACATCAGGTCGACGATGTCGCCGAGCCGGTCCTTGGGCACCTCGTTCGACTGCAGGTCGAGGATCTTGCAGCAGAGGTTGAAGTTGCCCGCCGGGTCGTCGACCGTCGCGACCTTGCCCTTCAGGCTCGGATCGAGCAGGTCGTACCAGGAGCTCATCTCGTCGACCTCGGCCGAGTTGTACGTGAGCCCGATCGACCCCCACGTCCAGGGCACGCCGATGCGCTGGCCCTCGGGGTCGATCCAGAAGTTGTTCACGTCGGAAGCCCAGAAGGGGAACAGGCCGCTGAGGTTGGGGAGCTTGTTCTCGTCGAGCGGCGTGAGGATCTCGAGCTCGGTGTAGAGCGGCATGTAGCCCTGGTAGTAGGTGATCAGGTCGTAACCTGCGGCCGCGCCGCCGCCCTTGATCTTGGCCTGGATCTCGTCGTGGTTCGCGATGTACGTGGGGTTGACCTCGATGCCCTGATCCTTGCGCCAGGCTTCCATCGAGTCGACGGGGATGTCGTACCCCTCCCAGGACAGGAAGTTCAGCGTGCCGGAGGCATCGGGAGCTTCGGGCGAGGCCGCCGGGCCGGTGGGCGAGGGCGCATCGCCCGTGCCGTCGTCACCGCCGCACGCGGCGAGGATCGACGGGGTGGCCCCGATGGTGACGACGGCCACCCCGGTCCTCCGCAGGAAATCCCGCCGGGCCATGCCGACGCGTCGAGCGCTCCGAGCCATGCTCTCCCCCTTCTGATCCAGCGCGTCTCGGGCCTCTCGAGGCCCACAGGCCGGGTTCCCCCCGGATTGATACCGGTATCGATACCGCTCGAGGCGTGATGCTAAGCTCCGAGCCCGATGGATGCAAGGGAGGATCCACGCGGCGCCACCGACCCCGAGGTCGAAACCCCGCGAGCCTCCGGAGTCGGGGTCGGGTTCATCGGTGCCGGCAACGTGCTCGGAGCCTACCTGCGGGTCCTCGACCTGCTGATCCCGAAGGGCGTGGCCTGCGAAGGCCCGGTCTTCGCCCGCGACCGATCCGCGTGGGACGACCTGCGGCGTCGGCGACCCGGCATCCGCCTCGTCGCGACGGCCGAGGAGGTCTGGTCCTCCGACGTCCAGGTCGTCGTGGTGATCACGCCCCCCGGGACGCACGCCGAGTTCGCGATCGAAGCGCTTCGCCGCGGGAAACACGTCGTGGTCGAGAAGCCGCTCGGCATGACGAAGACGGAGGCCGAACCGGTCGTCGCCGAAGCCGACCGCGAGAACCTGCACCTGCTGGCCGCCCCGTTCGTGCACCTGTCCCCCACCTTCCGGGAGCTCTGGACCCGCGTTCGCGCAGGCGAGATCGGCACGGTGCACAGCGCCCGTGGCCTCTACGGCAACGCCGGGGTCACCTGGTCCGCGTGGTACCACGAGGGCGGGGTGGGCCCGATCGGCGATCTCGCCGTCTACAACCTGAAGAGCCTCACGTGCCTGCTCGGCCCTATCCGCGAGGTGACCGCGGTCGAGGCGGTGGCGGTCCCGAACAGGACGGTGGGCGGGCACAGGATCGAGCACCCGGACCCCGACGTGCTGCATCTCATCGCGCGTCACGACGACGGCACCATCTCGTCGATCGTGGCGAGCCAGGCGATCCAGCGGTACCGGCGGCCCGGCCTTGAGCTGTACGGGACCGAGGGAACCGCGAATCTCCTCGGGGACGACTGGGACCCGGCCGGCCTCGAGATCTGGCGCAACGACGACGGAGCATGGCGCTCCTCCGATCCGATCGACCCGACGTGGTCGTGGGCGGACGGGCTTCGCGAGACGGTCCTTTCGATCGTCGAGGGCCGCCGCCCACTGACGAGCACGACCCAGGACCTGCACCTCGCCGAGGTGATCGACGCGGCGCGGCGGGCGGCCCGGCAGGGAGGAACCATCGCGGTCGAGTCGTCGTTCACGCCGATCGATCTCTCGATCGACCTCGACCGGCACCACTACGTCCATGACCACACGCGACCGCCGGAGGAGCAGTGAGCGGCGCCGCGCCGGCCGGCTCGGCCCTGATACCCGAGAGGAACGACATGCTCGTCTATCTGGAGTTCATCAGCCGCCGTCCCGGCATCGGGCTCCACGAGTTCCACACCGTCGTCGGCGGAGGCCAGACCGGATGGTCGGGAGACTACGGGGACGACGTCGCGGTGCTCAACCTCGGCCGCTCCTGGCGGATCGGGCCCGAACCCGAGTACCTCTGCGTCTGGTACACGCCGACGGCGGGCGTCGACCGCCTCGACGAGTGGGAGCGTGTGTTCCGCTCGGGTGACGCCGACGCCTACGAAGAACCTTTCCGGCTCGCGGCCCGCATCGACGCGGCGGGGTGTTACGAACCGCTGATGGAGCCGGTCGTCGGCACGAAGGGCAAGTACTACGCCGAGTGGTTCGACCTCCGCGATGATGCCGGTCACGACGATGTGCGCACGTGGTACGAGGAGCGCCGCGCCGCGCATCCCGAGGCCGACCTCAACCTGTTGATCGATCGCATCGGGCTCCTGGGGCCCGACCCGCGAGGGCTCGCGGTCTGGGGCATCGGATCGTGGGGCTCGGCCGAGCCGATCGCTCGCGAGACCGTGACGGCCGGCTCGCCGATCCGGCCGGTGACCGCCTCGCTCTATGCCGACTTCGGCGAGGAGCAGCTCTAGGGGCGCGTGTGGCGATCTCGCTGGGTATCGACACGTTGTGCTGGCACATGCCACTGGAAGCCGGCCTGATCACCATCGAAGATGCGCTGCGTGATGCGGCGTCGCTCGGCGCGCCCGTCGTCGCCCTGAACCTGCACCACTCCCGTTCTCGATCGATCGGCGAACACCGAGCGCTCGCCGCGTTCGCCGGCGACCTCGGCGTGCGGCTGCTCGCCCAGGGCGACTTCCTCGGGTCACCGAGGCTCGGCGACGACCCCTCGGTGGGCGTCGAGCGCATCCGAGCATGGCTCGAGCGAGCGACGGCGATCGGAAGCCCCACGCTGCGCCTCGCTTCCGGGTTCTACCGGGCGGAGCTGGCCGCGCGGCCCGACCTGATCGAGGCCGAGCGCCGGTACGTGACCGAGGTCCTGCGCTCGGCTCGTGACGACGCCGCGGCGGCCGGCGTGCGCCTCGTGATGGAGAATCACTCCGACTTCCTCGTGGAGGAGTACGAGGCGATCGTGGGTGACGTGGGGACCGAGCACGTGGGCATGTTCCTCGACCTGATCAACCCGATCATGACGTTCGACGATCCGTTCCGGGCGATCGAGATGCTCGCCCCCCTCGCACGGAACGGCCACGTGCGCGACTACGAGCTGCGCTCGGTGCACCAGCCCGACCGGTACCACCGGCGCGGCTTCGATGTCCGCTACCGCTATCCGGGTGAAGGCGTCGCCCCACTCCGCGACCTGATCGAGGCGCTGGTGGGCGCCGTCGGTGACCGCCCGTACGACCTGTTGGTCGAGGGGCTCGACAGTACCGCCGATGCGCTCGACCAACACGATCGGCTGGCCGCCAGCATGCCGCTCGTGCGCGGCATGCTCGACGAGGCGGCAGCGTGAAGGCCGTCGCGTTCACCGGTGCCGGTGGGAACGAGGTGGTCGAGGTCATGGAGCGGCCCGATCCGGTCGTCGGCCCCGACGACGTGCTCGTCGCCGTCACGGTCGCCGGGATGAACCCCGCCGACCTCGAGCAGCGTGAAGGGCGCTACCCGGCCCCACGCGGCGTCGTCCCCGACCTCCCCGGGCTCGAGGTCGCCGGATCGGTCCTCGCCGTCGGCGAGCGAGTCACGTCCTGGTCGCCGGGGGACCGGGTGTTCGGGTTGGTGGGTGGCGGCGGGCTGGCGTCGCGGATCGCGGTGCACGAGCGGTGCGTCTCTCGCGTGCCGGAGCGGCTCGGCCCCGACCAGGCCGCCGCCGTGCCCGAGGCGTTCATCACGGCCCACGACGCGCTTCGACAGTGCCGGCTCCGCCCGGGCGAGACGGTGCTCGTGCACGGGGCCACGGGAGCGGTCGGCTCGGCGGCGGTCGGCATCGCCCGCGTGAGCGGCGCTCGCGTGATCGCTCCGATCGGGTCGTCCGAGGGCGCCGAGGCGGTCGCCTCGATCGGCGCGGAACCCGTGGACGACCGTGCTGAGGCGATCACCTCGGCGGCCGGCCCTCGCGGGGTCGACGTCGTCGTCGAGCTCGTTGGCGGCGCTTCCGTGAAGACCGCGCTCGACGTGCTCGCCGTCGGTGGACGCATCGTGGTCATCAGCGTGGCGGGAGGGTCGACCGCCGAGCTCGACCTGCTCCGGCTCATGGCCCGGCGGGCCACGATCCGCGGTACGGTGCTGCGCGCGCGGCCGCTCGACGAGAAGGCGGCCGCGGTGCAGGCGTTCGCCCGTGAGGTCGTGCCGATGCTCGCCGACGGACGCCTCGCGCCGTCGATCGACAGCGTCTTCGACATCGACGACGTGCGGGCGGCGTTCGAGCGACTCGCGGAGCGCGGCAAACGCGGCAAGGTCCTGGTGCGGTTCCCATGAGCGGCCGGCTCGAGGGACGGATCGTCCTGGTCACGGGGGCGGGCACCGGCATCGGCAAGGCGACCGCCGTGCGGCTCGCCGAGGAGGGCGCCACGGTCGTCGCGACCTCGCGCACGCTGGAACACGCGGAAGGAACGTGCGACGAGATGGCGGGCGCCGGACTCCCGCCCGCCGAGGCGATCGAGCTCGATGTCGCCGACAGCTCCCGCGTCGACTCGGTGCTCGGCGACGTGGCAGCGCGTCACGGTCGCATCGACGTGTTGGTCGCGAACGCAGGGGTCGAGCTGCCGCGGGCTCCGAGCGTCGAGGCGACCACCGACGACGAGTGGGACCACATCTTCGCGGTGAACGCCCGGGGGGTGTTCGCGGTCTGCCGGGCGGTCTTGCCCGTGATGCCCGACGGCGGTGCGATCGTCACCGTCGGTTCGATCAACTCGTTCGTCGCCTGGCCCGACGATGCCGCCTACACGGCGACGAAGGGCGCGGTGCTGCAGTTCACTCGCGCGCTCGCCCTCGAGACCGCTCCGCGAAACATCCGCGCGAACTGCGTCTGCCCGGGGGTGATCGACACCCCGCTGACGAGGGCGTTCCTGCAGGGCGACGATGCGGAACAGCTCGAGCGGGAATACGCGGACACGGCCCCGCTCGGCCGCATGGGCACCTCACGCGAGGTCGCGAACTGCATCGCGTTCCTCGCCTCCGACGAGGCGTCGTTCGTCACCGGGTCCGCGATGCTCGTCGACGGCGGCACGACGGCACGTTGAGTCGGCGGGTCGCTCGCCGCGCGCTACCAGAGGCCGCCGGCGGCCACCGTGAGCGCTTCCCCGTTCACGGCCGAGGCGTCGTCGGAGGCCAGCCACGCGATCGTCCTCGCAAGCTCGTCGGTCGTCGGCACGGCGTTCCGCGGGTACTCGGCGTCGTGGAGCCGCCACATCTCGTCGAGCGAGATGCCACGCTCGTCGGCCTCACGCTGTACCCAGACATCGGCCATCGTCGTGCGGACCCACCCGGGCAGCACCGCGTTGCACGTGCCGCCGAACGACCCCACGTCGTGGGCCACCGAGCGCACCAGCCCGATCACCCCGTGCTTCGAGGCGCAGTAGGCCGACATCGCCGGCGCGCCGATCTCCCCCGCGGTCGAGCTGACGACCACGATGCGACCCCAGCCCGAATCGCGCATCTGGGGCGCGCACGCCTTCGCGAGCAGGAACGGCGCGTCGAGGTTGATCGCCATCGTGCGCCGCCAGTCCTCCCAGGACTGCTCCCAGACGACCCGGTCGGGGTCGGCCCCGCGTCCCGCGCTGCAGACGAGGATCTCGACCGGACCGAGTCGGTCGTTCGTGGCCGCGACGACCTCCGCGCACCCGTCGGGGTGGTCGAGCGATGCTGCGACGAACTGCACATCGGCCTCCTGCGCGAGTGCACTCAGGCGCTCCTCGTCTCGCCCGGTCGCCATGACCCGAGCTCCGCGTCGTGCGAGCAGCGCTGCCGTCGCTCGGCCGATGCCCGAGCTCGCGCCGGTGACCAGCGCGACCCGTCCGCCGAGGTTCCCCATCACGATCCTCCTCCGTGCACCAGACGGACGAGCGACGTGACGACACCGGCGGGGTCCCCGGAGCCCCACACGTTCCGGCCGAAGGCCACGCCGGCGGCGCCGGCGGCCATCACGTCGGCGACCGCACCGAGCAGCGCGGGGCGGTCGGTCGTGAGATCGCCGCCCGCGAGGATCACCGGCACGCCGAAGGCGCATGCGTCGGCGACGGAGGCGGCCGGGGCCGGAATCGCGGTCTTCACGACCCGCGCGCCGAGCTCGACGGCGGTGCGGGTCGCGGCCGTGATCGCCACGGGATCGGCCGGATCGGGGAACCGGCGGCTCTCGACGGGCATGATCTCGCAGACGTACGGCAGCCCGACCAGGTCCGCGGCAGCGGCCACGGCGCCCGCGAGCCGCAGCGCCTCGAGCTCGAAGTCGACTCCCAGCTGCACGAACGTCAACACCGCGCCGGCCCCGACGCGAAGTGCGTCGTCGACCGTGTAGGCGCAGGCGTACTCGGTGAGCGGGTACGTACCCCCCACGGTCACCGTCGTCAGGTCGAGCTTGAGGATCGGGGTGGCGGCGCCGAACGCAGCGCGGAAGTCTCGGACCGTCCCGTAGCTCTCGATCAACGCGTCGGCGCCCGCGTCCGATACCTCGCGGATCGTGCGATCCCGGTCCTCGAGCCCTGCGCACGGCCACGAGTACAAGGGATGGTCGACGGCGACGACGACGGTTCGACCGTCCG
>Ga0075310_1000077_pt1 | contig 15699 bp, 18 predicted proteins | sample MayberryNE_Catta_2_FD_120088 | JGI IMG/M metagenome (GOLD analysis project Ga0075310, IMG submission 120088) | Natural and restored wetland microbial communities from the San Francisco Bay, California, USA, that impact long-term carbon... | ecosystem: Environmental > Terrestrial > Soil >... | reverse complement strand
GGAGCCCGGGCAGGCAGAAGGGCCGAAGCGGACACTCGGGCGGTGCCCCGATCGTCAGCCGGTCGGCGACGCCGGCGAGCGAGCTCAGCGTGGTCAGGTCGAACGCCTGCGCCGTCTTCTCGTTCGCCACGAACTGATTCGTGTCCTCGGCGGGCGATGGCGTGAGCAGCGTGATCCCGATCGCGCCGAGACGCTCGCCGACCTGCCTGGCGACGTCGGCCGGATCGCCGGACGGTTCCGCGTTGGGGTCGAGGAACAGGAGCAGCGACGAGAGGTACTCGGGCTTCAGATCGATCCGGCCGGACTCCAACGCGCTCTGGGAGCTCTCGCGAGAGAGCAGGGCGAACTCCCGCTGCACGGTGTACCGGGCGTGTTCGAGGACCTGCGCGTACATCTCCGCGACGAGCTGGTTCTCGGCGAAGGCGCCGGACACTCCGACGACGATCGTCCTCTCGCGCGACGGACCCCCGGTTCCGGGTGAGATGGAGCTGACGCAGCTCGCCGTGAGCGTGCCCGCCGCGACGATGGCCGCCGCGAGACCGAGGCCGGGCCGCCTCACGTCGACGGCACCTCGATCGCGACGTCGGAGCTACGTCCGAGGAGAGCCCGGGCGGGCGTCCGACCCTTGCCCTTCAGGTCGAAGATGCGGACGGGCCCGAACTCGTAGCGACCCTGCAGCCGAGCGGCCGTGGCCTCCGACACCAGGATCTCGCCCGGCTCACCCTGCTCCTCCAGCCTGCTGGCGACGTTGACGGTGTCGCCCCACAGGTCGTAGGCGAACTTCCGACGCCCGATCACGCCGGCGACGGCCGGCCCGGTCGCGACGCCGCCGTGGACGACGATCCGGTCGCCCGACGGCCAGCGGACCGCGCCGGCTTCCCGGACGACTTCCAGGGCCATCGCGACGGCGGCTCCCGCGTGGTCGACCACGGCGACGGGGGCGCCGGCGACGGCCATGTACGCATCGCCGATCGTCTTCACCTTCTCCAGGCCGTGCCGGTCGGCGATCTCGTCGAACCGGCTGAAGAGCTCGTCCAAGGTCTGGGCGAACTCGCCCGGCGAGCTGCGAGCCGCCTGCTGGGTCGATCCGGCCGCGTCGACGAAGATCACCGTCACCTCGTCGAACGCCTGCGCGATCCGCTTCCCGGGCGTGACCTTGAGCTGATCGAGGACGACCTGCGGCAGCACGTTCAGGAGCAGGTCGTCCGATCGCAGGCGCTCGTGGTCGAGCTGACGTTCCCGCAGGAACAGCGTCCGCGTGAACCGCTCCATCCGGTGCGCGGCCAGCCCGCCGAGGAACCCGAACGAGATGAGATAGAGCGACGCCAGGACCCCGCTGACCGGCGCGATGTACCGGGTGACGAAGGCGTACGGCAGGTATGCGCCGATGCCGATCAGCGTGATCAGCAGGACCAGCACGAACCGCAGGCGCAGGAGCGTGTAGGTGAACGCCGTGATCAGGATGATCCCGACGTACCCGTATTCCGCGGGCAGCGTCTGGATGTTCGAGGTGTAGTACACCCACGCGACGATCGTCGCCGTCGCGATGACGACCGCGACCCATTCCCAGATCCGGTGGAAGAAGGGCGTGAACGTCAGCGCGAGCCCGATGAGCAGCATCGGGATGAAGACCCCCCACCGCATGATCCGGTCCAGCCTCAGCTCGGACAGGGCGAGGATGTAGGGACGCAGGAGCAGACCCCACGAGATCCAGAGGGCGATGCCGGCCAGGAAGGCGAAGCGGATGTTCCCCAGCTGGTGGCGGAACCGATCGGCACGGTACGCCGACTCCAGCGCCGGGTCGCGGAACCGGAGCCGCAACCGATCGAGCACCCGCCGCCGCGACGGTTCCCGAGCGGCCGGCTTCGTGTCGATCTGGTCCATCGGTCTCTCTCTTTCGTTCGGATCCAACGTCGGGGCCGGGGGATCGAGGCTACCCATATTCGGCCACCGCGCGTCGTACCGCACGTTCTTCGCCGCGCGGGTAGGTTGGATACATCCGACGAAGGGGATAAGGGGAGAGCGTGATGAGCGCGACCATCGAACTGACCGACAGGGTCGCCGTGGTGACCGGTGCCGGATCGGGCATCGGTGAGGCCTGCGCCAGCCTCATGGCGGCGCGCGGCGCGAAGGTGCTCGTCGCGGACATCGACGAGGGCCAGGCCGAGGGCGTGGCCAAAGCCATCACGGCCGACGGCGGCGTCGCTGTCGCCGCCTCGGTCGACGTCACCGATCCTGCGGCGGTCGAGGGCATGGTCGCCACCGCCGTCGGCGAGCTCGGCGGCCTCGACATCGGGGTGAACAACGCCGGCATCGGCGGGGCGAGCGCCGCCACGGGCGACTATCCGGTGGACGGCTGGCGAACGGTGATGTCGGTGAACCTCGACGGGGTCTTCTACTGCGCCCGCGAGGAGATCCGCGCCATGCGCGAACGCCGAGGCGGGTCCATCGTCAACATGGCGTCGATCCTCGGATCGGTCGGCTTCGCGAACTCCGTCGCGTACGTGAGCGCGAAGCACGGAGTCCTCGGCCTGACGAAGAACGCCGCGCTCGAGCACGCGGCCGACGGCATCCGGGTGAACGCCGTCGGCCCGGGGTTCATCAGAACCCCGCTCGTGGAATCCTCGATGGACGCCGAGGCGCTCGCGTTCCTCGAGGGCCTGCACGCCCTCGGCCGGCTCGGCACGTCCGAGGAGGTCGCGGAGCTGGTCGCGTGGCTCGCGAGCGACGCGGCCTCGTTCGTGACCGGCAGCTACTACCCGGTCGACGGCGGCTACCTGGCCCGGTGAGGTTCGGCTACTTCTTGACGCCGGTCGCCGAGGACTACGTCGAGCTCGCCCGGCAGGTCCGGCTCGCCGAGGATCTCGGGCTCGATCTGCTCGGTATCCAGGACCACCCGTACCAGCGGCGCTTCTTCGACACGTGGACGCTCCTGTCGGCGCTCGGGGTCGAGACCCGCCGGATCAGCCTGTTCCCCGACGTGGCCAACCTGCCGCTGCGACAGCCGGCCGTGCTGGCGAAGTCCGCCGCGTCGCTCGACCTCATCACGGGCGGCCGTGTCGAGCTCGGCCTCGGCGCCGGGGCGTTCTGGGAGGCGATCGAGGCGATGGGCGGACCGGCGCGCACGCCCGGGGAGGCCGTCGACGCGCTCGAGGAGGCGATCGCCGTGATCCGGCTGATGTGGAGCGGGGAGCGGGCGGTGCGGTTCGACGGACGGTTCCACTCGCTGAGCGGCGTCCACCCCGGACCTCGGCCCGCCCACCCGATCGGCATCTGGCTCGGAGCGGGCGGGCCGAGGATGCTCGGGCTCACCGGAAGGCTCGCCGACGGGTGGGTCCCGTCCTCGTCGTGGGCGACGCCCGACCGGCTCGGCGAGATGCACCGACGCATCGACGAGGGCGCCGCGGCCGCGGGACGCGATCCGGGCGCGGTGCTGCGGATCTACAACGTGTTCGGTCGCATCACGGACGGCCCGTCGAACGGCTTCCTCGACGGCCCCGTCGATCGGTGGGTCGACGAGCTCACCGAGCTCGCGACCACCTATCGGATGGATGCGTTCGTGGCCGCGTTCGAGGGTCCCCTCGACGCCTCGCTGGTGTCGTTCGCCGAGAAGATCGTTCCGGCGGTGCGGGAAGGTGTCGGCGAGGAACGAGCGGGGGCCGAGCGATGAACGAGCACGATCGCGCCGACGCGCTCGTGATCTTCGGCATCACGGGCGACCTGGCCGAGCAGAAGATCATCCCGGCCCTGCAGGCGATGGTGCTTCGGGGGAACCTCGAGGTCCCCGTCGTCGGCGTGGCGCGATCGGGCTGGGACCTCGAGAAGTTCATCGCCCACGTGCGCGGTGCGCTCGAGCACCGACCGGACTTCGACGAGGACTCGTTCCGGAAGCTGGCGTCGCGCCTGCGCTACGTCGACGGCGACTACACCGAGCCCGACACGTTCGACCGGCTGAAGGCCTCGCTCGACGACCGCCGCCGCCCGCTCCACTACCTGGCGATCCCGCCGTCGCTGTTCGAAACGGTGGTCCGGCAGCTCGACCGGATCGGATGCGCCGACGGCAGCGTCGTCGTGGAGAAGCCGTTCGGCCGCGACCTCGCGTCGGCCCGGGAGCTCAACGACGTCGTCACCTCGGTGTTCGCGGAGCGGTCGATCTTCCGCATCGATCACTTCCTCGGTAAGGAGCCGGTGCAGAACCTCGTCTACTTCCGGTTCGCGAACACGTTCCTCGAGCCCTTCTGGAACCGGCACTACGTCGACAGCGTGCAGATCACGATGGCCGAGGGGTTCGGGCTGAGCGGCCGGGAGCGGTTCTACGATCGCGTCGGCGCGATCCGCGACGTCGTGCAGAACCATCTGCTCCAGGTGATGGCGTTGGTGGCGATGGACCCGCCGGCGGGCTCGGGCCGCGACGTCTTCCTCGGCGAGCGCGTGCGCCTGCTGGAATCGATCCGGCCGCTCCGCCCGAGCGACGTCGTGCGGGGGCAGTTCGCAGGCTACCGCGACGCCGACGGCGCGGCGGCCGACTCCGGAACCGAGACCTACGTCGCCGTCCGGCTCGAGGTCGAGAGCTGGCGATGGGCCGGCGTTCCGTTCTACATCCGCGCGGGGAAACGTCTGCCCATGACCGCGACCGAGGTGCTCGTGGAGCTGAAGCGGCCGCCGCGCGACGTCTTCGGCGAGCCGCGCCCGGGGCACCCGAACCACGTGGTGTTCCGGCTGGGGCCGGACATGGGCATCACGTTGTCGGCCCGGACGAAGGTGCCCGGCGACGAGATGCGCGGCGAGGACGTCGATCTCGTGGCGCACCATCAGCCCGGGGAGAGCATGGAGGCCTACGAGCGCCTGCTCACCGACGCGATGGACGGCGACGCCGAGCTGTTCTCACGCCAAGACGTCGTCGAGGCGTCGTGGCGCGTCGTCGATCCGATCCTCGACGACGCGACCCCGCTGTTCACGTACCGGCCCGGGTCGTGGGGCCCCGCCGAAGCCGACGAGCTGATCGCCGGCGACGGCGGATGGCACGATCCGGAGCCGCACGGATGACGTGATGGCGTTCCGTGGATGGAAGGCGGAGGCCCTCGAGTTCTTCGACGGGCTCGCGGCGGACAACTCGAAGGTGTACTGGCAGCGGAACAAGCCCGTCTACGAGCAGCTCGTGCGTGCCCCGATGGAGGAGCTGCTCGCCGAGCTCGAGCCTCGGTGGGGCGAGGGCCGGATCTTCCGGCCGTATCGCGACATCCGTTTCAGCCGCGACAAGTCGCCGTACAAGACGCACATGGGAGCCACGATCGGCCCGGGATACCTGCAGCTGTCCGCCGACGGGCTCGGCGCGGGGTGCGGCATGTGGGAGATGGCCAGTGACCAGCTCGAGCGCTACCGGGCGGCGGTCGACGACGATCGGGCTGGAGACGCCCTCGCCGGCCTCGTCGCCGAGGTCGAGGCGGCGGGCATCCAGGTCGAGGGCCACGGGGTGCTGAAGACCGCCCCGCGCGGGTACCCGAGGGACCATCCCCGCATCGACCTACTGCGGTACAAGGGGCTCGTCACGTGGCGCGACTGGCCGGCCGGCGCGTGGCTCGGCACACCCAGAGCCAAGGATCGAGTCGTCGAGTTCCTGGAGCGGTCCGAGCCGATCGCCGGGTGGCTGCGCACGAACGTCGGCCCCTCGACGCTTCCCGAACGATCGCGGTGATCGAGAGCCGGCAGCGATCGTCGTGCGCTCGTCGAGCGCGTCACACCTCCCGATCGTAGGTCTCGATCAGCTCCACGAACGTTCGGGTGTTCGCCCGGCGTCCGCCGACGTGCAGGTAGAGCACGGACGAGCCATGCTGCCACGCGGCCATGTAGGCCGGCACGTCGTTGTGGCAGCACGCATCGGGCCGATGGCGGAACACGACCACACCGCTCGGCACGCCGGCCGGTGAGATGCGCCGGGACGTGAGGATCTCCTCGTGTGCGTTCTCGGCGAACCACGCGACGTAGGACGCCGCACCCGCGCTGCTGTCGAACGTCAACCCGCGGGCGAGCACGCGCGAGAACGCGCCGGTGCCGCCGCCGAACGAACGCTGCTCGGCCGACGAGAACCCCGCCTCTTCCAACAGGCCCCGGAGCTCCTCGGGATGGGTCACCTCGGTCGTCAGGCCATCGACGTCGACCGAGGAGCGGTCGCTCGTCATGCCCGGGAGCGCCGAGGCCGGCAGCACGACCGCTCTGCCGCCACCGCCGGGCGTTCCGCCGTCGGCGGGGGCCGGGTCGGCGGCACACCCGGCGAGCGCGCACAGCGCCAGCACGAGCGCGATCGATGGAGCCGTTCGAGCCATGGCGTTCCCACCTGCGAGGCGACGGCCGGCCTGCCTTGCTCCGGCCGGATTCCTGCCGCATGATACGGGCCGTCACCCGGCGCCCGCAGACGAGGGGGAAGAACGACCATGGCGCAAAAGCGCTTCACCAGACCGGTTGGCAGGCGCGACTTCCTGCGATACGCGGGGGCGACGGGCATGGCCGTGAGCATGGCAGGCGTGCTCGCGGCGTGCAGAGAGGCGGACCAGCCCTCGACGGGCTCCCAGGGCTCGGCCCAGCCGTCGTTCCCGCCGATCGAGGAGGAGCCGGGCGGGCTGCAGGTCTTCGACTGGTCGGGGTACGGCAACGGCGACTACTACCCGAAGGAGGAGAAGAAGTTCCTCTGGGGGCAGTACGCCAAGGCCACGGGCGACACGCCGGAGTTCTCGCTGTTCGAGAACGACGACTCCGCGTACACGAAGGTCGTCGCCGGCGCCCGGTACGACGTCGCCCACCCCTGTGGGTACCGCTACGGCGATTGGGTCGACCTCGAGGTGCTCCAGCCGTGGGACACCTCGCTGATCCCGAACTTCTCGTCGCTGAACCCCAAGCTCATGACGGCCGGGCAGTTCGACGGCCAGCAGTACTTCGTGCCGCTCGACTGGGGCTTCATCGCGCCGCTCGTCAACCTCGACCACGTCGACGGAAGCGACGAGTCGTTCGGCGTGCTGTTCGACGAGCGGTACAAGGGCAAGATCTCCTGGATCGACACGCTGAACATGATGGTCGTGGCCGCGTACTACCTCGGCATCGAGAACCCCTGGGAGATGACCGACGAGGAGCTGACCGAGGTCCGCGACTTCCTGATCTCGAAGAAGGGCCTGGTGCGCTTCTACTGGAACCAGTCCTATGACTTCTGGCTCGCGTTCAAGAAGGGCGAGGTGTGGGCCGGCTACGCGTGGCCCGACACGGTCGGCTACGCCGACGCCGCCGGCATGAACTACCTCTACATGAAGCCGAAGGAGGGTCGCATCTCGTGGGTCTGTGGGCTCGGGCTGTTCGCGGACTCGCAGAACTATCGGCACGCGCACGAGTACGTGGACTCGTGGGCGAGCAAGGAGGCGGCGGAGTTCCTGCTCGCGTACTACTACTACGGCCACACGAACACCGAGGCCGACCTCTCGGTGGTGCCCGACGGCGTGCGGGAAGCGCTGGGGCTCGACGACCCGACCGTGCTCGACGAGCCGAACGCGCACCCCGAGACGCGCATCCCGCGGCGCAGCGTGTACCAGCAGTACTGGAGCGAGGTGCAGGCGGCCTGAGCTCGCCACCCGGGCGGGCGTAGCGCATGGCGGCGACCCACGAGGTGACGATCGCCGACCGGGGGTGGCGTCGACGGGAGCGGCGCGCCACGGCGGGCCTGCTCGCAGGTCCGCTGCTCTGGCTGCTGCTGTTCTTCGTGATCCCGGTCGGGTTCGTCGCCGCCTACAGCGTCGGCGCGGTCGGCCTGTTCCCCACGGACACCGGGGTGGTCTCGCTCTCGAGCTGGGAGCGGCTGCTCACCGGCGGCTCGGTGTACATGGGCCTGTTCTGGAAGTCGATCCGCATGTCGCTCACGGTCTCGGCGGTCGTGGTGCTCGTGGCCTACCCGGTCGGGTACTTCCTGGCGCTGTGTGTCGGCCGGCGGAAATACGTGCTGGTGCTGCTGATCATCGCGCCGTTCCTGACGAGCTACCTGCTGCGCGTGCTCGCATGGAAGGTGATCCTCGGCGATGCCGGGGTGATCAACTCGTTCCTCCAGTGGGTGGGCCTCACCGATCGGCCGATCGAGTGGCTCCTGTACAGCCAGTTCACCGTGATGCTGGTGCTCGCCTACATCTGGGTGCCGTTCGTGGCCCTGCCCGTGTTCGTCAGCCTGAACAACCTCGACCCCAGCCTGCTCGAGGCGGCGGGTGACCTCGGCGCGAGCCGGTGGCGCACGTTCGTCCGGGTCACGCTGCCGCTCAGCCTCTCGGGCGTGTTCGCGGCGTTCCTGTTCGTGTTCATCCCGACGATCGGGGAGTTCGTGACGCCGCTGCTCGTGGGAGGCACGAGCGGGTACATGTACGGCAACGCGGTGCAGGACCTGTTCACGCGCGGTCTGGACTGGCAGACGGGCTCGACCCTTGCGCTGTTCCTGCTCGCGGTCGTGGCGCTGCTGATGGCGGTGTTCGGACGGTTCCTCCGGCTGCGGGAGATCGCGACGTGACCGAGGTCGCGACCTCACCGGGCGCGCGCCGTTCGCTCGGGTTGTTCTTCGGGTTGCTGGTGCTGTTCCTGTACGCGCCGATCGTGATCCTCGCGGTGTTCTCCTTCAACGACGGCGACGTGAGCTTCCCGCTCGCCGGGTTCACGCTCGACTGGTACCGACGGTTCTTCACGAACCCCGAGATCCTGCGGTCGCTCGAGCGGAGCGCGATCGTCGCGACGATCTCGAGCGCGATCGCGGTGTGCCTGGGCATCGCTGCGTCGTTCGCGCTGTTGCGACGCCGGTTCGTCGGGAAGTCTGGGGTCTCCGCGCTCATCTTCTCGCCGCTGGTCGTGCCCTACGTCGTCTTCGGCATCGCGCTGCTCGTGATCTTCACGGCCGTCGACACGTTCCTCACCGAGACGACCGGCTCCTACATCGGGCTCGGGCTGCATGCGGTGGTGATCGGGCACGTGGTGGTCTCGCTGCCCTACACGGTGCTCACGACCATGCCCCTGCTCGAGCGATTGAGCGTGGACCTCGAAGAGGCGGCGAAGGATCTCGGGGCGAGCCCGTCGCAGGCGTTCCGGCGCGTGACCCTTCCGCTCCTGATGCCGGCCTTGGTGTCGTCGTTCCTCGTCGCGTTCACGCTCTCGTTCGACGAATTCGCGATCGCCTCGTTCCTGGCGGGGGAGTCGCCGACGTGGCCGGTGTACCTGTTCGCACAGCTTCGGGTGCCGAGCCAGCTGCCGCAGCTCCTGGCCGTCTCGTCGGTGGTGCTGGCGGTCTCGGTCGCCGTGGTGGTCGCCGCGGAGATCGGCCGCTCGGCAGCGGAGCGCCGGTATGCGACCGGTTCCGCTCCTTCCTGAAGTTCGCAGGCCTTCTCGATAGTTGAGAACTTCTGAGAACAACGGTAGGATCCGGGCGTGGATCCTCGGCTCAACCCGTACACCCCCAACGCCGGGGCGAAGCCGCCCGCCCTCGTCGGGCGCGACGACGAGCTCGAGGCGTTCGAGATCCTGCTCGCCCGGCTGCAACGGGGCCGCGCCGAGCAGTCGCTGCTCGTGACGGGCCTGCGGGGCGTCGGCAAGACCGTGCTGCTGGGCGCGTTCCAGGAACGGGCGATCGCGGCGGGCTGGGTCTCGGTCGAGACCGAGATCACGAGGACCACCCGGTTCACCGACCGTATGGCGCACCTCACCAAGCGGGCGCTCCTCGAGATCGCGCCCAGGGAGCGTTGGAAGGAGCGAGCGCGCAGGGCGGGGCGCATCCTGCAGTCCTTCTCGCTCACCGTCTCCACCGAGGGATCGGTCACGGGCAGCCTCGACCTCGAGCCGCTCGCCGGCCGGGCCGACAGCGGCGACCTCGGCGAGGACCTGACCGACGTGTTGGTCGCGCTCGGGGAGGCGGCCGAGGAGCACGAGCGGGGTGTCGTCGTGCTGATGGACGAGATCCAATTCCTCGACGAGGAGTCGTTCGAGGCGCTGATCGCCGCACTGCACAAGACGGTCCAGCGTCAGCTGCCCATCACGCTGGTGGGGGCCGGGCTGCCGCAGCTGGCGCGCCTGGCCGGCGAGGCGAAGTCCTACGCGGAGCGGCTCTTCCGCTTCCCGAGGCTCGGCCCCCTCGACGACCGCGCGGCCGAGGATGCCCTGGTCGACCCCGCACGTGAGCTCGAGGTCGAGATCGATCCGCGCGCGGTCCGCACCGTGCTCGAGTACACCCAGGGATACCCGTACTTCATCCAGGAGTACGGCCGCGTGCTCTGGGACCGGGCGGAGCGGTCGCCGATCGGACCGATCGAGGCGGTCGAGGCACAGGCGATCGTCGAGGCGAAGCTCGACGACGACTTCTTCGGGACCCGGCTCGAGCGAGCCACGGGGGCCGAGCTCACCTACCTGCGAGCGCTGGCGGAGCTCGGCGGGGAGCCGCAGCGGGCGAGCGCCGTCGCCGAGCGGCTCGGTCGGCCGGTCTCACGGGTCGCCGAGACCCGGGCCCGACTGATCGACAAGGGCCTGCTCTTCGCGCCGAAGCGGGGGCTGACCGCCTTCACGGTGCCGCAGTTCGACCGGTTCCTGCGCCGCACCTCGCCCCGTTGATCGCTCAGTACTTCCCGAAGAGGTCGCTCTTCTCGTCGAAGAAGCCGCCGGCGGGTCGCGCGTGCGCGTGCCAGTGGTCGGGGATGCGCCGCCGCTCGGGGTCGACGTAGTACCCCTCGTCGCCGTAGCGCTGGGCGGCGACGCGTTCGAGGTGGGCGAGCAGGCGCGCCTCGCGCTCGGGTTCCGGAAGGCCGTGCGTGCGCCAGACGACCATCGGCGTGCGACAGACGATGCATTCGGCGATCCAGCAGTCCTCGTCCTCGTGCAGCCAGTCGGTGATGCGCTCCGCGGTGCAGAGCAGGCACTCCTGGATCGGCTCAGGCACGACCGGCCTCCTCGAGCTCGGCGCGGTCGCCGACGCCGACGCCGGTTCGCTCGAAGAACCCTGCGTTCGCCTCGACGGCCAGCACGTAGGGGGCGTCGGCCCCGTAGGTCGGGCAGGGGTCGCTCGTGCACGGCTCCATCTCCCGGACGGTCACGATCGTGCCGGACCCGTCGACGAACGCGATCGAGAGGGGGATCAGGGTGTCCTTCATCCAGAAGCTGCCGGTGGTCGGCTCGTCGAACACGAAAGCCATGCCCTCGTGCCGGCCGAGGTGCTCGACACCCATCAGCCCGCGCGCGCGTTCTGCGTCGGAGTCGGCGATGCGAACGTCGAGCCGCGCGCTTCCCCCCGACGAGGTCGTGAACGATACGCCGTGACCGGCTTCACCCGGCTGCGCGGGCGCCTCCCGCGTATCGCAGGCGACGGCCATCAGACCGAGGCACGTCACCGCGACGATCGTCGTCCGCATCGTGCCATCGTGTCACGCGCGCCCTCAGAAGCCCTCGTCGAGCGGTTCGGCGTCGACGGGCCCGTCGAAGATGCTCACGAACGTGCAGGGTTCGTCGTCGGCGGGAGCGTGGACCATCGGCTCGCCGGGCGCGAGATGGCAGTACGCACCCGGACCGACGATCCGGCCGTTCACGGCCAGCCGTCCCTCGAGCACCACGATCGTCTGCGAGGCGGTGTGCCGATGCCTGCGGGTCTTCAGGCCGGCCGGGTAGCGGATCAGGTAGTGCTCGGCTCCCGAGACGGGGTCCTGGTGGAGCAGCCTGACGCCGATGTCGCGGTCGTAGATCTCGAGTCGCGACGGGCGGGTGTCGGCCGCGGCCAGGGCGTCCACGATGATGGCTCGGCCCGGTTCCATGTGCGCCGACCATGAAAGCACAGCGGGAGGATGCCCAGCGACGGCGCCGCCGCTCACGGGCCGACCTGGAACGATATCGTCCGACTCGTCCTCGAGAGGTGGGAGCGCCCATGTTGAAGAGAAGGTTGGGTTCGCAGGGACCGGAGCTGTCCGCGATCGGGTACGGAGCGTGGGAAGCGGGCATGGGGTCGGAGTGGGGTGTGGCCCCTCCGCAGGAGCAGATCCTCTCTGCCATCCGGCGAGCGCTCGACGTCGGCATCGACTGGATCGACACGGCCGAGCGCTACGGGGAGGGACGGTCCGAGGAGCTGGTGGGTCGAGCGGTGAACGGTCGACGCGACGATGTGCTGATCGCGACGAAGGTGGCACCCGGACCGTGGGGGTCGGGCTTCAAGCCCGACGAGGTCGCCGGCGCCTGCCGACGCAGCCTCGGTCGCCTCGGCACCGACCGCATCGATCTCTATCAGCTCCATTGGCCCGACGACACCGGCGTGCCGATCGAGGAGACGTGGGGGGCGATGGCAGGTCTCGTCGAGGAGGGGCTCGTCCGGTACCTGGGCGTCTCGAACTTCGACCGCGAGCTGATCGAGCGGTGCGAGGCGATCCGACACGTGGACTCGGCGCAGCAGGAGTTCTCCATGGTGTCGTTGTCCGAGCGGGAGCTGATCCGTTGGTGCGGCGAGGTCGGCACGGGCGTCGTGACCTACGCACCCCTCGGGTACGGCATGCTGAGCGGCGCGATCACGATGGACACCACGTTCGAGGAAGGGGACCATCGCGCTCCCGGCGGTGACACCTGGTCCGAGCTCTTCGTGCCCGAGCAGCGTGAGCGCGCCCTCGCCCTGGTCGACGCGATGCGACCCGTCGCCGAGCGACTGGGTGTGACGCCGGCCCAGCTGGCGCTCGCGTGGAACTTCATGCAGCCGGGCGTCACGTCGGCGATCGCGGGGAGCCGTGATCCCGATCACGTGGACATGAACGCCGCCGCGGGCGACGTCGAGCTCGATGCGGAGACCCTCGCCGAGCTCGATGCCCTGCTGCCGCTGGGGCCGACGATCGTCGTCGACGAAGGCTGACGGGCTCTGTCGGCTACCGGGCACGTTCTAACGCTTCGCACGATGGATGGGTGGGTAGAAGTGCCCGCAGACCTGCGTTCTTCGCCCATCCCCGATCAGGGAGACCCCGACGTTTCTTCGCGAGAGAGCACGGGTAGGAACAGCGCATGCGACGTGCAGACCTACTCCGTCAGATCCGAGGGGCACGGGGTCCCCGCCGTTGCGCGACCGCCCTCGATACATCTCGTGAGTGGTTGCGCAAGCATCCCGAGGATGTCGAGGTGGGGTTCGCCATGCTCGACCTCCTCCGGGTGGGCGCGAGGCGACCCCACGCGGTCCGGCAGGGACGGTAGCGGCCCGGCCAGCCCTATCGCCGGCGTCCTATCTCGGGCGGACCCGGCAGAGGTCGTGGCACATCGGGCAGAGTCCGTCGATCGCCGCGTCCCGCTCGCAGGGTGACCACGGGCACTCGCAGTCGCCGACGAGGGCAGGGTCGGAGGGGAAGGCGGGGAGATCGACGATCTCTTCGTCGACCCAAGACCAAGACCAGATGGCCTCCGGGTCCGCCATATGGGCAAACACCTCCTAGCGTCTCGCCGTCCCCCCAGTGGGGTTAGGTGCCCGGGGTGTGTCGAAGCCCGGGAAGGCGCTAGGAGGCGTGGTGACTCTGCGGTTGGTTCCCGACGGACGCTATCCCGATACGACGCCGGTCGGTTAGTCGGTCAAATGGGCTAGCGAGCCACTAGATGTTGTGTCCGTTGGCGGGGATCCGACGTTGACCTTTCCGACCGTCTCGCCAAGGATGGCTGTATTGCCCCCCGAGAGGGAAGCTGCGGTTGGTGATCACCCCGCCGCCACAACCGGATCGGTCCTGCCGAAGCCCGCCGCCGGCGTCCGAGCGACCCCTGTTCTCGACACGACGAAGGAGGAACCATGCGTCAGCGACTCTTCGCGATGATCACCGCGACCCTCATCGTGCTCGCGTCCGTCGCGACCGTCGGCTCGGTCGCGGGTGGAACCCCCGACCGGACCCACCAGCCGAAGGTCGTTCGTCTGCTCGGACAAGAGACGTTCGAGGCGAACGCTTTGGTCACGTCGACCTTCCGGTTCTCGCCGGAGCGCTCGTTCCCCCACACGGGCGAACGCGTGCGGTGGATCGACCAGGACAAGGTGCCGGATCCTCACACGATCACCGTCGTGAGGCGCGGCCAGCTGCCGACGACGCTGGCCGAAGCGTTCAACTGCCAGGCCTGCAACGCGGCGCTCGACGCGCACTTCGGCACGGGCGGCCCTCCGGTGGTGCGGGTCAACGTCGGACAGCCCGGCCTCGACCAGCCGGGGGACTCGCTGCTGATCCTCGACGGCCAGACCATCGGCGCGACGATCAGCGCTTCCGCCGGGACGAACCTGTTCTACCTGTGCGCCATCCACCCCTGGATGCAGGGGCAGCTCAGGGTCGGATGACGCCCAGCCAGGCGAGCCCCGGAAGCGGGGGAGATCCCCTCTCCGGGGCTCCGACCTGGCCGGACGGAACGCGGCGTCACGCGGTGCGTTGCCGACGTGCCCGGGTGATCCCGGCGAGCTGGAGCGCGAGGCCCGTGACCCACGCGGCGACGCCGGCCCATGCGAGGAAGTCCCCGATGGGGGTGATCACGGCACCGACGAGGATCGGCAACCAGGCGACCGCGACGAGCCGGCGGGTCCGACGATCGGGGGAAGGGTCACGATCCCGACACCCCGATCCGGCCAGGGCCGAGCCCCCACCGATCGACGCGCCCACGACGCCCGAGAAGAGCGTGAGGGTGAGCCGCCAGGTGCGGGTGTCGGCGACCATGCCGAGGTCGATGAGCTTGCCCGCGATCTCGCCACCGACCACGAGGGCCGCACCCAGCCCGCCCAGCGTCCCGACCACGGCAGCGATGCGGCACACCCAGGTTCCCGGCATCGCCGCATCCTAAGCTCGACCGCGAGGCCAAGGTCCGAGTAGATGCTGAGTCCACAGGAGCCTAGCCCGGTGCGTTTGGGATGATGCGTTCCCGATGTGGTGGAACCTGTTCCTCGCCGTGGCCATCACGATCCTCGTCTGGGCGACCCTCGTCGGGATCGTGTTCCTGCTCGGCCGACGGACGCTGGCTCGTGAGCTGGCAGGCCTGCTCCCCACGCTGATCCACCTGTTCCGCGGTCTGCTCCGCGACCCCAAGGTCCCACGGCCGATCAAGGCAGTGATGCTGCTCACGTTGGTCTGGCTTGCGAGCCCGATCGACCTCGTTCCAGAGTTCGTCCCCGTGGTGGGGCCGCTCGATGACCTGATCATCGCGGCGATCGCCCTGCGCTTCGCCCTCCGTCGGACGGACCGGTCCGTGGTGGAGCGCCACTGGCGGGGGACTCCGAGGATGCTCGAGCGGGTGATCGGAACTGAGTCATCGCCGACCGCTTGACTGAGCCACCGGTCCCGTCGTCTCTCGGGCCGACACAGATCCGGATCTCGGCCCGATGAGGCAGGCCTCGGTGCCAGGACCCGGAGGTCGGATACACTCGCCGCCGTGACTGCCAAAGTGGCTCGAGCCGCATAGGTGCAGATCACAGGCCGGAGTAGCTCAGTCGGCAGAGCGCCTCCATGGTAAGGAGGAGGTCAGGGGTTCGATTCCCCTCTCCGGCTCTCATGGCCGTCGTCCTGATGCCCGCGTGATCCCCGTCGTCCGTGCGACCGGCACCCCGAACGAACGGGGCCTGGCCGTGGGCCGCGGCCTCGCCGAGCCGATCGCTCGCTCGACCGCGTTCTACGAGCAGTACTTCACGCGTCGCGAGGCGGACCGCGCGGCCGTCCAGGCGATGTGCGCGCCGTT
>Ga0075310_1000069_pt1 | contig 16295 bp, 11 predicted proteins | sample MayberryNE_Catta_2_FD_120088 | JGI IMG/M metagenome (GOLD analysis project Ga0075310, IMG submission 120088) | Natural and restored wetland microbial communities from the San Francisco Bay, California, USA, that impact long-term carbon... | ecosystem: Environmental > Terrestrial > Soil >... | reverse complement strand
TAATGAGTCCGTTATTTAGAGACCATGTGGCTGGATCACGACCGAAGGCCAAGCCCTTCCGATCGCGGTCAATGGTTTTGTGCCTTGATGGGCCACCGCCCGTCCTCTCCGTGGTGACAATAACTTGCACCTGGGCCTGAAAATAACCTTCTCCGTCCTATGCCCGCAATCTCCAGGGCTCGGCCCTCAGTCGCTTTGTTAGTTACTTAATTATGGACACCTTAATAATAGATATGCTGGGACGAAGGGGCGAGTCGTGGAAAGCGCAGGCACCAGGACTCAAAGGACGCTTTCGCACCCACGGCCAAAATTAATTAAGCACCTCGGGGCGTGGGTCGCTGACGCCCAAACGCTTTGCCTGGGCTTGGAACGAGTCGTCCCTTCGGGTCCACAAACCGTAGATACTATGATCTTCTTGATATCATCAAAAGCGAGGAACACGCTGAAAGCAGGCCGGGTCCCCGCTATTTTTCCACCGGCTTGACGTGGCGCAGGTCCATGCGCGCCATCGAGTTATATTCCAGACCGGTAAACTTGGGATTGAGCATCGTCGCTTCGCTCTTCCAGTAAAGCGGTACGATGGCGACGTCGATTTCAGTGAGCAGTCTTTGCGCCTCGTCGTACAGTTGGCTGCGCTTTTTTGCATCCTGCTCGCGCGCCGCAAGATCGAGGAGCCGGTCGTAGCGGGCATTCTTCCAGCGGCCGTGATTATTGCCGCTGTTGGAAGTAAACAGCTTCATGAAGTTGTCCGGGTCGGGATAATCGGCGCCCCAACCGGAACGAAAGATAGGGAAGGGATCGGTTTGCAGCTTTTTTAGAAATACCTTCCACTCCTGATTTTCGAGCCTGACCACGACGCCGAGATGTTTCTGCCACATGCTCTGAACCGCTTCGGCGATAAGTTTTTTTTCTTCGTCGGTGTTGTAGCCGAGCACGATCGGCGGCAGGCCTTTGCCGTCGGGATAGCCCGCTTCCTTCAACAGCCGGCGGGCCTCCGCCGGGTCAAACCTGAGCCCGATTTCGGGATTGTGCGCCAGCATACCCGGAGGGATCCAAGAGCTTGCCGGCGTCGGTCCGCCTTGAAGAATCTTCGGCAACACTTCGCGGTCGATCGCCATGGCGAAGGCTTTGCGAAGCGCGGGATTGTCGAACGGTTTGCGATCGACCGCGAAGCTGTAATATTCGCCGCGCAGTTGCGGCACGACCTTGAAGCCCGGCATTTTGGATAGGCGCGGCTTATCGAGGGGCGGGATGCTGTGCGATTCGTCCATGAAATCCAGGCTGCCCTGCTCGAACATGGTCACCGCAGTGGTTTTTTCGTTGACCATGAACATGGTGACCTTTTCGATCGTCGGTTTACCGCGAAAGAACTTTTCGTTGGCGCTGAGCTCGATCTCGTTCTCATGCTTCCACGAGGTCATCCGGAACGGACCGTTGGTCACGATATTCTCCGGCTCGGTCCAGCGCGTGTTGAATTTTTCGATGATGTCCTGGCGCTGTGGAAACGTGACTTCGAAAGTCGTGATGGCGAGAAAATAGGAGGCCGGATGCCGCAAGGTGACGACCAGGGTCTGATCGTCCTTTGCCTGCACGCCGACCCGGGCCGGATCCTTGATCTTGCCCTCGTTATATTCTTGCGCGTTGGCGACGTCGAACAAGATATAGGCGTACTGTGAGGCGGTTTTCGGGTTGAGCAGGCGCTTCCATGAGTATTCGAAATCCTGCGCCCGGACTTTTTCCCCATCGGTCCACAGCACATCGTCGCGCAGGTGAAAAACGATTCTCTTGCCGCCGTCAAGAATGTCCCACGACTTGGCGATCACCGGCGCGGGCTTTAGATCTTTGTCGAACTCGGTGAGGCCGACCATCAAGTTCGAAACCACGTTGAACGAAACGTGATCGGTGGCGAGTGACCAATCCAAACTGGGCGGCTCGGTGCCCAAATTGACCCGAAAATGGCTCGCGCTACGGCTCTGCGGCGGCGACTTGCAGGCGCTCATCTGAGCCACCAGTGCCAGAGCCGAAAGCGCAATAAGCCAGGAGGATTTCACTGCATTCAACAAGGAAATGTTTGACTTGCTTGAATCAGGTTTAGTCGCTATTAGTAGCGCAATACTTTCGTTCCTTCAAGAAAGGTCGCGGCGCATTATGGATGCAAAAGAACTGGTGATGACGAGCGTGGTGGTGGAGGGACATCGGGACGTCTATGAACAGCTTTATCGCACCTCGATCGGGGAAACCTCGCCGATTCGCGACGGGGTCGCGCCGCGATTAATCCGCGACGGCATCAACATGACCGTGTACGCGATCAGCGGTGATTCTTATTCACATTCCCAGAACACCGGGCGTTATCTCGAAACCGCACTCGATCAGATCGATCAGTTTCTCCAGGAAGCGCCGCGTTCCGAAGGCATGATTCAAATGATCAAGACGCGCGGCGACCTGCCGGACAAAGTGGAACCGGGGACGGTCAAGTTCCTGCTCCATTTCGAAGGCTGCATGCCGCTGCGCGGCAGCCTCCATAATCTGCGGAATTTTTACCGCCTCGGTCTGCGCTCGCTGCAACCCGTGTGGAATTTTCGAAACGAGCTGGGCGACGGGGTGTGGGAAAACCGCACCGGCGGCGGACTGACCAACTTCGGGGTCGAGGTCATCAAAGAAGCCAACCGTCTTGGGATGATCGTCGATCTGTCGCACATGAATCGGCAAGGATTTTTCCAAACTCTCGAGGTCGCAACCGCGCCGCTGCTGGTGAGCCACGCCAATGCTTTTGGCATGCTCGACAATCCGCGCAACCTTGCCGACGATCAGATTAAAGCGATCGCCAATCAAGGCGGCCTCGTCGGTATTCTAGCGCTGCCGGAGCGCGTCGCCAAAGGCGAGGTCGCAATCGAAGACATGCTCAAGCACATGGACTACATGATCAATCTCGTCGGCATCGAGCATCTTGCGCTCGGCATGGATTTCGTCAAATACGATGGCCCGCGCACCTTGAAGGACCGCCACCATCCGCTGCACAAAGATCCGCTGATCAAAGGCTTCGAGGAAATCGAAGACCTGCCGAATCTAATCGACGGCCTGCAGCGACACGGGTATAAGGATGAGGAGATCAAGTTGATTCTCGGCGGCAATTATCTGCGGGTGTTGAAGACCATTCTCCCGGAACAGTCGGTGATCTAGTTGCCGCCACAGGAGGAATCTTTCATAGATCTCTCACGTTCGGTCGCGATGACAAACTTTCTCGTGCTCGGGACTTTGGACGTGAAGGCTGGGACCGATCTCTCATGACGGTCGGTGTTTCCGCTCCGCGCGTTGATGGGATCGAAAAGGTCACCGGGGAAGCCAAGTTTACCGGGGACTTGAATTGGCCCGGGATGCTCGAAGCGAAAGTGCTGCGCAGTCCATTCCCGCACGCCATAATCGAAACCATCGATATCAGCAAAGCCGAGGCGTCGCCGGGAGTCACGGCGATTCTCACGCGCGACGATCTCACGGATATCGACCCGTATTACGGCAACTGCCTGCGTGATCGCGCGGTGGTGGCGACCGAGCGGGTGCGCTTTGTTGGCGAGCCGGTGGCGGTAGTCGCTGCCGAGAATGCCCTGGCGGCCGAAGAAGCGCTATCGTTAATCGAAGTTCGCTACCGCGAGCTGCCGTGCGTGCCCGATATGGACGCAGCTTTGGCGGAAGGCGCGCCGCGGCTGCACGATCAGTTCGCCAGGACCGGTGAATTTCACGATGTCGCCGGTGTCGGCGAGAACTTCGGCGGCAACATTTGCCACCGGGAGAACTTCATCAAAGGGAACCCGCAAGCCGCTTTCGTCCAGGCTGAAGAGATCATCGACGAGACGTTCGAATACCCGATGGTCTGTCAATACGCCATGGAGCCGCACACGGCGATTGGGCGGTTCAATTCGGCCGGAATCACGCTGTGGAGCTCGTCGGCCCATCCGTTTCTCGTGCGCTCGGAGCTGGCGCATATGTTTCATCTGCCCCACGCCAGAGTCGAAGTGATCGTGCCCTACGTCGGCGGCGCCTACGGCAGCAAGTCGTATTTCAAGATCGAACCGTTGGCGGTCGCGATCGCGCGCAAAACCGGCGGCCGGCCGGTACGGCTGACCCAGAGCATCACCGAGTCGATGCTGACGACGCGGCGCCACTCGGCGCGCATTCGTATCAGGACCGGAGTCAAACGCGACGGCACCTTGGTGGCACGGGAAGCGGATGTTCTGCTCGACACCGGCGCCTACGCCGATAACGGCCCCCGCGTCGCCAAGCGCGCGATCAGCCGTATCCTTGGGCCGTATCGATTGGATCACTGCAGAGTCAACGTTCTGGCGGTGTACACCAATACCGTGCCGGCGGGATCGATGCGCTCCATCGGCGGTCCGCAAACCATCTGGGCGTTGGAATCGCACATGGAGACCATCGCCGATCGCCTCGGCCTCGATCCGTTCGAGTATCGCCGGAAGAATCTTTTGCGGCGCGGCGAAATCCTCAAGCCCGGCGCCACGCCGATCGATGCCGACCTTGGCGAGGGATTGTCGGCGGCGCTGAAGCCGTTGCAGGCCGCCGGCGCGAAACAGCAACCGGGCAGGGGCATCGGTGTCGCGGTCGGCGTATCGGATTCTGAAGCGATGCCCGTCTCGGTGGCGCTGGTACGCTTGCTTGCCGACAGCAGCGTGATACTGATCGCCGGCACCACTGAAGTCGGCCAAGGCGCGCGCACGATATTGAGTCAAATCGTTGCGCAGGAACTGGCGATTCCGGTCGAGCGAGTATCAATGCAGGGCACGGACACAGGCGTAACACCGTTCGACCGGTCCACCGGTGCGAGTCGATCGACTACGGTCATGGGCAGCGCGGTCAAAGCTGCTGCCGAAGACCTGCGCCGGCAACTGATCGACGCCGCCGCGGAAGTCTTTCACACGAGCACGAATACGATCACGTTAGACAATGGCGAAGTTTGCTCGGCCGACAAACGACTATCTTACGGTCAAGTCATCAGCGTCTTCTTCGGTATGCCCGGCGGAGAATTGATCGGCCGCGGCACCATGCGGCCGGGGCCGAGCTTAGGTTCAATGTTTCCATTATTCTGGGAGACCGGCATGGGTGGCGCGTCGGTCGATGTCGACACCGACAGCGGCGAGATCAAGATCGAACGCTACGTTACCATCGCCGATGTGGGCAAGGCGATCAATCCAATGCAGGCTGAAGGACAGGACGAAGGCGCGGCGATCCAAGGGCTGGGCGCCACGCTGTTCGAGTCGCTGGTGTATGACCAGGGTCAAGCGCTCAACGCAAATCTGGTCGACTACCGCGTGCCGCGGTTTACCGATTTGCCGAATCATTTCGAGTCGTATTTAGTCGAGAACGAAGACGGTCCGGGTCCCTACGGCGCGAAAGGCATGGGTGAATCGGGCGTCGTTTCGGTCGCTCCGGCCATCGGCAATGCGCTCTACCGCGCAACCGGTGCGAGAGTGCGAACGCTGCCGCTGACTCCTGAACGAGTCTGGCGCGCATTGAAAAAAACTTACTAAGGAGTTCGTTAGTTAGTAGACCTACTGGGACGAAGGGGCGAGTCGTGGAAAGCGCAGGCACCAGGATTCAAATGACGTTTTCGCACCCACGCCCAAAATTAAGCACTCGGGGCGTGGCTCGGGTGGTGGCCGATGACCTACAGACGCTTTGCCTGGACTTGGAACGAGTCGTCCCTTCGTCTCCAACCAACCCTGTTGTCTGGATACTTATGGACTCCTTAAGAAAGACCGCATGAAATTCTGCGTTCAACTCAATCCCCAAGTCTCGATCCAAAAACCCGGTGCATCGTTGATGCCGACCCTGATCGAGCAGGTTCGCATCGCCGACGCCGTCGGCTTCGACGCGTTCTCGATGGGAGATCACTACAACATTCCCGGCTTGCAGCGGCTCAATCAAGTCCCGGCGCTCGCACGGTTGTGCGCCGAAGCTGAACGCTGCGCCGTGGGCACTGCGGTGCTGCTCCTCGGCTTGCGCCATCCGGTGACCGTGGCCAGCGAGCTGGCGAGCCTCGATGTTCTAAACGGGGGAAAATCTTTTGCCGCCTTCGGTTTGGGCTATCGCGACGAAGAACTCAAAGCCTTCAATCTGACGAAGAAGCAGCGGTTTCAGCGCTTCACCGAGGGGGTTGAGATCATCAAGAGACTGTGGACCGAGGATCACGTCAGCTTCAGCGGTGAGTCATTCACGATCACGGATGTCAGCGTAGATCCCAAGCCGCTGCAAAAACCCCGTCCGTCGATCTGGCTTGCGGCCAATACCGACGTGGCGGTAGAGCGCGCCGCCCGACTCGGCGACGGTTGGATGATCGGCCCGCACTCGGCCATCGATGAGCTAGAGGGGCAGGTCGAGCTATGCCGACGCGCGTGGATCGGCGCGAATAAAACCGGAGCACCCGGATTGCCGATCATTCGCGAAACCTTTGTCGCCAAAAGCAGGGAAGAGGCGATAGAAAAAGCGCGTCCCTGTTTGGAGCAGTTGTATCGCGGGCTGTACATCAAGTGGAAACAAAACGAGGCCATGAACGATCCGAGTGAGCTTCGCTGGGCGTTCGATAAGTTGGCCAAGGGCCGTTTCATTCTTGGGTCACCGGCGGAGTGTATCGACCAGATCCATCAGTACGAGGAGCGCCTGGGAGTCTCGTATATGCTGCCCCGCTTCGATTGGACGCCCGGCTTGCCTCAAGAGGAAATTCTCGCTTCAATGCGGCTGTTCGGCGAGAAGGTGATCCAAAAACTATAGGCTCAAAGAGAATAGGAGGATGGTAATGAAACGAATTGTAATTGCGCTTGCGGTGATGTTGTTCTTATTCGGAACGGCGCCATCCAAAAGCTCGGCAAAAATCATCGTCGGTCTTTCTTCGGTCAACGTCGCTTTCTTGCCCGTCTACGTGACCGAAGCGAAGGGTTTTTTCAAACAGGAGGGGCTGGACGTGCTGCTGGTCCTGTTCAACGCCGGCGCGACCAATCTACAGGCGCTCATCGGCGGCGACGTGCATATTATGGGCAGCGCTTTTGTCGAAACCATCGGCGGGCGCGCCGCGGGCGTCGATATCAAGAATTTTTGGGGCGTCTCCAATATCATGCCGTTCCAGCTTTACTCACAGCCGGATTTCAAGTCGATGAAGCAAGCCAAAGGCAAACGGTTCGCGATCAGCCGATTCGGGTCGTTAACCGATTTTCTCACCCGCGCAACTTTGCGCCACTTCAACGTCGACGAAAAGGAAGTGACGATCCTACAAATCGGCAGCACGCCGGCGCGCTTCGCGGCTTTATCGGCAAAGGGCGTGGATGCTTCCCTGGTTTGGTTCCCGGTGACCGAGATCGCCAAAACGCAAGGATACAACAAGCTACTCGACCTCAAAGAAGTCTTTCCCGAATGGCCCTATGAAACGTTTGCGGCGAAAGAATCCTACCTCGCCAAGGAAAAGGACCAGGTGGTCAAGTTCCTGCGCGCTTTCCAACGGGGCGTCAAATACACCCGTGAAAATAAAGATGAGGCGGTGCAGGTCATGAGGAAATACGTCAAGATCGATCCCGCCTACGCGCCGGCGGGTTACGACGAATACCGCGACTCGTTTCCGCTCAACGGTCAGATCGCCGAAAAAGCGATTCCGGTCGTAATCGAAGAGGAATTTCGCACGGGTAGAATCAAAAAGAAGCTAACTCTTGAAGACATGATTGACCGCTCGTTCATCAAAATGTTAGGTGGAAAATAAATCCGGGGGAGGACTCCAGGATAACCGATCTGGATTCTCATTTGCGTGAAGGCTACTTGATGGACGAAGTTTACTGAGACTCCAATTTCAGCGAGAAACGGTCGAGACCTCATTTTAAGCGCCGGCGGAGAGCAAAACGTTCTTCGACCGGCGTTTTTATTTGCCCGCGCAACGCAGCGTCGTTGGCGGTCACATTCGTCCTTGTCAGAGCCGATCCGGTTGTACTAGATTGCGCTGTTAGTATGACGTAGTCCCGCGTGTTTGCCGAAAAAGGGGTATTGGAGATGAAGAGATTTCTCGTTTCGGTTTTGCTCCTGCTGTCTCCCGCGTTCTTGGGTCCGTCTTCGGCGCCGGCGCAGTCGCTGAAAGTCGGCATGACCTCGAAGACTCTCTTCTACTTACCCTTCTATGTTGGGCACAAGAAAGGCTTCTACAGCGCGGAAAACTTAAAGGTCGATCTGATTCTGATTGGCCGCAGCGACGTGCAGCTCCAGGCCCTGCTCAGCGGCGAGATTCACTTTGCGACGTTGAACTCCGACGGGGTTATCGCGGTCAACGAAAAGGGCGCCAATCTCAAAGTCATCGCCGGTGTCGACAACGCCGCCCCTTACGTGCTGGTTGGCGGCAAAGCCTATAAAACGCTGAACGACCTCAAGGGTGCCCGGCTCGGCGTCTCGAGTCTTCGCGGCGGCGCCACTTCGATCCTGCTGGAATATTTGAAAAGCAAAGGGCTGCATTATCCGAAAGACTACGTGATGACCGTCATCTCGGGAGGCACGGCTGCGCGTTTGACGGCCCTGGAAACCGGGGCGATCGCCGGCGCTGTTCTGGGCGTGCCGTACTCGGACATCGCCATCGACCAGGGCTTCAACCGTCTGGGCGATACCATGGAAGTGATCTCGACCTATCAATTTAACGGCATCACGGTAAATCCCAGTTGGGCGGAAAAAAACCGGGCCACGGTCGTAAAATTTCTGAAAGCCCATATCCGCTCGTTGCGTTGGATTCATCAGCAGCCCGAGCAAGCGACCGATTTGTTTATGAGCGAGATGGGAGTCAAACAGCCGTACGCGCGAAGAGGCGTCGATTACTTTACCAAGAACAAGATTTTTCCCGTTGACGGTTCGCTGACGCTGGACGGACTGAAGGTCAACATTGACGTCCAGTTCAGGGACGGAGTGCTGAAAGAGCCGTTGCCCGGACCGGAGCGATACGCCGACCAGAGCTATGTGCGGCAGGCGCAAAAAGAGCTGGGTTTATAGCCTGGTTCCTGTCGTTCCAGCGGTTCCAATCGTTCCAGTCGTTCCATGCCGGACAAATAGAAAAACAGGTTCGAATCGTTCAAGCCATTCAACTGGTTCCGCAAGAACTGAAACGTTTCTGATTGAAACTAGAGGGAGGACTCGGATATGGCCATCGATGGAATGAAGGTGATTGATCTCGACAGTCATTTAGTCGGCGATCTGGAAAGTTGGCATCAGACGGTCGAGACGAAGTACAAAGAGTTCTTGCCGCGCAAGCTGCCGACGAAAGACAATGAGCGAAAAAAGACGCTGATTGGCACTCGCATCATGATCGGCTCGGAGCTGGGACGGCAAAAGGCGGAAAAGAAGGAGTGGGTCACGGAAGCGGATCTCACGCCGCACGGCCGGGTGCGCAATATGGATCTGGATGGCATCGACGTCGCGGTGTTGTCGCCCAATTCGCCGGCGCTGGACATTCTCTGGTTTGTCGACGATCCGGAGCTCGCCGCCGCCTACGCCCGCGCGCAGAACAACTATATGAACTGGTACTCGTCGCAGCAACCGGGACGGCTCATGTGGGCTGGCGTGATTCCGCTGCAGGATCCGCAAGAGGCGATCAAGGAGCTGCACCGCTCGCGCGCGCTGGGCAGCAAAGCGCTCAACGTCAAAGCGACGCCGATTCCGGGCAAGGAATGGTGGGACCCCTACTTCGATCCGATCTTCGACGAGCTGGAAAAAACCAACACACCGATCATCTTCCACGACACCAAGACCGGCTCGCTGGGTCACGAGCGCTTTGCCGAGAATTTTTTCTTTTCTCATATGGTCGGCCGCACTCTGGAAAGCATGGTCTGCTTGATGGTTTACCTTTGCGGCGGGGTCATGGAAAAGCACCCGAATCTGAAGATCATCTGCCTTGAAACCGGCGCGTCGCAGATGCCCTGGTGGCTGTCACGCATGGACGAGCACTGGGAGAAGTTGCCGCACCTGGTGCCGTGGCAGAAGCGCAAGCCTTCGGATATTTTCAATCAAAGCGTCTATGTCGGCTGCGAACCGTTCGAAGACGGTTTGTTCGAATGGGCGGTCGAATACCTCGGCGGCGACCGTCTGGTGCTCGCTACCGATTCGCCGCACTGGGATTCGTCAGTGCCGGGGCAGGTGACCGGCCCGGTGGCGAAAAGCACAAAAATATCGCAGGAGAATAAAAGAAAAGTGCTAGGAGAAAACGCGATCAATCTATTAGGTTTGGGCCTTTAGCGGTCGCCAATCGATTGACACTCATGGGTATTGTGTTCGCAGACGAGAAGGGAGTGGGCGATGATTCGATACGGAGTCCTGTGTTTCGCTGTCCTCAATTTGCTGCTGCCAGTTAAAACCCTCGATGGGGCATCCGCGCAATCGAAGAGCATCATCGCTCATGCCGCGGTGAACGCTCGGGTTCTGCCGCTATGGGTGGCCAAAGAGCAGGGGTTTTTTGCCAAGTATGGCGTTCCCGCCGACACGATCTTTATCCGTCAGGCGCCGACCTTGGTCGCGGCGTTGACCTCAGGAGACATCCAGATCGGCTACACGGGCGGCACGGCGGTGCTCGGATCGGCGGCGAGCGGATCGGATCTCAAGATACTTGCGGCCTTTACGAACCGGGTGACTTACGACGTGGTTGCGCGCAAAGGCATCAAAACTCCCGAGGATCTGCGCGGCAAGATCTTCGGCGTGCAGAGCATCGGCGGCACGGTCTGGATGGGCGCCATTCTTGCGCTGGAACATTTCGGACTCGATCCGAACCGCGATAAAATCAGCTTGATCGCTGCGGGAGACCAATCGGTCTTGGCTCAGGCGTTGGTTGCCGGAACCATCGATGTTACGGTACTCGACGGAGTCATGAGCCGGACTCTACGCCGAAATGGTTACCCGATACTCGCCGAGCTGGGCAAGGCCAATATTCCCATTTCAAGCGTCGGCATCGTCGCCAAGGGGAGTTTAATTCAGAAGAATCCCCAGCTCTTCGAGAATTTGCTGAAAGCTTTGCTCGAGAGCGAGGCGTTTATTTTCGGCCCGGCGAATAAACCGAAGGCCATGGTCATCATGAAGCGCTACTTGAGGATCAACGACCAGGAAGCCGAAGAGGGATACAAGGACGTGATCACCGGCCTGGATCGCAAACCGCACGCGAGTTTGGATGGCCTCAGAAATGTCCAGCGGCTGATGAAATTGCGCAATCCGGCCGTGGAGAAAGTCAAAGTGGAGGAGCTGGTCGACGACCGTTTCATGAAAAAGCTCGATCAAAGCGGCTTTATCGACGAGTTGTATGCCAGGTACGGAGCGAAGTGAACGGGCCGGTGAAAACGCCCATCTGCGTCGTTGCGCTTGACGGTCTCGCTCCAACGTACTCAAACAGTACGTCTCCGCTCGCCGAGTCTGCGCGCGCCTCGCACCTGAGACGTTTTGACCAGCCCGGTGTCGTTCTTTCACAATGACTTATCCTTAAGGACCAGGAGCAAAAGAAATGTATATCGACGGAGATACTCACTATTGGCCGCTTCGTTTCATTGACAAGGTCAAGCATCCGGGGAAAGGGCACCTCGAAGTCGTGGAAGACAAGGGCGACATGGTGCGCTACGGCGAAGTCGTCCCTGGAAAAGTCGCGACCTACTACCGCGACGGCAAAAAGATCCACTCGTTTAAGGAAGGCCGCTGGAGTCTTTCGCTGCGGGCCGAATTCATGAAGAAAGACGGCTTCGATATTCAGGTCTTGATTCCCGACAACCGCCCGTTGATTTACGAATGCGACGCCGAGCTGGGTCGGCAGCTCGCGCGGGCCTACAACGATACTGTTGCCGAGGACATTCACGGCGATGACCGGTTTATCGGCGTTGCATGGATCTACCTGCCGGACATCGAGGAGTCGATCAAGGAAATTCGCCGCGCGGTGAAACAACTTGGCCTCAAGGCGGTCAAGTTCAACGGCGGCTGGGGCGACGGTGATCTCGACAATGAAGTGCTGTTCCCGCTCTACGAAGAAATCGCCGATCTCGATATTCCGATTCTGCTCCATCCCGCGGCGCGCGTGTTCGAATTACAGCATAGTCACCCGTGGCTGGTCGGCGCCGAGCGCTACCAGGGTTTTCAACATTTTCCAACAGCTCTGGGATTTCCCTTGACCTACATGGTCAGCGCGGCGCGTTTGATTTTCAGCGGCACTTTGGATCGTTTTCCGACGTTGAAATTCGGCTTCTTCGAAGGCGGCATCGGCTGGGTGCCCTGGATCATGGCGACCCTCAACGCCCACACACCCGGCGAGGCGGGCATCTCGGTCGCGGTGCAGCAGTTCTTCGAGGGCAAGAAGGGGATCAAGAAACCGCCAAGCGAATACTTCAATCAATTCTATATCGCCGCTGTGTCCTGGGAGTCCTATCTCGCCGACACGGTCAACGGCTGGCCCAATCATAACATCATCATCGGCAGCGACTTCGACCACGGCGATGCCGTCGCCACCTGGCCGCGCACCGTGGACGTGATCAAGCGAATGAAAAATTTAACCGAAGTGGACAAAGAAAAAGTGCTCGGCGGCAACGCGATGAGAATGTTCGGGTTGAATTGACCTCATCCGCCATTTGATTGGCTTTAGACTCTGGCCTCGACCTGCCAGAAGGCAAGCTGGGACTACTGCCGATCTCGGAGGTCGCATTCTCCTCCCGCTTGACGAGATGCCCCTGCAAACTCCCGGCGCGCCGGTTGTTTGACAACCTTGGGGGCATTGGATAAGTTTTTTTTGCATAAAATTTTTCATACATTTGCTAGGAGGCCGAAATGGCGAAGGATCTGAGGACGTTTATTGCGGAATGCGAGCGCCAGCTGCCGGGCGAGGTGATCCACATCACCAAAGAGGTCAATCCGGCCAATTACGATGTCACGGCGATCATTAAACACCTCGGGGCGCAGAAGAAGTTTCCCGTCATTATCTTTGACCGACCGTTAAATTTGAACGGCAAAGTGGGTCCGATCAAGCTGACGATGAACTGCGAGATCTCGCAAGGAAAGACTCAAATCGCGCTGGGCTTGCCGCGTAACGCGACCCGGCCGCAAATGGCCGAAAAGTGTCTCGAGATGGAAGAGCACCGTGTTCCGCCGACGATCATCAGCAAGAAAGACGCTCCGGTCAAGGAAAACCTCATGGTCGGCAAAAACGTGGATCTTTACGAAATCCCCATCATGCGCCATCACGAAATGGATGGCGGCCCCTATATTGTTCTGTCGACGGTCACCAAAGATAGAAAAAGCGGCATCTACAATTGCTCCTACCATCGCATGGAGGTGAAATCGAAGAATACCACCGCGCTCTACGCGTCGCCTCGTCACCTGTGGAAGATTTTCAAGGACTATGAGGAAAACAATTTGGAGATGCCGGTGGCCACGGTGCTCGGCCATCATCCCGCGTACCACATGGGAGCGTGCTACAGCGGTCCGTTCGAAGTGAGCGAATACGATGTCATCGGCGGCTATCTCGGTGAACCTCTGCGTTTGGTCGCTTCCGAGACGTTCGGCGACGAGTTGCTCATCCCGGCCGACGCTGAAATCGTCATCGAAGGCGTGCTCAAACCGGGAGGGCGGGTGGTCGAAGGACCGTTTGGCGAGGCCCCGGGCTACCTCGGGCCGCAGCGCTATACCACATGCGTTGAGTATGAAGTACGCGCCATCAACTACCGCAACGGCGCCATGTATCAGTCGGTCATCACGCCTGAGGGCGATAAACCTTGGATGGATCTGCCGCGCGAAGGAGCTTATCTACGCCGTTGCCGCGAAGCGGTTCCGGGTGTGACGGCGGTGTGCAAGCAAGGCCGCCACGCGCATTACAACGTTTTTATCTCGATGAAAAAGATGTCGGAAGGGGATCCCGGCCGCGCCGCCGCGGCTGCTTTGACCTTCGATCACACCAAGAACGTTTTCGTTTTCGACGACGACATCGATGTGTTCAACCCGACGGATATTCTGTGGGCGATCGCGACCCGGGTGCAGCCGCATCGCCAGGTGTCGATCCTCCAGCCGTTATTCCGCGGTAATTTCCTCGATCCCTCACTGGTCGATGAAATCAAGACATCGGGAATGATCGTCGACGCCACCAAGCCGCTCGATCGGCCGTTTTCGCCGGTCTCGAAGTGTCCGGACGATGCGATGGCGCGGATCAAACTCGAAGAGTACGTCCCCGGCGAGGTTTTGCAACATATTCCGATGGATCGGACGACGTACTGGGCTTAACGATTTTTAATACGAATTAGGCATCGGGAGGAACGATGGGCCAAGCTGTAGAGGTAACCTGTCCAAGCTGCAAGAAGGTTTTTGTTGTCAATCCACACATGCTCGGGTCGGGGATGAATTTTCATTGTCCATTCTGCGATCTCTATTTTCCGGAAAAGGACAGCCCGAAAATCCGCAAATAGCCTAAACCAAAGGCCACGGCGGAAGCTTGTGCCGGGGCCTTATCTGATTTTAGTTTCAGCCATGAGTGTGAAGCAAACGTATTCGATTGCGGGCACGAGCGCCCATAGAGTCGACGGCGTCGAGAAGGTCACGGGCAAAGCCGTCTATACGAGCGATATTCAGCTTCCCGGCATGGCGCACGCGCGCATCCTGCGCAGCCCGGTCGCTCACGCCAAGCTCGTCAATATCGATGATTCCAGGGCCAAGGCGCTTCCGGGAGTGATCGCGACGTTAACCCGTGAGGACATCCAAGGGTTCAATTACAAGTACGGCGCGACTTACAAGGATCAATCGATCGTCGCTGTCGACAAGGTACGCTACGTCGGTGATCCGGTCGCGGCGGTGCTGGCCGATCACGCGGCAATCGCGGAGCAGGCGCTCGAGCTGATCGAAGTCGAATATGATGAGCTGCCGAAAATCACCAATCTTGAAGACGCTACGGCCGCAGGCGCCGCGTTGGTGCACGACGCCGGCGTGGCGCGCGCCGAGCTGCGCGGTTCGGTCTATGGTGCGCCCGAACGATTCAACGGGACCAACATCTGCTACTACCTGACATTTGGCCGAGAGAGCGTCGAAAAGGGCTTCGCCAAAGCGGATCACGTCTTCGAAGATACTTTTCGATTTCAGAAGGTGCAGCATTATTCCCTGGAAGCGCACAATAACGTCGCCTACTATGACGGCGAGAAACTCACCGTATGGGCATCGTGCCAGGATCCGTTCACGTTACGCGATCATCTGTCGGGCATTTTCAAGCTACCGCTAAGCCGTGTGCGCGTTATCGTGCCCTACGTCGGCGGCGGCTACGGCGGAAAACTCTACGTCAAGGCCGAACCGATTTCGGCGGCGCTCTCGTGGATGACGCGCCGGCCAGTGAAGCTACAGTTATCGATCAATGAAAGTTTCAAGACCGTCACGCGTCATCCTGCGCGCGTCACGGTCAAAACCGGAGTAACGAAGGACGGTAAGCTGATCGCCCGGGATTGCCAGGTCTACATGGACACTGGAGCCTATGCCGATGCGGGCCCGCGGGTGACTCAAAAGGCGGCCTATCGGGCTCTCGGCCCCTATCGAATTCCCTACGCTAAAGTCGAAGCGTACGGTGTTTATACGAACACCGTACCGGCCGGCGCTTTTCGCGGCTTCGGCGCTCTGCAAGTCACCTGGGCCTACGAGTCGCAGATGGACATGATCGCCGAACGGCTCGGCCTCGATCCACTGGAATTTCGTTTACGAAACCTGCTCAAGAAGGGCGATATTTACACCGCCGGTGACACGCCGGTGGACTGCGATTTAGCGGAAGGTTTGCTGAAAGTCGCCGATGCGATCCATTGGCGCGAAAAAAACTCGCTGCCCAATCGCGCCAAAGGCATCAGCTGCTGTATTAAAGACGCCGGAGGCACTTACAAAGTCGCCGGGGCCACCGTGAAGATGTCGTCCGACGGTAGCGCGGTATTACTCACCGGAACGGTGGAAATAGGACAGGGACCGCGGACTGCGTTGAGCCAGGTGGTCGCCGAGGAGCTTTCATTGCCCCTTGAGCAGATCACCGTCGCGCAACTCGATACCGATGTCACGCCCTACGATATCTCCACCAGCGCGAGCAGCTCCATGGTCGTCATGGGAACGGCGGTCTTGCGCGCGGCACAGGATGTCCGAAAACAACTGCTGCAATGCGCTTCCAAAGTGCTCAAGCAAAAGGTCGAAAATTTAACCTTACACAACGGTCATGTCATGTTCGGTGAGCGGCCGGCAATTTCATTCACTAAAGTGATCGTCGATTTTTTCGGCAGTAAGGCCGGAGAAATCATCGGCAAAGG
>Ga0075310_1000066_pt1 | contig 16547 bp, 20 predicted proteins | sample MayberryNE_Catta_2_FD_120088 | JGI IMG/M metagenome (GOLD analysis project Ga0075310, IMG submission 120088) | Natural and restored wetland microbial communities from the San Francisco Bay, California, USA, that impact long-term carbon... | ecosystem: Environmental > Terrestrial > Soil >... | reverse complement strand
GTGGAAAACTTCATCGAGAAAATCGATGGGAATATCAAGATAACGCAGATTGACAGATACTACCTGTTTCGATAAGCAACGCAATATCGTGACGGCGAGCCACTCGAAACTCGCACTGCCCGGCAAGCCAAACTTATGACACACGTCATCTAATGTCCCAGAAGCAGCAATAAAGTGAACGCCGGTAATTAACCTATTACAGAAGGAGAATTTATGAGTCGAATACGTCACATTGCTATCGTTACTTCGAACCAGGAAAAGCTCGGAAACTTTTACAAAACCGCCTTCGAGATGAAGGAGGTAAAGGGTATTGGGTCGGCTCTTTATCTGTCTGATGGCTACATGAACCTCGCTATCATCCAGAAGACACCGGAACTGAAGGTGGACGAGGGGCTCTACCACTTCGGTTTCGAAGTAGATGATGTCCAGCCACTTAAAGACGTCTTTAAACAGGCAGGAGCGTCAAGCGAAGTACAACCTAGACCCAAGAATCGTGACGCTGAATTCAGGGTTCACGATCCAGATGGAAACGCTATCGATCTTGTATGCTCCAGGAAGTGGCCTGTATAGAACGGTGGTGCTGGATTATCGAGGAGTGAGCCTTTGGGCCTGCATTGTAAGGACCGACGCCCACTAGACAGCCGATTAGAGGAGTCCCGTATGTTCGGATACCGCGCCAGAATAGGATACATTTCTCCGTCCGTCATCGAGCTCAATGGTTATGATTTCTACCGCATCGTCCCGAAAGGAGTAGGACTCATCGCGGTCGCCTGCATGGTCGAAGGTTGGAAGGAAGATGCGTACAAACAGGCGCTGTCGCAAGTCGAGCATTGTGCTCGAGAACTCGGCAGGCGATCTTGCGATTTCGTAATCCATGGCGGCGCGCCGCTGGTCTTGAGCCAGGGCAAAGGATTCGAGACGAAGCTCTTGAGTCAGCTTGAGGAGATTATCGGCGCTCCCTGCACAACGAGCATCGTCGCAGCGATGGACGCATTTCGTGATCTTTCGGCGTCCAGATTGGCTGTTGTCGATCCATATCCGCCCGATCTCAATGCCAAAATGACCGCGTATCTGAAGGACTGGGGATTCGACGTCGCTTCACTCGTGAGCCTTGCGACGTCATTTACCGAGTCCAGCATTGCCTCAACCGGCGATATTTACCGCGCAGCGAAACGGGCGATCAAAGAAGCGTCCAACGCCGAAGCAGTGTTTATACCGTGCGCAAACTTCCCCGTGGTCGATGTTATCGAAGAGATCGAAACCGACTTTGGTTTGCCCGTGGTCGCAAATATCACCTCCCAACTCTATGTGGCGTTCAAAGCTATCGGAATGCGCGAAAAAATAACCGGCTACGGAAGATTGATGCGGAGTTTGTAACTGCAATCATCATCGGAAAGGAGCCGCTATGGCTAAGATCAGGTCGGTTGTCGTCGAAGGCAGCCGCGACACTGGCTACAAGAGAGTCCAAGTGCTGTTCGGTACCAACTATTTCCTGGAAATCGTCGATAGCGACGGGCGAATTAGTTTTCTTTTAGGGGCGCACCACACAGGATTCAAAGCGGATGCCTCTGAGCCTCAAGGGCAACTGCAGAAGTTTATCAGCGAAATTCAGCAGCACCATCCCGAAAGCTCATTCGAGCAGGAGTAGAGGCAGGACCATGTTTGGCTGGCGCGCGCGAATAGGTTATCTCTATCCCTCGGTCTTTGAGATGATCGCATAGTTGGGCCAACGCAAATGCGATTTTATCATCCACGCTGGGTACCTCTGACCTTGTTGAGCAACATACAAGTGTACGAGGGAGCAAACGAATGAAAAAGGAGGCATTGACCTATGGCACGGATTCGACATTTGGCGATTGTGACAGAGAATCGGGAGAGGCTAGTTAACTTCTACACGACTGCTTTCGGCATGAAGGTCGTTGATGGGGTTGGCCCGGCTATTTATCTTTCGGACGGTTACCTTAATGTGGCGATTATCCAGAAACGGCCCCAGTATAAAGAAGGCCTATATCACTTTGGCATTGAGGTCGAGGACATCGAGGCATTGAAGCCGATTTGCAAGGACCTCGGAGCGGCAAGTGAAATCCAGAAGCGGCCTCCCAACCGTGAGGCGGAGTATCGAGTTCATGACCCTGACGGAAACCCAATCGACCTTTCGCAACATGGATGGCCGGTGTGACGGGTTGATTGCTTTGGATCTGAGATAGGATTGTTATCGAATAATGAAGATGCATAGACCCATCGTGATGGGTGCGCGCGGAATGGTCGCCACCGGACACCCGCTAGCCTCCGACGCAGCACTGGATGTGTTGAAGGCCGGCGGTAACGCCTTCGACGCAGCGCTCTGTGCATCGGGTGTGCTTTCGGTTGTCAAGTCATATCACTGCGGGTTGGGTGGCGACCTGTTCGGAATCTTCTACTCCGCGGATCAAGGTAAGCTGCTCGTGCTGAACGGCAGTGGCCGGGCACCAAAAAAGATCCGCCGAGAACTGTTTTTGAAGGGCATTCCTCATCGGGGCGTTCTGGCTGCAAGCACGCCCGGGACAGTTGACGGTTGGGTCGAATTGGCCGCCAAGCTGGGAAGTCGGACTATCGACGAGCTACTCGAGCCGGCTATTCACTACGCGGACAGCGGCTTTCCGGTCTTCCCGCACCTGGCTAACGTGATTCGCGCATCAGAGAAGACGCTGGGAGCCGATCCGGCGTGGTCCCGAATCTTTCTCCAGCACGGTAAGATACCTGATCTCGGAGACTTGTTCGTTCAAAAAGATCTCGCCGCTACTCTGCGTAATATTGCTAGCAGCGGACGAGAGGCCTTCTACGCCGGCGATATCGCCAGGTCGATCGTTCGCTTGTCGGAGCGTCACAGTGGATGTTTCAGCCTGGATGATTTTGCCGCGCATCGCTCGCGGTGGGAGCAAGCGCTGTCCACCGGTTATCGAAAATACGAGGTGTGTGTGCCGCCGCCCAATTCCTTCGGATTGCTTCTGCTGCTCCAACTCAAATATTTGGCGGCGCACGATTTAGCGAAATATGGCTACAATACCCCGGGCTACGTGTCATTGCTGGTAAAGGCTAAGGAGGAAGCGTGGCGCGCCGGCCAATTTTGGATCGCCGACCCCGATCAGCATCGATATGAGAAAGTTCGTGAATTCCTCGTGAGATTTCCTCGGCAAATCACGGCAACCGGAACGGTTGCACAGGCGGAGCACGGAAGTAGCACGACCTACGTCGCAGCGGCGGATCAATTCGGCAACTGGGCCTCGCTCATTCAAAGCGTCCACCAAAGTTTTGGGTGCGGCATTGTCGTGGACGGGACCGGAATAGTTCTGAACAACCGAATGTCCGGATTCAACCTCATCCCCGGGCATCCAAATGAGCTGGCACCGGGCAGGCTTCCCGCGCATACCCTTAGCCCCGCGTTGATTCTCAAGGGAGGTAAACCCGTTGCTGCTATCGGAACTCCTGGAGGGCTCGGCCAGACGCAATTCCTCGCACAAACCCTTTGCAATCTTTTCGACTTTAATATGAATATTCAAGAAGCGATCGAAGCACCGCGCTGGCAGAGCGAGCAGGCTGGAGAGGTCGAGCTAGAAGGCCGCTTTTCAGACGGTGTTGCCAAGCAGTTAACCCGAGACGGCTATGACGTGAAGATACGTGGAGACTGGGAATTTGCGTTCGGTGGCGTGGAGGCGATTTTTGTCCATCCGAATCAGACCGTGTTGATGGGCGCCGCAGATCCCAGGCGAGAGGGGTATGCGGTAGGACACTGAGCTGGAGAACACGTGATCTTTAACACGAGTGCAGATGCCTCTTGCAAGGAAGTAATGTCCGTAGCTTAGAAAGGAGCTTAACATGGGCGTTGAAATTATCGACCTGATTCAGCTGGCGCACCAGGAGAAACGTCGGAAAGTCGTATTTAATACGCCGCGTTGCCATGCATGGGTCCATTACTACCCTAACCCCGGCGAGAAGGACGACATGCATTGCCATAACGCGGACCAGACATTTTACGTAATTGCCGGTGAATGCACGATGCACTTTCCTGATGGCGGCAAGGCCGTGATGACGCCGGGAATGGTTGCCACAATTACCGGTGGATCGTTCTATCAACTGGAAAACAGCGGTGATGGGCCTATGATCATGATGGGCAACCGCTCCGGGCCGTCTGAGGCGATCCAGCATATCAATTATGAGCTTCGAAAGGACATTAAAAAACTGACTAGGGAGGAACTGGAGCAAGCGAACATTCCCCATATTTCCATGCAAACGAGGGATTGAATAACCCCGCTCAACTTATGTGCCGGAGGTGGTCCATGAAACGAATGGCGATGACTCCGTTTACGTTATTGTTGGGGCTGATCCCGACTTTATTGTGGGCGCAGTCGGATTTTTATCGGGGCAAACTCATTACGCTCATCCAAGACAGCACACCGGGTGGGGTGGGCCAGCTCCGGACCCAGGCATTGATTCCTGTTCTGCAGAAGCATATCCCCGGTGAACCGAAAATCGTGGTCCAGTTCATGCCAGGTGCTGGCGGCAGAAATGCCGCCAATCACCTATACAACAACGCGCCGCGGGACGGCCTAACTATGGCTCGCGTGAGCAGCGGACTCGTGACCTCCGCCATTCTCGGGCTGCCGGGAGTACAATACGACATCGATAAATTCATTTACCTCGGCTCTGGTCATAACGAGATAAACAACGTTTTTTTTTCAAGGAGTCCACTCGGCCTCGATAACCTCAATAAACTAAAAGCGGCTACAGGGTTGAGGATCGGCGGACAGTCGGTTGGTCACTCCAATTATGTGATCGCCAGACTGTTCGCGTGGCTGCTCGATCTCAAAGAGCCCAGGTTTGTGGTCGGCTTTTCCGGAGCGGAAATGGATGCGGCTCTCTTACAAGGCGAGTTAGATGCTCGCGCGAACAGTGCCGAGACCGTGGTTCAGCGCACTCCTCAATTCATCAATGAGCGGCTTATGAACTTCCATGGCGTGGCTGAAATGCCGCAAGGATATCGCTTCAAGCATCCGGCCTATCGCGACCTTCCCGCATTGCATACCTTCGGCAAGACTGACAAGGAAAAAAGAGTGCTGGACATGTTCGCCGCGTTCGGGCGGTTTAGCCAGGCCTTTGTCCTACCCCCCGGCACTCCGAATGATAGGGTCAAGGCTCTTAAGGATGCTTTCAGGAAGTCATGGAAGGATCCTGAATTTCATGAGAATTGGAAAAAGATGACTCGTGCCGATGCTTCGCCTCTTATGCCGGAGGAGGTAGAGGATCTTGTCAAGAATATTCCAAGAGATCCGGATGACATTAAGCTTTACAACAGGATCGCCGGAGCAGAGCCCTTGCCGAAGCGATGAGGGTGACCATACTCTGCTCAAATTGGTTTTGTTTAGCTGACTCCATCGAATGATAACGGTGAAAATTTCAGGTTCCGCTATGTGGGGTTACAAAATACATTCAGGAGGGATTGCAGATGCCTAAGATCCGTCATATCGCGATCGCGAGTTCAAACCGCGAAAAGTTAGCAGAATTCTATAAACAAGCTTTCGGGATGAAGCAGGTGCAAGGCGAAGGCGGGGCTATTTACTTGTCGGATGGCTCTATCAACCTCGCCTTGAATCCCCAATATGCCGGGCGGGAGGCCGGTCTTTATCATTTAGGTTTCGAAGTCGAGGATCTCGAGACTCTAAAAAAGAAGCTCAAAGATGCGGGCGCAAGCAGCGAAGTCCAGAGGCGGCCGCGGAACCGCGAAGCCGAGTACCGTGTTCTTGATCCAGACGGCAATCCCATTGACCTGTCAACTCACGGTTGGCCAACGTAACTCATCTTACAGCGCTTACTAAAATAGATTGTCATCAATAAAGGGATATTCCAATGCCAAGAATACGCCATCTCGCAATCGTAAGTCCCAATCGTGAGCGTCTGGTGAACTTTTATACGACCGCGTTCGATATGAGGGTCGTCTATGGTCGCCCGACGAGCACCCATCTTTCGGACGGAGATTTTAACCTTGCCATCGTCGATCAAAGATCTGATCTAAAACCAGGACTGTACGTCCTCGGGTTTGACGTTGATGACATGCAAGATTTGGAAGGGAGCCTTAAGAAGGCCGGCGCGTCTTCGGATCTTATGCCCATGCCGAAGGACCACGACGCCGAGTATAGAGTCCTGGATCCCGATGGGAACCCACTCGATCTTGCGATACATGGCTGGTGTGTTGTGTAGGTTTACCGAGCGAGATGTGACGCGTGGCACGTGGAAAGCTTACTCGGCGTAGACGATTGTCGGCGTATCAAACGACCCGTGAAGACCATAACCCACGCTTTGGAAGTTGGTACCTGCGAATCAATTGTCGAATACGTGCGCCGCGGTGTCGGGATAGGTTTTGTACACGACATTTGCTTGCCTAAAAGAGCCGAAAAAAAAATCGATCGCGCGACAAGCATCGTATCAGGCGCTCATTGACGGCCTATACAAATCGCGAATCCAACTCGATCGCCCTGGAATCGCATTCCCGCAATCGGAGTAGCTCACCTACTGAGGATATAGCCTCGCCGTAGAGAGAGTGCGGTGCGCTCGTTCCATGCCCAACATCATTTCATCGTCATGGTTGCTCGTAGCCGTTGCCCATTTAGAAATCAACCTCGATCGCAGATGTGGATCACTTTTCTTTAGTTCCTGCGGGACAGATTCGAGCTCTTGGGGTGCCCGAATATTGAGCAGTTGACAGCGTTGCTCGAGGGCAATAATAAATGAGCTAAATTGTGGCACTCCGGTTTAGGGAAGTGCTGTCATGAACAGCGGCATAAGGGTTTTGTGTTTGGTACGCAAATTCGCCAGTTCATCGAGAAAGGCCAGCGGGTCAAAGTTTCGGTTCCGGGTGGATGAAGGGATGGCTCCGGTGGGTCTTTACGGATGCTAGGATTACCGTTCCAGGAGATGATTGATGGCTGTAAAGATTGTCAAACCTGACTTATCCGATGAGTATCTCGTCGATAATCGCGTTTACACGGACGATCAGGTGTTTCGTCAGGAACAGGAAAAGATATTCTATCGCGTCTGGAATTTTGTTTGCCACGAAAGCGAGATTGCGCGGCCAGGAGATTACATCACGACTCATGTCGCCGGCCAGCCGGTAATCATTTGTCGAAACGCTCAGGGTAGGATCAACGCATTTTACAACACCTGTCGCCATCGCGCCGCGCAAGTCGTTCGTGACGAACACGGCAAAGCCAACGTGTTTACCTGTCTTTACCATCTGTGGACGTATGATTTGGACGGCAATCTCGTGCGCGTCCCGGAGATCGAGGCTTATCAAACGAATGACAATCCTGAAGGGCTCAAAAAGGAAAACTTCGGCTTGGTAGCGGTGCGAGCGGAGTCGATCTACCGGATGGTGTTCGTCTGCTTTGACGAAGATGCGCCTTCGTTGGCGGAGTATCTAGGGGATGTCGCACAGCGGTTTAAGAATCCTTTCGGCTCTGAGGATCTGAAGGTCTGGGTGGTTCGTAGGCAAGAGCTCAAAGCGAACTGGAAGATGCAGCCGGAGAATTCCCGGGATGGCTACCACGCCGCGCTGCTGCACAAGCGGTTGCGTCACGTGAGTCCACCGCGGCCTTATCGGATTTATCCTCATTCACATACGGTTCAGCTTCTCGGTCTGGATTACGAGGCGGGATTAAAGGGTCAAAGCGTCGATCCGGTATTGGCGGAGAACCCGGAGCTGACCAGGAAGTTTATGCAGCATCCGTTGCCAGGAATGATGAAGGAGGATTCGGCTTATGTGGTGACGATTTTCCCGGACACTTTGGTGCTGGTGCGTTACAGCACTTTGCTGATGGAGCGGCAGATCCCGATAAGTCCGACCGAGACGGTGGTTGAGATAAGAGCCGGCGGACTGCTTTCAGACAGTGACGAAGTCAAAGCTATTCGGCGCAAGCACTGGGAGCTATACTGGTCCGAGGAGACCGGAAACATTCCTGAAGATTGGGCGGCGTGGGAAGCCCAGCAGGTCGGCGTTTCAAGTGTCGGAGTCCGCTACAGTATCCTCGCCCGGGGGAATCCCGGCATTGAGGGCCTCCGAGGCGACGACAATCGAATTCGCGCTTTCTGGCAAGCGTGGCGAGGCTACATGGGCGCCAAGGCCAATGCGCCATTGGATTAAATCCAAAAAACAAGATCATGGAACACGGGTTTTCAGGAGCGTTGCCAAGGTGAAAATCGGATTCATAGGCCTCGGACGTATGGGTCAACCCATGGCCCATAATATCTTGCGGGCTGGTCATGAGCTTTTCATTCACGATATCCGCGAAGAGGCTTGCACGCCGTTGATCGACGAGGGAGGAGAGAAGCGAAAGGTTCCTCAGGAGGTCGCCGGAGTCGCCGATGTTATCGTGACAAGCCTGCCCGGACCCAAGGAAGTGGAAGTTGTCATGATGGGAAATCACGGCGTGATTGAGGGCGCGCGCAAGAATTCTATCGTCATCGACACAAGTACCGTTGGCCCCGGATTGAGCAAGAAGCTCGCCCAGCAATTTCACTCCTACGGCGTTGCGTACCTGGACGCGCCAGTAACGGGCGGACGCGAACGTGCGGTTTCAGGAACGCTGGCGATCATGATAGGAGGCCCCGAGGAGGCGTTCGAAAGGGCCCGCCCGGTGCTGAGTTGTATCGGAAGAGACCTTTTTCATCTGGGCCCCAGCGGCTCCGGGAACATCGTCAAGCTCATCGTACAGATGATCTATCTTCCTTACGTCGCGGCATTCTGTGAAGGCCTCGCGCTTGGCGAGAACATGGGGATTGCCTTCGATCAACTGTTTTCGGTCCTCATCAAGTCCTCGGCGGGCCAGCCCGGGTTCGAAAAAAGGTACAATCACTTGAAAGCGGGCGACCTCACGCCGCGCTTCGAAGTGGATATGGCGGTAAAGGATCTTACCCTCGCTTGCGAACTTTTTGCGGAGATAAAGCATCCGGGACACATCGTGGCCGCCGCGCGCGCGGCTTACGAAGAAGCTTCAAGCCAGGGATGGGGTAGAAAAGACCTGACGGCTGTGCGCGCGATGGGCGGTTTGCTACGCGAGAACGATAAGCGATAAAAGAATTTCTGCCCTACGCGATCTTTCCCTCAGCGATTTTCGATCAAATCGTCGATCCAGTGCAAGGCGTCGAGCGCGACGGTAAACGTTGTCGTGGCCCCAAGGGTAACCAACACGGCCTGCCTCAACGCATCGGCAGAGACACCGTTGTTCAGGAGTCTGCGGGCATGAGTCTTAAAACCACCCTCGATCCGAGCGGTGGCGAAGGCTCCTAGGGTGATCAGCTCGCAGGTGTTGTGGTCCAACGGGCCGGACTTGCTCACCGCGTCGCGTAACGCCTGAAAAGACGTCGTTGCTTCCGGTGAGAACTGACGCAGATATTCTAACGGTGTGAGTTTCTTGGGTTCCGCCATGTTCGTTAGCTCCTATAGTTTCTTCTTAATCGGAAAGCCTGGTATCTCCGAGCCTAATCCCTTCTCTTTGGCGCGCTCGAAGATGCGGGCAGCGATCCCAACGTCCTGATGCGCAGAACCGACCGATTTGAACAAGGTGATCTGTTTCTCGTCGGTTCGCGCCGGCACTCGGCCGGTAACCAGCTCGGCTAACTCGTATACTCGATCCGGCGAAAGAATCTCTTTGGCCGCGATGGCATCGCCCGCTTCACCAAAAACTCCGTCGCGCGTATCGACCACGACCACGGCGCTGCGCTGAAAAGTAGCGGGATCGATTTCCCGCTGCTCGGGGCGAGCGGTGCCGACGGAGTTGACGTGAGTCCCGGGCTCGAGCCAATCGCCCAAAAGAGCCGTCTCGGTCGATTTCACGGCGGCAACCACCAGACCGCAGCCGGTCACGGCGGCTCGCGCGTTGGATACAGGTACGACGGGAAATTTCAGAGATCGAGCGCACTCCGCTGCGAATTGTTCTCGATTTGCCTGCGTCGGACTATACACACGGGCCTCGCGAGCTAAACCGAGAGCATGCATGGCTTCAAGCTGCGCGCGCGCTTCGATACCCGAGCCGATCACTCCCACGGTCGTGGCTTCGGCTCGAGCAAGGCGTTTGGTCGCGACGGCGCTGGTTGCGCCGGTTCGAAGGGTGGTCAAATGAAGCGCGTCCATGATCGCGACCAGTTCTCCATCGGCTATGCGATAGAGATGGACCTGATAGCGTACCCCTTGGCCCGGGCACAAATTCATCGCCTTGAATCCCATCCAACCGGAACCCTCCATTACAGCAGGGCCGACCCGCAACCATCCTTTCCCGGCCTTTACATTGAGCCGATGGGGTTGGGTCACCTTACCATCGGCTTGTTCCCGGAATGCCTGTTCCATCGCCTCGATGGCGTCGGACATGGTAACGCTGGCGCACACGTCTTCGTGGTTAAGCAAAAGCGGCATGAATCACTCTCACGCGGGATTACGCCCGATATAGAATTGAGCCGGGTCTTCTTGGGAAGGCTCGAGGCCAGCGCGAACCAGGGCTTCCTTGAGCCGCCGCATCTGGCCGCCGTTGAGCTTCATCACGGGTTGGCGAATCGGGCCGCCGTTATAACCGTTTAGCCAAGCCTGGTATTTCCACATATAACGGTGGATGAAGTTTGCGCCGCCGAAAGAGGCCTGTTCAGCCATGCGTGCGCCGCGGACCGGCTGAATCTGCCAGTAAATCTTCATGGCGTGATCGAATTCACCTTGGCGGAGCAGTTTGAAATACTGCGGCACTGTGCCGCCAAAATATTCGTAGTTGCTGGTTCCCATCCACTGCTGGCCGAACATTTCGACTGTCAGGGGAGAATTGGCTTCCAGCGGGTCGGAGAACAGGATCCGCTTGTCCCGGATCATTTTCCAAAACTCGTACGCGGCGCCTAAACCGGGACGACCGACTTCGTGCTTGATCGCGACCACATTAGCTATGTCGGCGGCCTTGGTTAGAACGTGCGGCGGGTAGCCACTGGGATGGAGTCTTTCGAAATTCCAATGCTGCGCCGCGAACAGCACCACCGCCAATTCTGTGCGCTCACAGACGTAAGCTAGATATTCATAGAGCTGGTCGGCGTCCTTTGGATAAAGAGAGTTTGGATGTCCGAGGAGTAGGCCATCGACGCCTATCGCCTCCGCCTCTTTGGCCATCTTGATGATATCGTCCGCCGTATCGAACGTTCCGTGCAGAAGAAACCGATGCTTGCCCTTTGCCTCGTCGACCGCAATCTCCATAAACTGTTTCATCTCGGCTGCGGTGATGGCAGTTTCAGACACCAGCAGCGCTCCCCAAAAACCAAGCTCGATATTGCGTCTCACATCATGTCGTATGCCTTTTTCATTGAGTCGCTTGAGGTCCGCAGTGTAGCTCGGAATGATGACGTTGCAGACGCCGTGAAAAACTCCCTTCGCCCATTCTTTGGCTGTTGACTTTGTATACTCCATGAACGGCCCTCCTTGGCTAGGTGAAAATTGTTAGCTGGCTGCATGGATACTTTGCAGAATGTCGGATGGTGCGTCGTAAATGGTTTTCTGCCGGGCGGCCTCTTCATTGAGCAGCCGCCGGAAGTGGAGAACGCCAAGATCAGCCTGCACGAGATGCTCGCGCCGGCGCGCGATCAAGCCGCGTTGTGACTCGATGATAGTCCGATCTTGCTCGATAACGTTCCAGGCCATGCGCTCCAAAAATAGCCACCAGAGGAACCGCCAAAGGTTTCGCTTCCAGCCTTTAACCTGTCGCATGCGGATAAAATAGAAAATACTGGTCTTTTTATCGACGGGCGTAGCAAACACGAGGACGTGGAGCGGACCCCCTGGACCAGCGGTTCGTGGATACGGTATATCGAGCCGGACCCAGTTGGGGAAGTGCATCTCGATATAGTCGAAGTTGACAAGCTTTTGACTTTCTCGCTCGATAAAGAGTCCATAGGCGGTAGGAGTGGACTTGATTTTGTCCTGTTGCATCCCGCGGCTTAACGTATAGCTTCGCGCATGAAGAAACGGCGCGTGCAACGGATCCGCAAGGTTATCCATAAAGAGTAGCCAATTGATTTTCCAAGTGACTGGAAGAACAAAAGCGGTCCATTCATCGGATATGAGTTCTTCGGGAGTTTTGAGCTCGGATGGGGGAAACTTCTCAAGCTCGCCGATGTAGGACCAGATCAGCCCGGCCTTCTCTTCGGTGGGATAACTCCTCACCGAAAGTTGTTTTGAGCGCGTGGAGTTTTCGCCTTCCGTGGGGACCAAACGGCACTTGCCGTCGATGTCGAGCTGGATGCCGTGATACCAGCATTGCAGGACGTTGCCATGAATTTGCCCCAGGGAGAGCCGCGCGCCCCGGTGCGGACAGACGTCGTGAAAGAGGTGGGCCTTCCCGGTGGCGTCACGCCAGAGGACAAGGTCCTCGCCTAAGCACTTTATAGCTTTTGGCTTTGCCTGGAGATCCTCGGAACGAGCCACCACATACCAGAAATTTCTAAGTCCCTGCCTTAAAAAATCGGACACGCCGTCTTCTGCTTCATGCGAAGAAATGGCTACCTCCATTTGCGGACTAGTGCGTGAAGGCCAAAGCAGTACCTATGCGAACTATCCATTACAACCAGTTTGCGGCGAACCTATAATGCATGTTCGGCATTGTCAATTCAGGTTTTGATTCTGAATCGTGCAGCTTTGGAAACATCATTATTGTTTTTACTGACTGGGTCGCTGCCGTAGCATCAAATAAAAATAATGATTCGTTTTGAGTTTGGTTGAGGAGATGCTTTGCGCCCGGCAGTGATTTCGCTAATTTGATTCTTATTTTAAAAACTTGTTGGTCCACAGCACTCCCTCCGAAACGGAAGGTTGAGATTTGAGCATTCCGGACGCGTGGAGCACCTCAACGGTGTTTTGCCACATGGACTCGTTCATCAGCGCGTCCCTTCGGAAGGCCAGCCGCACATTAGCCACCGCTTTGTCCATAACGGCCGGATCCACTTTGGGAAAGGCCTGTTTCAGGGCAGATGTTGCTGCTTTTGGATCGGATTGAAGTAAGTTGTTGGCTCGTCCGATGGTTCTGGCCACTCTCCGGACCGCTTCGGGATTTTTTTCTGCGAAGTCGTTTGTCGTGGTTACGACAATGTCGACAAAGTCCTGAAAAACAGGCACATCTTTCGCGAGGCTGATATAAAGCGCTCCATAACCTTCGGCCTCGGTGATTTCTGCGTCCGGAGCTCCACCGATGAATACATCTACCTGTTTTTCCCTTAACGCTGCGATGCGCGTCGCCGCCTGGCCAACAGGTAGAAAGACCGCATCCTTCTCCGGATCTAAGCCATGACTTCGAAGCAAATATCGTCCGTATTGAGCCGGCCCTCCACCGACGGTGGCAACGCCGATGCGTGCCCCCCTCAGAGCCAGAACCCGCTCTTTTATGGGACTTTGCGGCGTCAATCCCTTTGACCGCATCCAGTCTTTGTGCGCCGCCATGCTCATCGTGAGGGACGTTGCGATGCCGGCGACGGAAACAATCGGCAATCCCTTTTCCGTTGCGATCAACGGATCACCGGCGGCGACGCAAGCGAAGTCCGTTTCGCTATTCACCAACGCGGTAATTCCCAACGCGCCACCTTTGACCAGCCGCGCGGTGACATCCAGTCCCTCGTCCTGCCAAAACTTTCTGACGTTGGCGATATACACGGGCGCGAAAGAGATGGCGGGCGCCGCCTGAACCAATCGTACCTTTAGTCGCTCTTGCGTCGCTGCCCATGAACGCCGGCCGACAGAGTTGGCTAATAGAACACTAGTGCCGCATACTTTGAAAAATTTGCGCCGATCCATTTTTTCTCCTTCCTGAATACAAGCGATACCTCGCCAGATAGGGCCGAAATAGGGTTAAACTTGAATTGCCGTTTGCTCCGCCGGCCGCCAGCGCAACGCTCGACGTTCCACCGCCATCAAAGCTTGGTTTACCAAAAACACGATTGAAACTAATATAATGATTCCCGCGAAGAGGGAGGGCGCATCGAACGTCTGCGCAGCATATAAAATAAAATATCCCAAACCTTGGTTGGAGCCGATAAACTCGCCGATGATCGCGCCAATAACAGCGTAAGGGATAGCCATCCTCAGCCCGATGAGAATAAACGGTGCCGCCGCAGGAAGGATGACTCGAAAAATCGTTTGGGTTTTCGTTGCCCCCATGAGACGCGCAAGATTGATGTAATCCTGATTGAGTCCTTGCATGCCCGCAAACGTGTTAAAAAACACAATGAAAAAAGCGGAAAGGACAACGATGGCGATCTTGGATTGGATGCCTAGACCGAACCAGATGATAAAGAGCGGCGCGACGGCGATCTTGGGAATGCTATAGAATGCCATAATGTAAGGTTGAAAAACGTCGGAGAGGAAACGTGAACGTCCGAGCAGGAAACCGAGCGTGAGACCGAACAGGCTTCCGATCAAGTAACCGACCGCAATCTCTGACAAGGTGATACGGATATGAGGATAAATCTGGCCACTGCCGAGCAGCTCAATAAGTTGCTGCGCCACCAAGCTCGGCTTGCTAAAAAACGTAACGTTTTGTCCGTGAACACCGAACTCCCAGGCACCCAATATCAACACGAGAATTCCCAAACGTGTAAGCACGACAGCCGTTCGGGAAGGGACGGCCTTGGCCCTAGCGCCTCGATTGGCTGACGAAGAACTTCTTGTCACGGTATATCTCCAAGAGAACTGCCGTCCTTTTTTGACCTACGCAACAAGATCTTTTGCATCAGCCCACAAGTATCGCGTGTGCAAAACATGTCAAGCGCTTCGGCTTTCTTGAGCCGGGCCCTTGCATCACGGCAGCTCCGCCTTGAAGTGGTTCCATAACTTTGAGTAGGTTTCCTCGAATCCGGGTTCAACGTAAATCTCAAAAACATTACGCGGCCGGGCGAGCGGGACAGGGAAAATGTCCTTCACTTTGCCGGGTCGCTTGGTCATGACAACGATCGTGTCGGAAAGCGCAATGGCTTCTACTAAATCGTGAGTCACAAAAAGGATAGTCTTTTGGTCTCTGTTCCATAGGTCGAGCAAGCCCTTCTGCAATGACATCCGGGTTTGTGCGTCGAGAGAACCAAAAGGCTCGTCCATGAGGATTACGTCCGGTTCATAGATCATCGTCCGTGCAATGGATGCGCGCTTTTGCATGCCGCCAGAAAGCTGAAAAGGATAATGTCTCTCAAAGCCTTCCAGTCCCATTCTATGGATCCATTCCTGTGCCTTGCCGCGCCGCTCACCGGTAGGAATCCCTCTAATCACCAAAGGGAATTCAATGTTTTCGCTCATCGTCAGCCAGGGGAAAAGATTGCTGTCTTGGGTTACGAATCCGACATCCTGGTTCAAACCCAGCAGTTCTTTCCCCTTGAACAACGTGCGCCCTCCAGTGCAGCCGACCAGACCGCTGGCGAGACGCAGGAGCGTGGTTTTGCCACATCCCGAGGGACCGACGATGGACGTAAACTTGTTCCTCTCAACCGTCAGCTGCACGTCATCCAGGACGAATATTTCGTTGCCGTCAAGTTTGAAAACTTCACTGACGTGTTCAAACTCTATCATCGGCGTGGTGCTTCGATTTGTCATTCGTGATTCTACTTCTTTGTTTTGTTAGAGGTCGTCTCATAACAAATCGCCGTGAAGTGATGCAACAGGAAGAAAAATCTTTGCTGTGGCAGCCGCTCACGTTTGAGCACGTTTATGCCGGCAACTGGAATACAACGCATCACCGGTGCAGAACCCGAAAAACGAGTTCCCGGTTTCGGCATACGGGTTTGCAGAAACGGACCTGCCGAGGACGGGCGCGGACAGCGGTCTTCCGGGCGTCGCCGAAGAAGCGTATAACTATATGGTCGACAGCCTTTCTGCCGACGGACTTGTCGAAGACGCAGTGAATGCGATACAGACGGCGAGAAAAATGCTCGGCGTGAGCAAACCCGTAAGTCCGGCCGAAATTGTGGACTACAGCTTTCTCCGCGACGTCCTGCAAAAGGAAAAATAACCACGACGATCGCCCGAGATGATAATAGAGCGCCGCTATTAGGCTCGATCTCAGTGGATACTCAACGCGCAGACGGGCATCATCGCGATTGACGCAGTGATTCGAGGCCGTATTCAATCGATGATTAGAAAAGTTGGCTTTATCGGTCTGGGGACGATGGAGAAGCCGATGGCGATCAATATCGCACAGGCGGGCTTCGATCTCATCGTCTATGACATCCGCGAGGCGCGGCTGCATGATCTGAAACTGGATCGTGGGGATGAATACGCTCAGCGTGATCGGTGAACAAAAGCGCCGAAACCGTTTCGTCTTGCGGGACGAGTATCTAGCCTGCCTGCGGGATAGCCGTGTTTACTGTGCTCACACATGACGTGTGCGTTTATAAAACTCCAAGCGAAATGAAATTTCAACAGCGGCGGCACTTCTGCGACAGGCAAACTTTCGGGTGCCATTTCTGTTCTTAGCGCCACAATCCTTGTCAAGGATATGCGCGTGTGTTAAGCGTCGACT
>Ga0075310_1000065_pt1 | contig 16637 bp, 15 predicted proteins | sample MayberryNE_Catta_2_FD_120088 | JGI IMG/M metagenome (GOLD analysis project Ga0075310, IMG submission 120088) | Natural and restored wetland microbial communities from the San Francisco Bay, California, USA, that impact long-term carbon... | ecosystem: Environmental > Terrestrial > Soil >... | reverse complement strand
CACTGCAATGCCTATGCCACGAAAGTAACTCACCGATTCGTTTTCGAAACCTTCATCCGCAGCGAAATTTCTGCCGACAAAAGTAGAAGAAATCCTACGACAATCGCGTTCTCGCTTACGATGGCTCCTTATTAGCTTTGTAGCTCACGACGGAAAACTGAACGAGCCCGCCTGCTGGTCGTGACGCATTGCAAAGCCATGTTGTCACATGACATGAAGGAACCTTGCGCAGCGGTAACACAGCAAATCACCCATTGCATGTGAGGCCACAATGAAAATAGCGTCCTGCGATGAGGCGGAAGTTAGAAATGTCGCTTGAAACCTATGATTACCTGCTGGATAGCTGCGATCAAACCTCGGAAGAATACGCCACGTTGAAAAACGGCCTGATCGTGCGCCGCCCCGAAGAAGATCACTATGTCCGGATCGTGGAGATCGCCTGCGAGCAGGATGCGGCGGTCAGGTTGCTCACGTTCGCGCAGCGCGTTAGTCCAGACGCGGCTCGGGAGATTGTTACCTCTATTGATATTCCCAGGTCGTAGCGTTGGTTCATTCCCCTTCTCTATACCAGGCTGTACCGAAAGTTTATTTCTTTTAATCGACTCGGTAGCTCGTCGGATATTCGTGAACAAAGCTGGCAGATGTTATGCAGCGGCGGGTGGCGATGATTAAATTACTAAGTCCGTTATTTAGAGACACCATCCCGGCTCAAAGGGAGAATCTTTCTGCAGCACTTTTTGCGCCGAGCTTTAGAGCGTCGGTTTTGAGGGTAGTTCCCTGTCACGGTGGCTCACCCGCGGTTCGCGACTACCGACGCATGCAAACATTAAAAGAGAGGCAAAAGAGCAAAAGGCTCAGCGTGGTCGTAACGGTGCGCGGGTTTGCGGCTATGTTCCGCCAGGCTTGATCGGCCGAATCATTGAATGAACGCTGTCGATTGTCGCCAAATCTAGGAAGCAGTTCTGCACTCCCGCTTCGTCCCAAGTTTGAAATGGGTGCTGCATAGGTCGTTGCGTGTTTGGGACGACCGGAAGATCAGACTCTGCACTGCGTGCCGCTGACAATGGAACCGTGGGTGTTGAGTAATAATGGCATATTTCTTGCCCTACTGACCGAGCAATTGTTGCAGTGTGCATAGAACGAATCATGTTTACCAGAAAAGTCATACTCGGGATGCTCGCGCTCGGCGCGTTCGGTACTGCTCTGCTCGCGTGCGGTAGCTCCGATGACTCTGGAACGGCGGCGAAGCCCGCTAACCGACCGCTAGGTGTCGGCAACACCGAGATGGCAAACTCAGAGTTGGAAAAAGCCGTGAGAGAAAATCTATACAGCAACGAACAGCTTAGAGCCGCCGATCTTTCGATCATTGCCGACGTGACAAGGAACCAAGTGACACTCTCAGGCACCGTTTCGTCTGAGGAGTTGCGCGCCAAAGCTGTCGAGCTTGCCAAGAGCGCCCAAGCGGGTGTGATCGTTAGCGATAAGATCAATGTGCAACCGAGCGCGTCCAATTCGGTGCCCGGCGCACGCCAGTTTTCGTTTGTTTAGCGAGTGCAAATGACGGATTCAAACGGGCAATTTTAGGTTGCTCGAAACCCGTCCTCTGAAGGAGGAGACAATCATGCCGAGAAAGAAAAGTCTGCGCGGCGTCAGTGCCAAGGAAGAAAGGCAGTATGAACATATCAAAAAAAAGGCTCAGCGGTCGGGCCGTTACGGCAAACGAGCCAAGGAAGTTGCGGCCCGAACGGTGATGAAGCAGCGCAGCAAAAAGAAACGTTCAAAAAAGAAGTAAAAAATTAGGAGGATAGAACTATGCCCAGTGCAACGCAGTTAATCCGACGGGACCACAAGAAGGTCGAAGGTTTGTTTGACAAGTTCGAACAAACCAAGAAGGCCGACGGAAAAAAACGCATCGTAGACCAGGTCATTCAGGAAATCGAGATCCACGCCAAGTTGGAAGAAGAGATCTTTTACCCCGCCGTTAGAAAGCAACTCGGCGAGGAGGACCTGCTCGATGAGGCGAAACAGGAGCACCAGCAAGCGAAAGAAATCATTAGCGAGTTGAAAAAGATGCGCGCGGACGACGGGGAGCTGGAAGATAAATTTTCCGAGCTCGTCGAGTGCATCAAACATCACGTCGAAGAAGAAGAAGGCGAGCTGTTGCCAAAAGTCGAAGCGAGCGAGATGGATCTGGCGGAAATCGGTGAGGAGTTCACGGAGCGCAAGGAGGAGCTGACGGCACAAATGAAGGCTAAAAGCTCCAAGGCCACGACCGGCCGCAAGGCCGCCAAATCATCGGGACGGCGAAAATCCGGGCGCGCTGCATAACGGAAAGTGGGCGAACTCGAGGCCGGCCGCTCGACGTCTCAAATCTGAGTTGCTCTCGCATCATGCGGTGCCAGTTTCGGGACGGTTAGTCGATCAGTTGATGGGTGAGGCGCGAATTAAAAGAAGCAATTGTATTCTCACTCAAGGGCGATTCCACGGCATGAGCGTTGCTTTGGTGGGATTCATTAGGGTGCACCCTTAAACTAGGGAGAAAAATATTAGGGAGAAAATAAGAGAAAATAAAAGGAGGGACGAATGAAGAAGAAAGTGGTATCAAGCCTACTGTTGAGTGGAGCCGTGTTTGTCATGGCGCCGCAGGCGTGGTCGCAGAGCGGCGGCCCTAGCGGTTCGGGTTCAGCGGGCAGTGGCAAAAGTGGTGAGACGAGAGCGCAAAAACCCAGCGATTCGCCGATGGGCGGGCAACAACGCAGCACGCCGGGTTCGTCGAGCGAGGTGCAGAGTGAGCGTGGCAGCGCGTCGGGTCAAAGGATGGCCGGCCAGCAATTGTCAAAAGACAAAGTGAAAGAGATCCAAGAAGCGCTCAAAGACAAAGGCAATGACCCCGGCCAGATTGACGGTATCATGGGACCTAAGACCCAGCAGGCATTGCGTGCGTTCCAGAAGTCCGAGAACCTGCAAGTCACCGGGCGTGTCGATGAGAAAACCGCCAGTGCCCTGGGTGTCGATGTAGATAAGGCGGGGACATCGTCGATGGGAAGTGAAAGATCATCGTCCGGTTCCTCGTCGTCAGGATTGGGAAGCTCCTCATCGGGTAAGAGCGGGTCCGCAGCGAGCAGCCGGCCAGGCTCAAACAACCCGGATATAACTGAACCGAAGAAGGGTTCTACGGCAGGACGCCAGGAATCAACCGACGCAAATCCAAAGTAAATAGCTGACCTCCAACTTCTTTCGGAGCAACGCAGAGAGAGCGGCCCAGTGCCGCTCTCTCTGCATCTGGCCCAGCTCGGACAAAACGTGCTGCGATATATTTCAAGCGTCAAGAAGATCTCTTGGCGTTTCTCACAAAAAAAATTTTCCGGCAAATGCTCAATCGTCTCAAAACGTCACAAATTGTCCCAGTTCTCAGGGCGAAATTTAGCTTCTGTTTCAGTTTTGAGACAAATAATTTGATTTCAATCGAGCGACACTTTATCTTCTAAGGCTGTTATTTTCGACGTTACAGATTTCATCCGCGCCAGCTAAGATTCGTCGAAAAATTCAATCCCCAGATGATCGGGGAGAGACGCAACAGCTCGAATGATGAAGTTTGTCCGGCGTTTTTCGGCGGGTTATACAGAAGGGTTAGCGCAGCTCGGCAGGGCAGTCAGCTATTTCGCCGAAGACCGCCACGCGATTTGCCTGCTTGTTATACTCACAATCATTTCTACCGCTATTGGCTTGCTTCAGGCCTGGCCGCTTGCCGTGATGATCGACTCATTGATGGCCACCGCGCCGGCAAACGATTGGCTCCATCGTTTCTTCCTGGCCCCATTGCCAAAGTCACCGCTGCTGCAAGTGGTTGGACTTGCGGCGATTGCATTAGCGCTGCGCCTGCTCCAGGAACTATTAACCACCGCGCGCAAGCTCTTGCGCACGCGCATCGAATACAAGGGTGTGTTGCGCGTGCGCTGCGATCTCTTTCGCAAAATGCAGGCACTCCACCTTGGGTTTCACCAAACACAGCCGATAGGCGACTCGATATTTCGCCTAACCTCCGACACGTTTGGTTGCGCGCAAGTGCTCGGCGTTTTGATCAGCATCGTGTTCGCGCTCGTAACCCTGCTGTTTATTCTTGGCATCCAGTTCGCGCGCAGCGCCACGCTCACCTTGATCGCACTAGCGGCGGTGGCGCCGCTGATCTGGGCCAATCTGCGCTTTGGACGGAGGCTCGAACGGCGCACCAGCGCCGCCAAGCAGGCCGATAGCGCCTACACCAGCTCCGTACATCGCACTCTGAGCGCGATCGGACTCATGCAGGCCTTCGGCCGCGAAGAGGACGAATTTCATCGCTTTGGCGAGGACGTGCGTCATTGTGTGCGCTCCTGGCTGCGCATTCACCGCCAGGAGGTCGCCTACGGTTTGACCGTCGGCGCGATCCTCGGAATCGACGGCGCGCTAATTTTCGCTTACGGTGGCTATTTGATTCACCAGCGCGCGCTCACGCCGGGCGAACTGATGGTGTTCATGAGCTATCTTGGCATGATGTACGATCCGCTCTGCCAGCTGACCGGCGCCCAGGTCAACTTGCAGTCGGGACTAACCGGTGCCAAGCGCGTCTTTGAGGTTCTCGATCGCCAGGCGAAGGTTAGCGATGCGCGAGAAGCCGTGAGCTTGCCCCTCCAACCGCGCACGTTGACATTGACCGGCGTCTGCTTTGAGTACGAAATCGGCCGGCCGGTATTGAATGGACTCACTGTCGCGATCGCGCCGGGCGCCAGCGTCGCATTCGTCGGCTCAAGCGGCGTGGGCAAGAGCACCTTGCTCAACTTATTGCCGCGCTTCTACGATCCGAGCGCCGGAAGCATCGCACTGGACGGGCGCGATCTAAGAACGGTCAAGCTCAGAGATTTGCGCAAGCACATTGCGCTGGCGCTGCAAGACAGCGTCATCCTGCCCACTACTGTCTGGGAAAACATTGCCTACGGCAAACCGTTTGCCGGTGAGGCGGAAGTGCGTGAGGCGGCGCGCCTGGCCGGTGCTGATGATTTCATCGCAGCGCTGCCGCGCGGTTACGATACCGAGCTGGGCGAGGCGGGACACAATTTATCGGGTGGCCAGCGCCAGCGCATCGCCATCGCGCGCGCCCTTTTGACCGCGGCGCCGATCTTGGTGCTCGACGAACCGACCAGCTTTCAAGACGGAGTTCACGAAACGCTGCTGACCGACACCCTGCGCCAACTCAAGGGCAAACGGACGGTGATCGTGGTGAGCCATCGCATCCAGACGATCAAATATTGCGATCTTATCTGCGTGCTCGACGGCGGGATGATTCGCGAGATGGGTAGTCATCAAGAGCTGATCGAGCTTGACGGGTGTTATGCCAAGCTCGCCGGCGCAGCAGACGATTCGCGCGCCACGCCCCCTCCTTCGGCCTCCGCCGCCTCGCGGCCGAGGAAAGAGGTGCGACGCGGAACTGAGCGAGTCTTGGAGCGGCTGGAGCTATAGCGTGGTGCGCGGTGCCCAGCTGGCGCGCGCGCCTGATGCAGGTAACTCTCCAGCTCGGCAACCCGGTGCGCGGCGGTATGCGCCGCGAGAATGCGCTCCCGGGCCTTTTGACCAATGGCGTCCCGGGCATCGGCGGGCAGGTCGAACAGGTACTCCGTAATCCGGGCCGGCGAGTCGGCCACGAGAATCTCTTCATCGACTTTGAAGAACTGATCGAGCCCTTCCCACCAATCGCTGATCACCGGACAACCGCATGCAGCAGCTTCGAACAACCGGACGCTGGGCGAATAACCGGCGTGAATCATGCTCGTCCGGGTTAAATTCAGCGTAAAAGATTGCTTGCCATAAAATTTGTTGTGAGCCGACGGTTTGACGTGCTCGATGCGTTCGACATTCGCGGGCCAGCCGATCGCAGCAGGATATTGCGCGCCGGCGACAACCATACGGGCCTTACGGTGGCGGCGCGCAGGCTCCAGCAGGAGTCGATCAAGCACCCGCTGGCGATCCGCGCAATACGTGCCCATATATCCTAAATGCCAGCGCGGCCGACGCTGGCGCAAAGGTTTGTAAAGCTCAGGATCGACAGCGCAGTAGAGCGTTCTTGCCATCGGCGAGCCATAATGTTGTTCCAGGTGATTTAGGATCGGCCCGCCCGTAAAAGAAAGATAGATGTCGAAACGCGGAATCATTTCGGCAGCAAGATAGGGCGCGCGCCGCTGTTTTAGCATGGCGAGAGTGACCGGTGTGTCGATATCGTAAAAAGCCGTGATGCCTTGCGCGACGTCGAGCACCCATTGGCCGATGGCAATGCCGTTCGGCACGTAAGAGCCGACGATGACCAGATCGGCCGAGCGAATCGCAGTGGCGAATTTTTTCAGCTCGTTCAAATTCCGATAGATGACGGTTCGACAGTAGGGCGGCCTGGGCAGATCGCGGGCCGCCGCGTACCAGGAGGTGTTGCGCTCGAGAAACAAAATACGATGGCCACGGGCGGCGAGCGCTCGCACCAAGGCGCGGTAAGTGGTTGCGTGGCCGTTGCCCCAGGAAGACGTGATCGACAAGCCTAAGATCACGATGTTGAGCGGCTTCATGATGCCACCGCGCATAGAGCGTTCTCCACTTCCGATGCTCGTTGAAGGTAAGTATGCTCGCGCAACACACGTTGCAGCGCGGCGGCGCCGATGCGAGCGGCTCGTGGGGCGCTGAGCTCGCGCAGGATGTCCCTCACTTCGCCGCCGTCCCGGGCCACCAGACATTCCCGTCCCGGCTCGAGGAAATTTTCGACTCCTTCCCAGGCGTCGGTAATCAGACAAGCGCCCGCCCCGGCCGCCTCAAAGACGCGCGTCGGTGGTGAAAAGCCATAGCGTGCCATGCTGTCGCGGCAAACGTTGAGCACCGCGTGAGGCGTTGCGTTGAACGCGTTGTGATCGGCGGTGTAGACATGACCGAGATAGCGCAGGTTGGGGATTTGTTGCGCGACGTCGTCCCAGCCGCTGCCGCCGAGGAGCATCGGCAGCTCCGGTTCGGCGCGCGCCGCCTGAAAGAAGAAATCCTGAACGCGCGCTTCGCGATCGGGTAGGCGGTTGCCGAGAAAAGCCAGGACCGCGTTGAATTTCGGGTCTGGCGGCACCGGAAAGTGAGTGGACGGATCCAGAGCATTGTAGATTGGCACGCAACTCTGCGCGCCAAGTTCTCGATAGGCGCCGACCACCGGTGCGCCGCCGCCGTAGGTAAAAATGATGTCGTAGCGGGGGATCAAGCGACGCAGCGAGTCCTCCGGGTCCGTGTTCATGCGGTCCAGGGTGACCGCGGCGTCGACATCCCAAAAAGCCGTGACGGTTCGGTTCGAGCGAAACTCGAGCACGGCTTGTTCCAAGAGTTCATCAAACACTCCGACACCGCTCGCTTTAACCAATAGGTCCGCCTCGCGCGCGGCATCTTTCACCATGCGGAGGACCTCACCCTCTTTATTCGCCGGGTACACCACGCTGCGCGCGTAATCCGGCCTCTGAATGTCGCGGTGGTTTTGCCGATCCCAAGCGTCCGGTTCGTAAAACACAATGCTGTGGCCGCGCTCGTGCAGTGCGCGCAGAATACCGCGATAGTAGGTTGCCGCGCCGTTCCAGTAAGCCGATACCAAGCTCGAACCGAAAAAGACGATGTTCATGTGTTTTATCCGTCCGCGATGCCCGTGCTTGTGAAGCTGGTCGTTGCAGGCGGGCAGGCGAGCTCGTGGTAGATGGACAACAATTGGTCTACCCGCCGGGCGCAGCTATGGTGCTTTAGAATGGTATGGCGGCCGTGACGTGCTAAAGCGGCTGCACGATGGGGCTGGCTGAGGAGCAGGTCTATGTGGCCGGTCATCTCCGCCGCGTTTCGCGCCAATAGAAAATCTTTGCCGGGGGTGAACAGATCTTCGCTGTCACGCCACGGCGCCGATACCAGGGGAATGGCGCAGGCGAGCGCTTCAAACGGGCGGATCGTCGGAATCCCGGGCAGCGCGGCCGTGTACGGACGGCGCGGGATGTGAACCGTGGCGCGGGCGCGCGCGAAAATTTCCGGCACGCGAAAGTTCGCCAGCCATCCGCGGTATTCGACGCCGGCGTCAGCCAGGGCTCTGAGCGCGCTTTCCGGATAGCGCACCCCATACACGGCGGCTTTGAGCTTCAGCGCCTTGACCGGGCGCAGCAGGAATTCGGTCATCTCCTCGGTACGCTCGCCGTCCCCCCAATTGCCGATCCAGACGACATCCAGCTCCTTTTCCAATTCCGGCAAGGGTCGAAAAATTCGTGTGTCGGCAGCTTCGTGCCAGATCCAAGTGCGCTGTGTCCATTGCTGGGCGGCGTATACATCGCTGAGCGTCTTGCCATAGGCCAAAACTCCGTCGTAGCCGGACAGGTCGTAGGCCGCCATACTTGCGGGGTCGGTCAGCGCGCGGTGGTGGCTATCATGGAAGAGCAAATGATACCCGCCGGTTTTCAGGCGGTGCGAACCGATGCGGCGCACAAGCTCATGATCATTCCATTCGTGCACCAGCACGAGATCGACGCCGGCAAGGACGTGAGCCAAATCTAGATCGCCGAGACGGTAACGAATGCTTTTGAGGCCGGGATAGGCGCGGTGAAACTGGGCAATGGGTTCAAGGCCGTACTCATCCAGCAAGTGGGTCAGGCTCCAAGCGTCTGACGCCTCGAATACCCTGACTTCATGGCCGCGCTGTTTTAACTCCCAGACCACACCGCGGAGAAAATGGGCGTTGCCGTGATTCCAATCCGACAATAGAGAATGGTAAAACATCGCGATCTTCACGGCTGGGCTCGTCCTTCGCAGTTTGAGAGTACTGCCTTACTCGGGAGGTTTTTTGATCGCGGCGTCGAGAGCATTTCTTGATAGAGGGCGAGATAGGCGTGCGCGCTGCGCTCTGGTGTGAACTCGAGCGCGCGCTGCCGTGCCTTGCATGCCAGTGCTTTTCGCAGCGGCGCATTACTTATTAGAAGCGTGAGTGCTGCAGCAATTCGCTCGGCATCGTCGGGCGGCACGAACAGCGCGGCGTCTTGCCAGATTTCGCGCAGACTCGCAATATCGCCCAGCACCAGAGCGCAGCCCGCCAGCGCGGCTTCCAGAATCGAAAGGCCGAAAGGCTCGTAATAAGCAGGTAAAACGTAAACAGCCGCCCGGCCCATCCACCTGCCGAGATCCGCTGTCGCGAGCCGGCCGAGCAGCTGCAAATTTTTCAGACCTGGGCCCTCGCCGTGCGGTCCGAAAATTTCTCCAGCGGCAAAAATCGGCCAATCGAGCTCGGCTGCCGCTGAGCTAAGCACAGCAATGTTTTTCGCTTCATCCCAGAGCCTGCCTGAAGTCAGAATGAAATCTTCTTTAATGCGCGGGACGAAACTCGTTGAGTCACGGCCGTTGTAGATCGGTTTCGCGGCGGCAAACCTGCCGTAGTCTCGTTCCAGCGCCGAGAGCATCCATTGGCTCGGCGCCGTTACCCGATCCGCGCCGCTCAGACCGCGCGATACCATGCGTTGATATTGTTGCCATGGCGCACCGGGGAGCCGGCCCTTGACCGCTTGGAACCAGGAATAAACGCATGAGTGGCCCACCACCAGGCACGGGACCCCCCAATCGAGAGCGCCATGGGAAAATTGATTGAGATGGGTCAGGCTTGGTGCGCAGCGCGCGGCCAGATCACCGAGCCAGTCGCCGGCTGCGGCGACATCATCCCAGGGAAAGTCCATCCATTCGAGCTTGAAATCGCTCTCGAACAATTCCACATGCGCCATTTGGCCTACCTGAGCGCGCTCGCTCGGGTGCAAACGTCTGCCCATGCTCGCCAGTTTGATTTCGATTGTGTGTTTGCCCAGCTCGCGGCAGAGATCGAGCGCATAATTCCATACGCCGCCGATCGGGTCAGTGGTCATGAGGATCGGTCCCGTGGTTTGACACCACGTCATTGTCGCGGCTCCATTTTAAACGTTTGCTCGCGGCCGTAGATTGCATCGATGACGGCGGCGACTGCTTGCGTGGTTTCGATCGCCGGGTCGTAATTAGGTTGCGCGCCGAGGCGCGCGATCCAGTCCGAGAGCGCTCTTCCGCCCCAGGCATCGGGAGCATCGTCGAGAACTTCCTTGGCGGTGCCGTGATAGCGCTCGGCGCGAAAATCGTAAAACGAACCATTGACGTTGCTGACGGCGAGGCCGCCGCGGGTGCCGTAAAAGGCCGCGCGTATCACTGCGTCTTGACCGGCAGGCAGATGCCAGGAACAAGCCAGGGTAGCGCTCGCGCCGGTAAAGAAGTCGAGCCGGGCGACGGCGTAATCTTCTAAAGCGCCGTCGCCTCCTGCTAACGCCTTGCCTTGGGCGAAGCGGCGGCTCGACACGGTTTCAACGGCCGGAAAATCTAATATCCAGAGCGCGAGATCGACGAGATGAATGCCGAGATCGATGACGCAGCCGCCGCCGGATAAGCGCCGATCGTAGTACCAAGCTTTGTCCGGGCCGTAGGCATTATGAAATACCAGATCACAGGCATAAATCTCGCCGATGGCGCCGGATTGCGCGACTTCTTTAATCAGCGCGAAGCTGCGCACATGACGGTAAGACATGTCGACTTCCAACAAGCGGTCCGAACTGCGTGCGGCGGTGATGACCTGCATAGTTTCTGCGGCGCTGCGGCCCAACGGTTTCTGGCAAAAAACGGCCATTCCCGATCCCAAACAGGAAATCGCCTGAGCGGCATGGAGTGCGGTCGGCGTGGCGATCACCACGCCGTCAAGATCGAAGCCGAGCAAGCTTTCCAGATCGTGCGCGATCTGCGCGCCAGGTGCATGCGCTGCCGCGGCTCGGGCAGCCTCGGGAGAACTGTCCGTCAGCGCCACGATCTCGGCGGCGTTCGATGAAGCCACGGCTTGCATTCTTTGGGCCCCGATCCAACCGACACCGATAAATCCGATTTTTGGGCGGCGGGCGCTTACGCCTTCGGGGAAGTTGCTTTTACGGATTTCCGCGGCTGACATCGTCAAGTCGTCTCCAAACCTCTATTAATCCAGAGCACCCGGGGTCCATGGGAATGAAGCTCCACCGCGCTGATCGAGGCCGGGCCGATCTCTAAGCGCAGGATGAAGTCGATCGGCGTGCCGAGCTGGTGCGCCAGCGCAAGCCGAATGGGATCGCCGTGGCTTACGAGAGCCACCGTGCCGTCCGGATGATCGGCGCAGAGCCGCGCCATCAGGCCGATGATTCTCGTCTGGACTTCGAGCAATAACTCGCCTTCGGCGACCCGCACCGAGCTGCGAAGCATATTGAAGTCACGCCACTCGGCAAGCGCACGCAGCTCTTCGTAAGTCTTGCCGGTCCAATCGCCGAAATCGATTTCGTCCAGTGCCTCGGCGGTCTGAATTTTCAGACCGAGCACTGTGGCGACGGTTTGGGCGGTTTCGCTGGCGCGCAGTTGCGGACTCGAGTAGATCGCGTCAATCGCTTCGCCGGCGAGGCGGCGTGCCAGGCGGGCGGCCTGTTCACGGCCGGCGGCATTCAAGGCAACCCCGGGCATGCGCCCGGCGACTCGGTCGCCCAAACCATCAATGGCGGCGTGGCGAATCAGGAAGAATCGCGTCATGCGGCGCTCCGATCGGGCAAACGCCAGGGCAGCTCGGTGAGCGAGCCGATCGCGTCGATGCTGGCCGGCACGGGATCTTTGCCCCGGCAGAGCCAATAAGCGCGCATGCCGATATCGCGGCTCGGCAACATATCGTGATCGAGCCGGTCGCCGACATAGATGCACTGCGACGGCGCCATTCCAGCGCAGCGGCAGGCCGCCAAAAAAATCTCCCGGTCCGGTTTGGCGGCGCCGATCTCTTGCGAGACCAGCACCAGTTCGAAAAACGCGGCGATGCCGGTTTGATCCAGCTTGCGTTTTTGCTGAGTGCTGCTGCCGTTGGAGATGATGCCGCAGCGGAAGTTTTTGAGGGCGGTGAGGGCCGGCCGCACGTCATCGAATAAACGCCAACTGCGCCGATAATGGGTTTCATAACATTCAATGCAACCGTCCGTTTCAACGTCCGACAGAGTCCGGCCGGTTTGCGCGAACAGCTCGCGCACCCGCCGGCGTCTTTGCTCGTGCACCGAGATCGCGCCGGAGAGAAATGCCGGCGCGTGCTTTTCCCGCAGCGTGCGCCACGACGCGCAGAACTCGGTCAGGGTAAAACGATGCCCCAGCTCGGCAGAATAATGCGCCAAGAACTCGCGCGCCGCGGCCGCCTCGGCGCCGCGCTGGTCGATCAGAGTTTCATCGATGTCGAAAAAGATCATCATGCACGGCTTTCGTATTCCTACGGTTGAGAGTCTTCGTGTGTTGCGCAAATTTTTGAATAGCGTCTGCGTGTGCGCTGGAACTCCTGTACGCAAGAAAAACTCGGGAAACTCACCGCAGAGTCGCCGGACGTGAGAAAAAATCCCGTTTTACCAAAATGAGCACGTGCAAGCATTCGATTTCATTGAAGCAGATTTTGCGATTTTGATAGTTTTTGAATTTTTTCTCATGACCGCGGAGGGCGCCGAGAGGATCGAAAAACAAAAACTCTGCGTCTCTGCGGTGAATACCCTTCTTCTTAAAATCTTGTGATTGTCGTTTGCATTCATGGCGCTTCACTCCAGCTTGAAAACCCGCGTGCCGCCGGCGAACTCGTATACTTCATCCTTGAATCCCAAATTGATCGGCGCGGCGCCGCGTTCGCGTTCGCGCACGGTGAGGGTTTCGCGCGTGAGCCGCAGATCGAGCGAATGGCCGCGATAGCGAATGCGCATGTCGAGGCGCTCCATCTCCTGCGGCAGTCTCGGATTGAGGCGCAGAACGTCCTCCGTTACTTCGATACCCGTCGATACGCGCTGCACCAGATCAACGCTTCCCGCCATCGCGCCGAGATGCACGCCCTCCGCGGTCGTGCCCTGCTGAATATCGTTCACGTCGCTCTGCAGCGCCTCCGCGAAGTAGCGCATCGCGCGCGGACGGTCCGAGCGCGCCAGCACCCAGGCATGGGCGACACGCGACAAGGTCGAACCGTGTGACGAACGGCAGTCGTAGTAGGCGACGTTTCGCGGAATGATTTCGGGATCGAACGAATAGCCCAGACGCGTGAACAGGTGGCCAAGCTCCTCGGCCGAAAACAGGTAAAACAACATCAACACGTCGGCTTGTTTCGATAGCTTGTAGTGGTTCGCGCTGTCGTTCTCCGCCTCGAGGATGAGCTCGAGGCGCTGGATGTTGCCGTACCGGGCGCGGTAACCCTCCCAATCCAGCTCTGCGAGCTTTTCATACCCCTCGAACTGGCTGATGATCCCGTCATCATGGAACGGCACAAGCATCTTGCGGCTGATCTCGTCCCAACGCGCGATCTCGTCCGCCGGCAATCCAAGCCGTGCCATGATCTCAGCGCGACGAATGGCGGGAAGCAACTCGAGCACGTCCAGCGCGCGGCTCAGCACCCACACGGCCATGACATTGGTGTACGCGTTGTTATTTAGACCGGGAGCGGATGAACCCGGATAGCCCTCGTGAAACTCGTCCGGCCCCATCACCCCGCGAATCTCGTAGCGACCGCGCGCCTCATTGAAAATCGCCAGGCTCGACCAGAAACGCGCGATTTCAAGGATCAGCTCGGCGCCCGTGAACTGCAGGAACTCGACGTCGCGGGTGACTTGAAAGTACTGCCACACGTTATACGCGATGGCGCTGCCGACGTGGCGTTGCAGGTAGGAGTTGTCAGGCACCCAACGTTGCGAATGCGGGTTCAAATTGAGCTCCTGAGTTTCCTCCTGACCATCGCTGCCGCTTTGCCAGGGAAACATGGCGCCCTGAAGCCCCGCGCGTCTGGCCGCCGCGCGCGCCTCGCCGAGACGCCGGTAGCGATAGATCAAAAGAGACCGGGTGATTTCGGGCATTCGAAAATTGAGAAACGGGAAAATAAAAAGCTCATCCCAAAAAATGTGTCCCTGGTAGGCCTCTCCGGTCCAGCCGCGCGCCGGGACGCCGATATCGAGTCCCATGGAGTTGGGCGAGACCGCCTGCAACAGGTGAAACATGTTCAAGCGAAGCAGCATCATGACATTAAGCTTGAAGCCGGGCTCTGCCGGCTGGATATGCACGTCGAAGCGGCGCCACAAATGCTTCCACGAAAGCACATGCTCCGCCATAACAGCATCGAAGCGACCCGCGCGCTCAATTGTCTTGCGCGCTGCCACTACGGGCTCGGAAATGGCGTCATCCCGAGAGGTATAAAGAGCCGCGAGCTTCTCCAGTAGCAGGATCTCGCCTTGGCGAAGATCGATCACCATTTCCTGGCCGATATATCCCGGTTCATCGATGACCCGGCGCCGGCCTTCACGAAGTTCATCGTTCACAAAGGCTTGAGTTCGGGCGGCCTGCGCGACATAGATATTAGATTGGCAGGTGCGCACCAGCATAGACACGCCGTCCTCGCCAATAACCTCGCCTGACAGCGGCTCCAGGTGTTTGTTATTGAATCTGCGATAAAGCTTCGCACCCGCGTTGACGATCCGTCCATCGATGGCCGAACGGACCGTGACCTTTGCGGACCAGTTCTCGGCGGTAAGGGCCAGCGCCAGCGCGCCCAGGTGCATTTGAGCCATCGACACCAGGCGGCGCTCCTCGAGCGTACTGAGGCGACCCTGGCGGTCCTCGAAGCGTAGGGTTCGAAGCAGCATCCCGCGCCGGAGATCGAGCTCCTGGTGATATGACAAGATTTTGACCCTTCTCGCGTCGAACCAATCGCCGTCAGCGATACGAAACTCGAGCACGAGCCAGTTGGGAAGATTGACGAGATCCTCGTTCTCCACCACCCGGCCGGCAATATCGGTGCGCAGCCGATTATAGCCGCATGCACGGTAGGTCCCTGGATAGTGAACATCATCCATCACAGCCCACGCCATGGCGGCTCGAGTTGTGAAGTAGCCATTTCCCAGAGCGCACAGGGATTCGCGGATTCCCTCGTGCGCCGGGTCAAAGCCCTCGTAGACCAGTGACCAGGCAGAAGGCAGCTCCACTGCTATTTTGACCTGCGCCAGATCAGTGACCACTGGATCGGCGCCGGCCTGGCGCAGCGCCTGCGACTGGCCGATGCGATCGACGCCAATGACCAAACCGAATCGGCCGGCGCGGCCGGCCTCCACGCCGGCGATTGCATCCTCCACGACCACCGCGCGCGAAGGATCGACCTTGAGGCGCCGCGCAGCTTCCAGGAAAGCATCGGGCGCGGGCTTGCCGTCGAGACCCAGGCGGGTGATATCCCTGCCGTCCACCCGTGCGTCGAACATCTGCGCTAGGCCGGCTGCCTCGAGCACCGCCGCACAATTAATGCTCGAGGACACCACCGCAGTCTTGATCTCCTGCGCTCGAAGCGTGCGAACCAGCGCAATCGTCGCGTCATAGACCTCGACGCCCTGCTGCGCTAGATGCCGGGTGAAATACTGGTCCTTCAGATTGCCGAGCCCGTGCACGGTTTGCTCGCCGGGGCCGTCTTCGGCCGTTCCGAGAGGCAATTCAATTCCACGCGATTCGAGGAACGCTGCCACTCCGTCGTAACGCGGCTTGCCGTCAACGTAGCGCCGGTAGTCGGCATCGATGTCAAAAGGGAGGAACGCCTCGCCCGTACGCGCTGCGCGCTCCTGGAGAAACCCGTCGAACAATTTTTTCCACGCCACCGCGTGAACGCTCGCCGTTTTCGTCAGCACACCATCGAGATCGAACAAGAAAGCGTCATAATCCCGCGGCGAGAGTGTAACAACCGGAGCTGTGATGGTCATGATCCCCTAGCGGCGTGAAGCGAAATCCGAAATTCGAATATCGAAATCCGAAACAATTTCAAAATTGGAATATCGAATGAAACCCGCCGGTCAGCATGTTTGAAACATTTGGGTTTTGTCAGTTGATATTGTTTCGAGCTTCGGATTTCGTGCTTCGGATTTCACTGCAGGGCGGTAGCAGCCTACCGGACTCTTCTAGCAGGAATCTCAACCCCGCGCGCGCCACGTGCTGCATCGACACTCCAGATCCCCGAGCCCTGGGTCGCCATGTACAAAAAGATAAAACAGAATAGCACCGCCGGCTCGCCTTCGTTTTCAAGCGGCCAAAAACTTTTAGGAAAATGGGCCATGAAATAGGCGACGGCCATTTCGCCGCTGGCGATGAAGGCCGCGTAGCCGGTGAGGAGACCGATGGTAATCAGCAGGCCGAGAACTATTTCAATCAATCCCGCAATCCCGAAGAGCGAGCCGAGCGGAACCGGCTGGCCGCCAAACCAGCCGAAGATTTTTTGCCCGCCGTGAGAAACGAACAAGAGCCCCGCGACGATGCGCAAAATGGCATAGGCATATGGCCCTAACCCGGCAAGAGCCTTTTCCATAGCTGACCTCCTAAGCGATATGTTTGGAACTTATTAAGGAGTCCATAATTAAGTAACTAACAAAGCGACTGAGGGCCGAGCCCTGGAGATTGCGGGCATAAGATGGAGAAGGTTATTTTCAGGCCCAGGTGCAGGTTATGGTCACCACGGAGAGGACGGGGCGGTGGCCCATCAAGGCACAAAACCATTGACCGCGATCGGAAGGGCTTGGCCTTCGGTCGTG
>Ga0075310_1000064_pt1 | contig 16714 bp, 14 predicted proteins | sample MayberryNE_Catta_2_FD_120088 | JGI IMG/M metagenome (GOLD analysis project Ga0075310, IMG submission 120088) | Natural and restored wetland microbial communities from the San Francisco Bay, California, USA, that impact long-term carbon... | ecosystem: Environmental > Terrestrial > Soil >... | reverse complement strand
TAACGCGAGTAGAGCCCTCGCTTGATTTCTAAACCCAGCTACTTCTGTCTGAGCTTTCCATAATTCACGCTTATTTCGGAGTCCATAAGATCCAATAACATACAGCTCTGCGCTCAGCTGATCGGATGTCCAAATTCTTCGGGGCCTGCTAAAAGTCTTCCTTGATTTTCGAGGATCTCCCATTACTCAACCATCCCCTCATATTTTGTCATTTCGAAGCGGAGGCAGGAGCTACCTTACCACTTTTCTTGACGCCGACAGCGCCTCCTCTTCTTCCTGTTGTTCTCGTGTGTTGCCCCCTCACTCTCAACCCAAACATGTGCCTATAGCCACGCCAGCTCATGACGGTTTTCTCCCTATTTATGTCGTTAGTGATAGCAAATTCTAGATCAGATGTTATAAGATGAGTATCAGAACCAGTATCCATATCTGCCCTTCGATTTAGATACCACGAAGGCATTTTAATTTTTGATGGATTTTTCACCGCGTCCTCAATCTCTTGTATTTCACTATCGGTAAGATAGCCTACTCTTATCGACGGACTAATGTTAAGCGATTGTAATAATACTTGCGAGTAGTTATACCCCAATCCTCTAATACTACTAAGTGCAACAATTGATTTTTTGCTGCCATCTATGTCCTTTCCCGCAATCCTAAGTATATATTTATATTCGCTACTTGACACGCACTCAATCCGTATTCGTTCCTAAATAAAAACCATGCTAAGATTTTGTGAAACCACATGAAGATATCTTTCCTTCGTTGAACATCAATAATGAGTCCTTTTTGATATTTGATTTACTTTAAAAGGCCTAATTGTTTGGGGTTTCCGTCGCACTTGGATCCTGTACCAGAACCTTATTCTTTTCCCATTTACGTAAATAGGATGTCAACGCGAAATTTTAGCTCTGCAAGGCTTACGAGAGTTTCTTTCTATCTTTTATTGACTCGAAGTCGCGTACGAAACCCAATGATCTTCAAAGTTGCGGTAGTTCTGCTAATAGTTAGATGGCTCAGGGTCCACAGCCAATAATTTCCGTTTCACAACACAGTACATCGTTCGTTTTTGGCCGTGAACTAGAAAAGGCTACGGTCTCCGTTCAACTCAGATACGGTTCTTTATTGGCATTGGTCACAAATTAGGTAAGTAGAACACATTACAAGATCAATTTTATTCTCATTCTTCCTTCTGCGTCTCTTATATACAACCCAATTGTATCTGTTTTCGCAGATCGAATTGGACCCCCACGAGAAAACAAGAAAACTTGTCCATCGTTCATACACTTCAAAGCCTAATTACAATGAGATCATGTCTGGATTACCTGATAACTTTAAGCAGTTAACCAAGTTGAAAGATCTGTTAGAAATCAATTACAAATATGTTTCTGTTCAAGACCAAATAAGGCGAAATCTTGTTGCAAGATTAAGGAGTGGCACTACACCTTTTCCAGGGATAATTGGTTACGAATTAGACGTTCTCCCGGCATTGATTCGTGGTATATTAGCTGGTCACGACATCCTGCTCATTGGGGAGATTGGTCAGGCTAAGACCCGAATCGCCGAATGTGTTGCAAAACACCTACTTTCTCCTATCCCAGTTGTTGAAGGCTCGCTAATGCACGATATTCCAACAAGTATCGCAGAAGAGAGTCTTGCAGCTATGCTATCCGATGAAGAGATCCAAAGAACGAGTCCTGATTTCACTTTCTCAACTGAATGCGAGAATTCAATAAGAAATAACAAGTTAGATACGCGCATAAAATGGGTAGAGGGATTTGATCGTTATCGATATTTTCTAGCCACTCCTGATGTATCTGTTAAAGATTTAGTTGGTCAAATAGATGCGATGAAGATCGCGAAGAAAGGTATTGAGATTTACGACATCGAATCCTATACCCCAGGTTATCTTCTTCAAGCAAACCACGGAATGTTGTGTATAGATGAACTACCAGTACTCGATCCCAGAAAACAGGTAGCGTTACTTAGCGTACTGCAGGAAGGAAAATTCACTACAGGATCGTACCCGATTACGTTTAGACCTGACGTTAGCATTTTTGCAACAGCTAACCCGACTGATTATACCCATTCTGGAAGAATTATTGAACCTCTTTCCGATCGTCTAAGAAGCCATATTAAAACACACTATCCGGTTAGGTTGGAAGACGAGATCATGATTATATCACAGGAGACAAGGGGATTAAATTCATCACAGGCTTTTGTACCAGTTTTTATTCTCAGAACAGTAGCTTCAATAGTGCAACTGGCGAGATCTAGAGATGAGATAAATCAAGAGAAAGGGGTAAGCGTTAGGATGGGCGTGCACTCGATGGAGTTACTCATAAGTGAATCGGAAAGATGCAGATCAATTTTCAATGAGGTGACTAGTGTTCCTAGGTTTTGTGATTTTGACAGTATATTTCAAGCCGTAAAGTTTGAACTTTCCGAAATAGATGACAACCTTGAATCGAGATCAAAGCTGTTAAGGAATCTTATCGATGAGGCATTGAAAAAGGTTTCAGTAGCGTATTTGGATTCCATCGATTTAAATGAACTTCAACTCGTGCGTAGGGATTTTTCGGAAAACAACAGATTTCTCGTGTCACAAAAAATGTTAGGTGTGGATCCCTCTTCAGCACTTGACTACCAAGTTCAACTTAGAAAGTCACCACATCTAGATCAAATAGTAGTCAAGATTATCGATCGGTTACTAAAGGAACAAAAAGTAATCGCAGAAGAGCTACGTAGACATGACATAATCGTCCATTTCATTTCGATTCCCTCTAAATTGGATGGAGAACTCATGGCCTCGGTTACTGAACTAGTATTAGAAGGATTAACATGGATTGAACCGGCTGTACTCGAAAAGAAGAGCCAGGGTGAGTATGGATTACAGGATTCAAATGAATAACTCTGAAAAAAGTTACTTTTTTCAGCTCGCCTATACTGGAGATGAATCCAGAAAATCCAAATTTGCCAAAAATTTTGTAAGTTCGCCTAAACCAGGTATCGACCTCTTGTTGAGTATTGTTGGAAGAGAAGCACTACGGGAAAATAGACCCAACCTTCAAGAATTAGATCGAATAATAAAGAATCTATTAGAGCAAGACAGTATCGGCGAGGATTCCACAAATAGGCAAGATACAAGTAACAATAGCAGAGAGGAAGAGAATCCCCGCGCTCTGAGTCTCCCTTCTCCAATCCTTCGAATGCTTCTTCATGAAGGCTATTTAAAAAATGATGAGAAATGGCTTACTTCTAGAGGATTTTCTAGGATTGGCAATATGATACTCGATGACGTAATGAGGGCACTGAAGCTCGGAGAAGCAGGTGGGCATGGCACAAAAACACTAGGCACAGGATCTGTCTTACTAGATACCACTCGTAAATATGAAGATGGAAACGATATACGGCTGGTCAATATACCATTATCGCTACTTAATTCCGTTCTCAGAGTACAAAAGGAGTTTGGCAGAATTGAGATTCCAGTGCAAATGAAAACGGAAGATTTGGAAGAATATGAAACCTTGCATGATGTTCGAGCCAGCGTAGTATATTGCATCGACTTGAGCTCGACTATGAAATACTCTAGAATGTTTGGGAATTTGAGTCGAATTGAAGCAGCAAAGAAGGCTCTGTGGAGCCTGGTGATGCTTAACAAAAAATTCTATCCAAATGATTCTGTTTATATCGTTGGCTTCGGCTCGCTCGCGTCCCGTGTGAAAATTTCCGATATACCATATCTAAAGACTTTTGATGCCGGCTCGAATTTCTTACATTACACCAACTATCAAGCAGCATTTAGGCTATCAATGAGAATATTGCTTAATGACGGTTCAGCAAACAAGCGGATTATTCTCGTGACAGATGGTCATCCCAGCGCTTGCTTTATGGATGACGTGAAGCAACAAGAAAAAATCTTGAAAATCAGGCCATACTCGCATTTTTACAAACCTGATGCTTTGAGCGTGGATAGCGTTCGGGCCGAATATGATTTGAGACTTCATGTTTCAGCTGGAAATCTAGTCTACCTCTGTTATCGCTACAGGCAGGTCGATAGCTACATTGCTGAGCAGACTATTATTGAGGCAGAGAAGTGCCTCAAGAAAGGGATATACATCGACACTCTAATGATTAGTGAAGAGGATTCGTTACTAGGTTTTGTCAACGAAATGGAAAGAAGAGTAAAGGGAAGATCTTATTATGTGAGTCCTGAGGCTTTGGAGACGGCCCTACTTAGTGACTTCATAAGGAACAAGCGTGCTATTCTGCGTGCCTAACTTGCAAGTTGCTATATACCTTTTTAAGTCCACAAATCCAAATCTAAGTTATTAGTGTTTGACATTGACCCTATCATCGTCACCCCAGTATTTAGATTGGAATGGTGCATTGCCAGTTCTAAGAAAAGCCTATGATATTGGACTATTTGCCATGATTATTGGACCGAAAGGAACTGGCAAGACGACATTAGTGAAAGCATTTGGCGCCGAGATTGGGAGAACATTATATCCCGTTAATTTTAGCCTTAGAACTAGAGAGTCCCATCTCGTAGGAACTAAGACTCTTGAAAATGGCGAGGTGGGATTTGTAGACGGAATTTTGGTGGAATCCATGAAACTTGGAGGATTGCTGTACCTCGACGAGCTGAACGCTGCTGAGGCAGACGTGCTTTTGCGACTGGATGAGGCCCTAGATGATAGAAGGCAAGTCGTGTTAAAGGAATCCGAAGGTCAAACAATCACTGCATCCAAAGGGTGGACCGTTATCGCCACAATCAACCCGTTATCCCACGTAGGAACCAAGGAACTTCCCCCGCAATTACTCAGCAGATTTCCTGTTCGTCTCAGGTTGGAATACCCTCCAGAGGAAGTAGAACTAGATATAATAAGGAGGCATACTTCGATAGGTGACTCTGCGTTGGCATCCGTGAGCACCGGTGTCAAACTTGCCAACAAGCTTCGTGAGGCTGCCGCTGTTGAGGAGCTTTACTATAGCCCTAGTATGAGGGAGACTATTGCCTTCTCCAAACTTATAGAATCGGGAAGTGAAGCGAAGTATGCAGCACAATTAGTCTTTGCAAATGTCTACGGTCAATGGGGCGATGTCGAGTATCAAAAGGTAATGGATATGATTACCTCTATGTTTGGAAACTAGATAGGTTTTTGATTAGTGTGTCCGAATACAAGTACAATAAATTTAACGTGACCCATAGCTCTACTTTAGAGGGTCTAACCGTCAGGGACGATGTTCTAGTAGAAATAGCTACATTTCTGTCACGCAGATGGTCTGACAAACCCAAAGCGCTTGTAACGTTCACCGAGGAAGCAAATCCAAAGACGAGTCCTGATAAAAACCAGATTGTACTACCTCACCTTCGTGGGTATGCTGGAAATCGATTTCAAAAGTATCGCCAGTGGCGTGTGTCTTTGTGGTACGAGTCTATGAGACTAAAATACTCAACTAGAGTACTTAGTTACGATCATGCATTCGGGTTCGTGCTCAATGCACTCGAAAAGAAGCGTATTGAATCGATAGGCCTTGATGAATGGAAGGGGATGATGGATGAAATCATCTTTGACGAAGGAATATCCTGGCTAAATCGACCTCTCCTAAACTCGTTGTACGGTGTCCAAAAGCTACTCGAGGGCTTCGGCCAATTGTTTTTGACTGGGTACATAAAAGGAGAGCTTTTCTCGTCCGAACACGATAAAGTGGCCAAAGCGGTCGAATTGGCTACTTCGGTAGTGCAGGAAGCCCTTGCCTCTCAGTATCAGACAAAGTGGATAGAAGAACAGGTCCCCCGAATAATAAAGATCTTGCAGGTCGATCCCTTGGTCTTGATCCCTTTTTCAACCATACGTTCGAGGTTTGGAATCTCTATGAGTGAATCGGAATTAACTCGACAGATTGAAAAAATAGTCAGGCGAAGGCGAAATGCAGAGAAGAATATTGAAAAGAGCGTCAATGCGATAGTCGAAGGCACAGATATACTTTCTGAGTACGAAACCCTAGTCCGAGAGAGCAAGAGACATGAGAATGAAGGGTACGAGAATTTGGAAAATATGGGAATCAGCATCCCACCTCGGCTGGATGTTAACGAGAGCGAAGTTTACGACACTAATCTTATCCACAAGACAAAGGCAAAATTCAAGGAGTGGCGTACGGGCTGGATTGAAAGACATGATCGATCCGGAGACGAGTTCGATTCAGAAGCATTCGTCGAATTTATACCCACACCATTCATTGTTGATTTGAAGCTTACTATTAAGACTAGAGTAATGATACTTCTCGACCATTCCAGTAGTATACAGGAGGTCGAACTGAAATACAAACAAGTAACTAACGCTCTTTGCGAAGCCCTATCTTTCTTAGGCGTAAGATTCGCTGTTTATGCCTTTAGTACTGATGGCAAACAAGTGAAATGTTGGTTAATAAAACCGCCAAACTACAGGTGGTCTTCAATTTGCACAAAGAGGCTGGCGCAGATAAGGGCAAGTGGAGGGACGCCACTTGCGGAGATCTATGGTTTGCTCGAACCAATGGTAAGGTCATTCAAACCTGAAATCTTTTTCACCCTAACAGATGGTGAACCTTCTGACACTGATGCAGTACGTCATATGGTATTGTCCTTTCGGAAAATTGGCAGTCACATGGTCGCTCTTGGTTTGGGAAGAAATATAGATGAAGCTATATCAATCGGTCAAAATCTGAGATATCTGGATTATGAAAGGAGCCTGGCCGTGAGTAAATTAGAAGATATTCCAAAAAAAGTAATCGGATTACTGAAAGGCTGAGTCTGTAGTACGACTGTTGTGATTTGATGTATGTCTTGACGTATCCTTTTACCGCCGAACTATTTTCTCAACTTTGGAGATTCCTTCCCAATCCTTTCCCAATCAGAAAGAAATGCATCCAGTCCCTTGTCTGTAAGCGGATGTCTCATCATCTTGCCAAGGATATCCGGTGGAAGGGTTACGACATCAGCCCCAATTTCAGCAGCCTGGACTACATGGTCCGGATGACGTATGCTAGCCACCAAAACCTGGGTCTTAAACTGATAGTTGCTGAAAATGTTTACTATACTTTTCACAATTGACATTCCGTTGTGTCCGATATCGTCAAGTCTGCCAATGAACGGACTCACATACGTGGCTCCTGCTTTAGCAGCTAACAATGCTTGATTAGCTGAAAACACTAGCGTGACATTCGTAGAGATTCCTTCGCTGGAAAGTATCGTCAAGGCCTTCAAACCTTCAGGGATCATTGGAATTTTTACTACAACGTTCTGCCCATATTTTTTCAGGTGGTGAGCCTCTTCAATCATTTGTGCTGATTCTGTTCCTATCACCTCGAGGCTTACATCGCCTCTCACCATACTCACGATTGCCCTCATTATCTCTTCGGGTGAACCCTGTTCCTTTGATAGAAGCGTTGGATTTGTAGTAATCCCATCCAAAACACCCATATCATTGTACTTTTTTATGGATTCTAAATTGGCAGTGTCTAAAAAAATCTTCATCTACCCTTCATTTCCTCTTTTCCGCCGCTTTAGCGACCCGTTTTGCCACTTTTGCAGGACTCAATCCATAGACGTCCAAGAGCAATTCTAATTCTTCGTCTCTTGCTGATTCACCGAAAACATCCGAAACGCCAATCCTTTCGACTGGTACGGGATAATGAGCAGAAGCAGATTCAGCTACTGCACCTCCAAGACCTCCAAAGATATTATGTTCCTCCACGGAGACTAACAAACCAGTGTCTCTGGCGGCCTTCTCAAGCAGTTCATCATCAATAGGTTTTACAGTAAACATATCAATTACCCGACAGTTCAATGAGTACTTCTCTCTTAAAATTTCTGCTGCTTTTAACGAAGTGGAGACCATCAAACCACATCCAACCAAGGTTGCATCGTCACCTTCACGGAGAAGATTTCCCTTGCCTAGACCGAATTCAGTCAGGGTGGCGTCATCGTACAAGACCTCACTTGGAGGGCGTGCAAGTCTCACATAGACAGGTCCTCTGATATGGATAGATGTATGGACAATCTTTTTGGCTGAAATGGCATCGGAAGGTACCATGACCTTCATATTTGGAATTGCTCGCATTGTTGCAAGATCTTCTATTTGTTGATGAGATGCACCGTCAGGACCGACAGTTAATCCAGCGTGAGAGACAACAAGTTTCACATCCAGGTTAGGAAAGCATATTGCATTCCGAATTTGGTCGAGGCATCTACCCGGAAGGAATGCTGCATATGTGCTTGCAAAGGCGATCTTCCCTGCCATGGCTAGGCCAGCGGCTACAGAGACTAGATTCGCTTCTGCTATTCCCAAGTTAAAAAATCGTTCAGGAAATTTATTCCCAAAGTTCTTTGTCTTAAGCGAATCAGTGGTATCCGCCCCAACACAAACTATCTCGGGATATTTTAGCCCAGCCTCAACGAGACTATCCCCGTACGCACTCCTCATGTCAAGCCTTGTCTGTTCTCTACTTAAGAGCATGAATCTCTTCCTCTATGTCCAATTCATTTGCAAATGGAATCAATATATGTTTACGTGTCTTAAGCCAATCATTTCGTATACCAATGCTAGTCGATAAATCGAGAAGCTTTTTTTCTAGGACTACATTTGCTGTATGCTTCAATTGCAGTATTGCCCCTTGAATGTCTGGAGTCCCGTAGACCGCATTGCCTGTAACAAGAATTCTAGCTCCAGCCCCATAAACCTGGGGGAGGGTTATCGAATCTATTCCACCATCTGCTTCAATATAGCCTTTGTACCCATTTCCTCTGAGCTCCTCCACTGCATTGATCATCTTTGGAAGCACCTTCGGTATAAATTTCTGTCCGGGGAATCCAGGATTCACTGACAATATGTTTACAACGTCTATCGAATTCAGGAAATCCCATATCCAATCAGGTAGTGCTGTGTCCGGATTAATTGCTATCCCTGGACTAATCCCGTTTGAAATAAGCTTCCTATTGATTTCTGCAAATTCGGATTGCGAACACGCCTCGGCGTGGACAGTGATAATATCGCACCGGGCTGATATATATTCATCAACCACAGCTGCGGGATTTTCTATCATCAGATGTGTATCAAATGGCATCGAAGTAATTTTTCTCAATCTATGGATAGTGTCTGCCAGAAAAGTATGATTAGGAACGAATCGTCCATCCATGACATCTAAATGGATCATGTCTGCTCCGCCCCTCTCGGCCATTCTTATCTTCTCCTCGTAATTCTCCTTCCCCCCAGCTATGATGGAAGGAGCAATTAGAAACTCGCAGTCAAGCTCTTCCAGTAGTATGGGTGTCTGCTTCCTCCCCGGAGCCTTGCCGTGCCACTGCGGATTATTAGTCATATGTTTGATGCCATAGCCTTTGATAGTATTGGCTATAATGATCGTAGGCTTGTCCTTCACTGCCAACGACTTGTTAACTGCATCTATCACCTGCTCAACCCTGTGTCCATCTATTTCAATCACGTTCCAATTGAAAGCAACCCACTTGTCACGGACAGGATCGAGTGGCATTATGTCTTCGGTGAATCCATCTTGCTGAATCCTGTTTCGATCCAGTATTGCAGTCATATTATCCAATCCGAATTTGGACGCCGACATTGCGGCTTCCCAAACCTGACCTTCATTTGATTCTCCATCTCCAATCAAAGTAAATATATGATTTGCATTTCCATCCAGACGGTTAGCCAACGCTAAACCTACAGAAACGGATAGCCCTATCCCTTCTGAACCTCCAGAATACTCTATGCCAGGTACGCTCCATTTGCTTTGCTCTTCAGAATAACGTACTGGATGACCTTGTAGCCTAGAACCAAAGCCGCGGAGCGATTTGATCTCCTCGACTGGGAAATAGCCGGATACGGCTAACGTAGCATAAAAACCCGGAGCGGAATGACCTTTAGAATTTATGAAATAGTCTCTCCCTTTCCAGAAAGGATCTTTTTGATTATGTACTAATTTCCTGAAGTAAAGCGCGCCCATTATTTCGGCGGCCGAAAACGAGGCCCCAGGATGACCTGAACCAGCTTCGGCGATCCCTTCTATTGCGAGCATCCTGACAGCACGGATCTTTGTCTTGAGGTCTAAATACCGCATTTTTAGTGTCATATTAAACCCCAATCTCCGAGCAATGCACCAATTCTTGTTCAATAAGATTGCGAAATGATCGAAAATAAAAACATTAGGTTTATTCCAGTCATCATTAATGGTTGGTCACTAGTTTACCGGCTTATCTCCTGTAAATCTAGGACTAGATGTATTGATATACCTTAAAATAAAGTCCTAATAATGAGCACTTTATGGTTAAACTTGTTGCAGAGCAGATTCCTGCTAGTACTAAGCGAACGCCGCTATTGGTTTTAGGTGTATTCGAGGACGAAGTTGAGGGTATAAGAAATCAATTGGATGGGATTAACTCAACGACTGTCGAACTGGTGGATCGAGTAATCCAAGAAAAGGAACATACTGGATCATTTGGGAGTATCTGCATTGTCCATTGCTTCACAGGCCCAATACAGAGAATCATGCTTTTAGGGTTAGGGCAGAGGGCAAGTCTTGACAATGAAAAAGTTAGAGTCCTTGCAGGAAAGGCCTCAGTGAAAGCAATGGAGATCAACGTTACTGAATATAGCATCAAACCCTTTACCCAATTAACTAAGGACTTGACAGAAGCAATTTGTGAAGGGACATGCTTATCGCTTTATAAATTCGATCAGTACCAGTCACAAAAAAATGGTGAATCCTCCCACAGTCCATCACTATTGACAATCAGCCTACTCGTGGATGGAAATCAAGAGCAATGGCAGAGCGTATTAGATACAACGAGGATAATAGTTGACGCAGTTAATTTCGGAAGAGATCTTGCGAATCTACCACCGAATGAATGTTCACCAGAATACTTGGCTCGTGTAGCATTAGATCTTTCTTCAAAACACCAGCGGATCTCCACACGTATAATTGAACGTTACGAAATGGAATCTCTCGGCCTAAATGGTATTGTAGCCGTGGGCATGGGGAGCAACAAGCCTCCTAAACTTGTCATTATAGAATATAAAGGAAACGAGAATAGTAGTATAGCAGGACCATATCTGTTTGTAGGGAAGGCAGTCACATTCGATACAGGTGGAATATCCATTAAACCTTCGGATCGAATGGACGAAATGAAATTTGACAAATCTGGTGGATGTGATGTTATTGCCATAATGAGTGGTCTGGCAAATCTTGAGGTGAAAGCAAACGTGATAGGAATTGTCCCCTGCGTCGAAAATATGCCTTCAAGTTCTTCTTACAGACCAGGAGATATAGTGAGAATGTATAATGGAAAGACCGTAGAAGTGATTAATACAGATGCTGAAGGGAGGCTTATATTGGCTGATAGTATCGCGTACGGAATAGAAAAGTATAACCCCAATTCAATTATTGATTTGGCAACATTGACTGGAGCGTGTATTGTAGCGCTTGGTTCCAATATTGCAGGGGCACTCAGCAATAGTCCTGAATTGTTCAATAAACTAAGGCTAATTAGTGAAAGAACCAATGAAAAATTCTGGCAACTTCCGCTCTACACAGAATTTAATGAGCAGATTAGAAGCAAATTTGCCGATATAAAAAACATCGGTGGTCGTGCTGGAGGATCGATTACAGCGGCAATCTTCCTTTCCAACTTTGTAGACGAAACTCCCTGGATACATCTTGATATAGCGGGAACGGCATGGACCCAGGAAGGAACATGGGACAAAAGTTATAATCCAAAGGGGGCAACAGGCTTCGGTATTCGCTCACTGATTAGATTGGTCATAGAAGAATCACGCTCACGATGAAAACACGTTGAAAGATATGTGTCTTAACATTTAGTTACTCCTTATAAGGAACGACATGAATACAGAACTAGCTTAACCAGAAATTGGATCTACTATGATAGCTCCTGTCAGGATATATGGGTGTCTGGAATACATAATGTCTCTGAATGGTGATCCCGCATGCCAATTTTTCAGATAGATTCGCTAATTGATGGCTTATCAAAAGCGGGAGTACGCTGTAGAAGAGGAACTCTGGCTTACGACGTCGATGAAACTTTAAGACCCTATTACGAGCGCTGGCTCTGCAATCGAGATGGATTTGTTAAAGTTGACGACTCATCAATTGATTACATTGGAATAGAGGAGGTAATGAGAATGGGTCCTTTCTTTGACACTTTTTGTCTATTGCAAAACCTACACATTATTGATTCAGACCGAAACGCTCACGAACTCGTGTCATGCTATCCTCAATTTATGGTCAGGAGCGGAAAAATAGTGTCACTGGGGTGGACTGGCGGGTTATTATCTCACTATCTCGCAAAGGACGATTCCATTTCCGAATGTATCTCTAAAATACCCCCTGGAGAGGAATTTGCAAAATTGTTCGTTAGAGCTGCTGATTTCTGCTGCATAATACAGACTCAAGTCTGGGAGCCCCTAGGTCTCGTATCGGTCTATCCATTGATAAGCCAGATAGGAAATAATATCAAGAAACTCCTAAAAGTCGTTCATCTTGGCGAGCCAACGGAAATCTAATTAGCAAGAATTCTTTGTGTTCCAGCCTAGCAGATATAATTAGAACGCCAGCACTGCTGTTTTCCAACCGCTCACGCAGGTCAGTATCCAGCAGCAACGATAGGTTTGACTTCCGGGTTCGGAATGGGTCCGGGTCGCTCCCTTTCGCTATGGCCGGCTAACCTTAGCCTTGCGGAAGGGTAAATTTAACGTTCCTATTGCAATAGCGTTGAGTCTGTTCATTGTAAGAGAATTATATGACGTACCGGATTTAATATGGGCCCGTTATGCGGACTGCACTGTGATTGAATGAGTTGTTAGTCAATCTATTAGTAACAGAGACGGCTCGGGTTTTTGAGTGAGTTACTACAGACTTGGTCACAAGGCATATAATACATTAAAGTAGAATCAGAAGGGCAGTCGAAATTGGGCGATCAGACAAAGAATACTCACAGAGTCGCAGTTTTGGATCAGGAACTATGTCAACCTAGAAAGTGCGGATTGGAATGCATAGTATATTGCCCTGTAAACAAAACCGGCGGGGAGTGCATCATTCAGAGGCCTTCAGATGGGAAGGCGCTTATTTCAGAGGACCTTTGTACTGGCTGCGGTATTTGCATAAAGAAGTGCCCTTTTGATGCAATTGTGATCGTTAATTTGGCAAGCGAACTGGGTCAAGAAAAAATACACCAATTCGGAGTAAACTCTTTTAGACTTTATAGGATCCCTACCCTGAAGAAGGGCTCGGTAGTGGGCTTGTTAGGTAGAAATGGTATGGGGAAGTCAACTATTGTAAATATTTTGTCGGGCAATCTTAAACCCAACTTTGGCAAATACGAATCAGAACCTACATGGAGCGAGGTAGTGGGAAACTTTCAAGGAACAGAGATGAAGGTTCATTTTGAAAAGCTTGCATCAGGTGAAATTAAATCCTCCATCAAACCTCAGTTGGTTTACTTGATACCAAAGGCGTTCAAGGGGAAAGTACGCGACCTCATCGATAAATATGATGAACGGAAAGTCTCTGACGGGCTAATTCCACGACTCGGCTTAGAAGGTGTGCTGAGCAGAAATGTCGACGAACTGAGTGGTGGAGAGTTGCAGCGACTAGCTGTGATGATTGCCGTTTCCAAAGAGGCAGACTACTACTTTTTTGACGAGCCTTCTTCATATAATGATGTTTATCAGAGATTGAGCGTTTCTAGGGTTATCCAAGAGTTAGCAGGGGAAGGTAAAAGCGTGATGGTGGTGGAGCACGATCTAACTCTTCTTGATTATTTGTCAGATAACGTTCATGTTCTGTATGGAGAGCCTGGGGCATATGGCATAACTTCTTTCCTTCGAAGCACGAAAATTGGCATAAACAACTTTCTTGAGGGGTACCTTCCAAATGAAAATGTGAGATTCAGGGAAAAATCTTACAAGTTTGACAAAACCAGCTCCGTTCAAGATTTGCTTTTGGATGTTGCCGTAACTAGCTATTCTAACTTGAGCAAGTCATTTCATTCGGCTTTTAAATTGACTGTTGCAAATGGGTCTCTTAGAAAAGGGGAGATAATCGGTCTGGTAGGAGCAAATGCTTTGGGAAAGACAACGTTTATGAAAATGATTTCAGGCCTAGAGAAACCTGATTCGGGATCCATCCATACCGATGTCAAGATCTCTTACAAGCCACAGTACTTGAGCCAGGAATATGAGGGAGACGTGAGATCTGTACTTGCTGCATCATACGGTAATGCGATTGAGGGCTCACAGATAGAAGAGCAGATAGTATTACCACTAGGAATAAAAAAACTATATGATAAGAGTATCCGGCATCTCAGTGGGGGAGAACTTCAAAAGATTGCAGTCGCAGCTTCACTCATGAGACCAGCTGATATTTACGCTCTTGATGAGCCATCAGCATTCCTAGATGTAGAAGACAGGATTGCATTAGCCAAATTTTTGCAGAGGTTCGTTAGAGCATATGGCAAGTCGGCAATGGTGATTGACCATGATGTCCAACTTATAGACCTAGTCTCAGACAGCCTGGTTATTTTTCAGGGTGTGCCCGGCTCAAGAGGACATGCAAGTGAGCCTCTCGCTAAGGAAGTAGGTATGAACGAATTTTTAGAGTCACTTAGCATTACCTATAGGAGAGATGTAGAAACAGGACGTCCACGAGTTAATAAGGAAGGGAGCCGGCTGGATCGGAGTCAGAAAGATAGTGGTAATTACTATTATAATGAATAGTAGCCCTAAATGTTACTGATAATGTAAACGGTTCATGTCTACGTTTCTGAAAAGATTATTGGGGGATATACTTGAAGAATCTGAGGTTTCCAAGCTTACTTCCTCTTTTGATGTTATCGGCAGTATTGTCATCTTGAAAATACCCGAGACTTTAGTTGATAGAAGGCAGGTGATAGCTAACGCCATTATGGACAATATCAAATCAGCCAGATCGGTCTATATGCAAACTTCTCCGGTAGCCGGAGATCACAGAACGAGGAAACTGGAGTTAATTGCAGGCGATGATAGTCCGATAACTTTCTATAAGGAATATGGCTGCCGATTTAAGGTCGATGTCGAACAAACTTATTTTTCGCCTAGGCTTTCTACCGAAAGGTTCAGGATTGCAAGCCTAACTTCTGAAGGTGAAGTTGTCACTAACCTTTTCGCCGGTGTAGGAACATTTTCAATAATCATCTGCAAATACCGAAATGTCAAAAAGGTTTATAACGTGGATATTAACCGAACTGCTCACGAACTGTCAATATACAATTCTAGATTGAATAAAATGGAAGAAAAAATTGAGAGTTTTTGTGGAGATGCAAAAGAGGTCGTAAAATCTCACATTATCGGAAAGTCCAATAGAGTTTTAATGCCGCTTCCTGAAAAGGCAAAATACTTTGTAAGTGATGCGGTAGCCTGTTTGAAAGAAGAGCAGGGTATGATTCATTATTTCCAACATGTAAGAGCAGACTCAAAAAAATTAGCGGTAGAGAGCGGTAGGTCCGAGACCGAGGACGCCTTTCGCGAATACTCCCACGATATACAGTTCTTACATGTAGTAAGGGAGGTAGGGCCACGCTTTTATCAATTGGTTTCAGACGTCCTAATCAAAAAGGGGACTAGATAGTTTTCAGTAGCCTTACCTGTCTTTTTTTTCTCCTTCCGTACCTTCCAGTGAGACCGCAGTTGCCATAGTGTATCCCATCCAAGCTATGACACCCACTATTGCTGCAACAAAAAATAGTAGTGTGAGCTTGAGCACCAAAATATCATAACTTGACAAAAGCAAAAGATAGGCATATAAAATAAATCCTATCAAGGAGATCACTAAAATAAGTACCCCTAATCGATGTGAACTCGACAACTTTTTCATACCTATGACGTCGCTCACTCAGGGCTTAATTTACTTTTCATTGGGTTCAGTCCAATTCTAATGCCATCAGAAAGGCATCCTCCCCGTCACGATAATAAGATCTTAGTCTGGATTTTTTAAAGAATCCTAGTTTCTCATACATGCTAACTGCACTCCCATTGCTAACTCGAACCTCAAGATATATTTCGTCGCCTCTCCGGCTGATCACTCCGTTGATTCCCTCTAGCATTAATGCCTTTCCGACGCCCTTTCCTCTATTCTCTTCAAGTACCCCCACAGAAACCACGTGCCCTTTCTTTACAAAACCTAGCTTCTTAAAGTTTGAAAAACCGAACTCGATCTTGCACATAATATATCCAACTACACGTCCATTCAACTCTGCAACAACGAATGATTCGGGCAATTCCTTCAGAATGGATTCAAAGAAATAATCCGAATAATGTTCCGGCAAGGTCGCCAGGTTTACCCCAATAACATCCTTGAGATCCTCGCTTTGACAGCGACGTATTATGTAGTCGCCTACTTGCCGCAGGGCTGATTGCAATTCGTTAATTTAATCGCGGCACAAATTATTTAACCTTATCAACCAGCGAAATGATTGGTTCAAATCTGATGAGGTAATCTCGAAATCAGTAAATGATGGAATTCGCTGCTCTTGACACCAAATATGCGGCTTAGTAGTAGAAGAGGTCTGGTTGTGGCGAATGCAAAAAAATCCATCATGCGTTCTGTAAGCAGTTCTATTATTATTATTATTATTATTATTATTATTATTATTATTATTATTATTATTATT
>Ga0075310_1000063_pt1 | contig 16828 bp, 19 predicted proteins | sample MayberryNE_Catta_2_FD_120088 | JGI IMG/M metagenome (GOLD analysis project Ga0075310, IMG submission 120088) | Natural and restored wetland microbial communities from the San Francisco Bay, California, USA, that impact long-term carbon... | ecosystem: Environmental > Terrestrial > Soil >... | reverse complement strand
TGGGCATTGGCCTCGAAATGATCGATCGCCTCGACGAAGGGAATCCCGGTTTCCTTGGCGAGCGTCTGGGCTACGCGCCTTCCGAACTCGGGATGCGTGTTGATCCCGGTTCCCACGGCGGTCCCGCCCACCGGCAACTCGAGCACGGCCTGCTGCGCCCGCCGAGCGCGCTCGCCGGAGAGCTCAAGCTGCCGCTCACCTGCACGGCGGCGTCTCTGGCTGCCTGAGCTTCGAAATGATTCTCCGCTTCGCGAAACTGCAGACCGGTCAACTCGGAAAGTTTGGCGATTGCTCTCCGGGCGAACTCGGGATGAGCATTGATGCCGGTGCCGATGGCGGTGCCGCCCAAGGGCAATTCCTCCAACCCGGCGCTGGCTGCTTTAATGCGCTCGATACTCAATGCGATCTGGCGCGCATAGCCGCCGAATTCCTGGCCGAGGCGGATGGGCGTGGCATCCGCCAGGTGCGTGCGGCCGATCTTGATCACGTCATCGAATTCCGCGGCTTTGCGCTGCAGCGCCGCATGCAATTTCGCCAGCGCCGGCAGGAGCTCGCGCTCGATGGCAATCCGCGCCGCGCAGTGCAGCGCGGCGGGAATCACGTCGTTACTCGACTGGCACATGTTGACGTGATCGTTGGCATGAACCTCTTTGCTGCCGCGCGGCTTTTTTAGAATTTCCAGCGCGCGATTCGCGATCACCTCGTTGGCGTTCATGTTGGTCGAGGTGCCCGAGCCGGTTTGGAAGATATCGACCACGAACTCGCGGTCGAGCTTACCGTCGATCACCTCCTGCGCCGCTTGACGAATCGCGGTGGCGAGACGCGCTTCGAGCAAGCCGAGCTCTTCATTGGCTGCGGCCGCGCAGAGCTTGATCCAACCGAGGGCGTGAATGAATGGCGGTGGAAAGCCGATGCCGCTGATGGGAAAATTTTCGAGCGCGCGCTGGGTTTGCGCGCCGTAGTAGGCAGCCTTCGGCACTTTGACTTCGCCCATGGAGTCGCGTTCGGTACGAAAGCCTGGATCGACCATTGGACCTCCGATCGGTAGCGCCGAATCTGGCGGTAATTTGAGCGTAGCACCGCCGCGACGAAAGCAAAACAGTTACGGCTCTCGCCTGGGTTCTTTGAGCAGGAAGGCGACCGCGACGATCCCGATCGCGACGGTAGCGGCGAGGATTTGCCACGCGAACGCGTACGAGCCGGTGCGATCGACGATGTAGCCGAACACCGGCGTTCCCACCGTCGCCGCGGCGGCATTGATCGTGATCATCATACCGAGACCGGCGCCGGTTCTCGCCTTGCCGGAAATTTCACCGATCAACGCGTACGAAACGCCTTGATAGCCGACGAGCGACACGCCGGCGAGAAAAAGGATCGGCATCAATAGAAAGGATGAAGATGTCCGGTCCATGAAACTGAGAGCTGCAATCAAAACCACCGACAGCAGGCCGATCACGATCAAGACGATCTTGCGCCGGCCGCCGAATAGGCGGTCGCTCGCCACGCCCCAACCGACTCGCCCGAACATGGCGCCCGCCTGGGTCAAGGCCAGAGCCTGGCTCGCCGCGTAAGAGGTATAACCCATGACGTCTTTCAGGTAGAGCGGTACGTACGTAATCAGCACCAGCTGACCGATCAGATAGATCCCGGTCGCGCAACTGACCGGTAACAATGCCCAGACTTTCAGGGGCGGACGGTTGGCGTCGGTGTTCCTTGCCGGTTCCGCCTCGATCGAAGCGGTTACAGGTTCGCGCCACAAAAGCGAGAACAAAAAGCCGAAAGCGAAATTGATGATGCCCAGCGCGGCCAGCGAGCCGCGCCAACCGATAAGCAAGACCAGTGACGGCGCCAGGACCGCTGCGAGCACGCCGCCGCCCGGAACGCCGGTTTGTTTGATACCCATGGCCGTGGCGCGTTCGTCCCGATGAAACCACGTCATCACGCCGATCGTGGAGGCCGGATTGAGAAAGCTATAACCGACGCCGGCGAGAAAAAAACTGATGCTGGCCGATTCGAACGACGGCGACAGCGCCGCGGCGGTAATGCAGATGCCCAGGCCGACATGGCCGAGCAGTGTGGTCTTGCGCACGCCGAGCCGGTCGGCGAGCCACCCGGTGCCGAACGAGGCGCCGGTCATCGCCAGGTAAAAAGCCGAGAACAACAAGCCGATTTGAGCGCGCGACAGCCCCAATTCATCTTTGTAAAACGGCGCCAGGGTGTTGATGCCGTACTGCGCCGCCGCGCCGACGATATGCGAGACCGAGATCAGGCCGAGGATCGTCCAACGTTTTGAATCGCGCTGCGCTGAACTGCCGGACATGGAAAAATGCGACGCGGCCTTCAGTCAAAGACCGTGCTTGAATAGGCTTCGGCATCGATGAAGGTTTCGATGACACTCGGTCCATTGAGACTTGAGGCCCACTCGAGCGCGACGCCAAGCTCCTCGGAAGTCTTGGCCGCGCGGCAGGGGACGCCAAAATAATGCGGCGGCGTGTCGGGGGGATCACCCAGCCGTACTCCGGAGAGCGGATAGTTTCGATGCTCCTGCTTGATTTTCATCAGACCGAGCCAACCATCGTTGAGCACGACGATCGGCACGGCGAGATTCAAGCGCCGCGCCAGCGCGAGTTCCCCGGCGGTCATCTGAAACCCGCCGTCGCCGATCACGGCAACGACGCGGCGCTCCGGAAAAACCAATCTAGCGGCGTAAGCGGCCGGCATACCGTAGCCCATCGACGACCAACCGTTGGTGGCGAGCAGGGTACGCGGGCGATCGGTGCGCCATTGCGTGGCGATCTGGTGCGTGTGCGCGCCCACGTCGTAAGCAAGAATGCCATCCGCAGGTAACCATCCGCGCAATCCGTCAAGCACATGATGCGCCGAGAAACTAACGCTGCTCGGACGGAGCGCCTGTTCCAGATCGGAACGATGCTGCCGCCATTCGTCGCTCGACCAACGGTTCTGGACGGGCGCGATCGCGCTGAGCGCTTCGATCGCGGCATCGAGATCGCAGGCCAGGTTGCAAACGAAGCGTAGCTCCTTCCCTGCTTCCGCCGCTTCCGTGCTGATATGCGCGATCGGTGTGTTGCCGGCCCATTCTTCGTAGTTGATCTCGATCGGATCGTAGCCGACAGCGATGATCAGGTCTGCGCGATCGGTAAAAGCTTTGATGTCGCTGCGGCGCGCGCGGCCGATGACTCCCGCCCAGTTGGGATGGCTTTCGGGCAGGAATCCTTTTGCGTGCATGGTCGTGACAAAGGGCCAATTTTGCCGCTCGAGGAGTTGGACCAACTCTCGCGCCGCCCGGCTGCGCGTGAAGCTCAAGCCCGTAACCACGAGCGGGCGGCGTGCCCGTCCGAGCGCGGCCGAAAGAGCGGCGGTGATTTCTTGCGATCGGTCCGGCGGGCAAATTGAGCCGCGGCGCGTTTCGACGAACGCCGCCGGCGCCGCTTGCGCGATGTCTTCAGGCAAATCGAGATGCACCGGACCGGGCGGCTCGTCGCTGGCGATTGCGAGCGCGCTTCCAAGCGCTTCTCCGGCCGAAGCATCGCGGAGCGAGATCGTCGCTTTGGTAAGCGGCCGGAACAAAGCCTGGTGATCGATGCGCATCTGGATGCGCCGGTCGAGCCAGGCGGTGCCGACGTTGCAAGTGATCGCGAGCAGCGGCGCGCGATCGAGCCAGGCGCAGCCGACGCCGGTGGTAAGATTGGTCGCGCCCGGCCCGACCGTCGAAGCGCATACACCGGGTATGCCGGTCAAGTAGCCGACTGCGGCGGCCATAAAGCCCGCCGATGTCTCGCTCGCGGTCAGAACGAATTGGACCGGGCTGCGCCGAAGCGAATCGATCAGCGGCAGCACCGGCCCGCTCGGCACGCCGAAAACCCAGCGCACTCCGGCCTGCTCAAGCATTCGGACGATCAGATCGCAGTTGTTCACAATTTTTGCAGTGTTAACCGTAAGCCTTTGCGTCACTTCGACATCGCTCAACAAATGCTTTGCGCGCGAAATCTCCGAGAAGCGTAATGCCAGAGAAGTTCGTTAAAAATTACAGTTGTCATTCCGGGCAAGCTGGCGATAGCAAGCGCGACCCGGAATCCAGATTCAAAGATTCTGGATTTCCGCGTGCGCGGAAATGACGCCGGAGGCGCTCCAAGCTATTCAATGAACTTCGGGTCCACCATCCTAGTTGCCGATCCGCACCGGATCGACGGCGTCCTTGACCGCGCGAATAATCGATAGCGCAGTGAGCTTCCCGGTCTTGGGATTTTCGCTCGGCACGTTTTCGATATGCACGTGAAGTCTGCCGAACTCGCCTTCGACGTCGATGTCGTGGCAATTGCGCGCCAGCCCGGGCACGGCAAAAATTTTCACCCGAGTTTGATCCGGGCCGATGCCCGCCAAACTGACCGACGCGGTGACGTTGACGTTGGCGGGAAAGCCGCGGCAGGCGGCGCGCGCCGAACCGGAGAAAATTTCCTTCTCTTCTTTTAGTCCAGCCAGTGAAATTCCCCGCTCGACCAGATACGGCGCGCCCTCCAAGCCGGCGGGCGGCTTGCGCGTCGTGTGGGTGACGTGAGTGATCGCGCCGATCACGGCGGATTTGATGCCGTCCAGTCCGGCGATCGCGCCGGAGGGAACGTATAGGCGGCATCCGCTGCTGCGCGACTTCTCGATGATCTCCGGGTGATCGAGCAACGCGCCGACGCTGATGACCATGAGATCTTTTCCGGCGGCGAACACCTGCTCGGCCAAGGCCGGCACCACTGCGCCGCCGGCCGCTTCCACGATCAGGTCGGCGGATGCGATCAGATCGTCCAGCGAGCGATAGGCCGGCGGACGGCCGAACGTCGAGAGAAACTCGCGCGCCCGGCTTTCGCTGCGGCTGGTCACGCCGGCGATGCCGACCGAAAGCTGACCGCTCTCCACCGCCCGTATCAGCGCTCTGCCGATCGCGCCGCAACCCACGATACCGATCGATGTCATTTTTGTCGTCTCCATCCCTGCTCTCTATCGCGAAGCGTTTTTCCCTGTCAACGCGAGGGCACGAGCCAATAAAGCATCCAATAAACGATCACGCCGGTGACCGAGACATAGAGCCAGATGGGAAAGGTCCAGCGCGCGATGCGCCGGTGCGCGTCGAAGCGCTCGCGCAGAGCGCGAATTAGAGTGATCAGCACGAGCGGCACAACCGTCGTCGCCAGGACCGTGTGCGTGATCAGGATCGTAAAATAGACGGTCCGGATTGGCCCCTGTCCTTTAAATGGTACCGAGCCGACTTGATAGTGATAGATCAGATAGGAGATCAGAAACAAGATCGAGCAGGCGAATGCGGCGAGCATGCAGCGGCGGTGCGCCCGCTGATTTTTCGATTTGATAAAACCATACCCGGTCAAAAGAAAAACGGCGCTGAGGGAATTCAGCGCCGCGTTGAGATCCGGAAGCTGGGAGGCGGAGATCACCCCGGAAAGATGTCCGGCAACAACATGAGAATCAAAAACACACAGAGAATGAACGGCGAAAGCGCGATCATCATCAGGGTGGTCTTCTCGAATTTGAGATGCATGAAGTGCAAGGCCACGAGAGCCGCTTTCCAGACCGCCAGAATGATCAGCAAACCGGCCAGCAACATTTTCGGCAACCCCATGTAGACGATGCCGACCTCGACCACGGTCAGCACCAACAGAATATAAAAAATCTTGACGTACTGGGAAGTGGAATGGGCTGTTGACGCCATGAGCTTTCCTCGAAAATGACCGCTACAGTAAATAAACGAACGTAAAAATCAAGATCCACACCAGATCGACGAAGTGCCAGTAAAGGCCGGCGATCTCCACGTGCTTGGCGCCGTAGCGCCCCCGGCTCACTGCCGCGAGCACGCAACTATTATAAATGACTCCGCCGGTCACGTGCATGCCGTGAAACCCGGTGAGAACGAAGAACGTGGTGGCGAACAGATCCTTGCTAAAAGACAAGTTATGCTCCGGCAAGGTGTGGCCGATCAGGTGCGTCCATTCATAGGCTTGCAGGCCGAGAAAGATCAGACCGCCGAGGATCGTGAAGCCCATGAATTTTTTGAATCTCGCCTTGTCCCCCTCTTGAATCGCGGCGAGCGCCAGAACCATCGTGACACTGCTGACGATCAACAAAAACGTCATGAGCGCGGTCAGGTTGATGCCGAGAACCGCGGCGGGGACCGGCCAGGTCGTGCTCGCGTAACGGAGAATACCGTAGCCGACGATCAGACAACCAAACGACATCGCGTCGCCGGCGAGAAACAACCACATGCCGAGTTTGCCCCAGCTCTCGGGCGTCAAGGGCGTTTCTGCGGGCTCGGCGCCCGCGTGCATTGCCGCAACTTCGCTCATCGACCACTCTCCTCCTGTTTCCAAGCTACTGGCACCGCTAGGTCAGCATTCTCAACAGATCGTTTCTGCGCGCGCCGGTAAGTCCAGATCAGCGCGCCGGCGATCGCGCCGCCGACCAGGTAAGGCGTCGACAACAGAAACAACACGCTGGCATTATAACCGTCGGTGGCCCCGTCGCTGCCGCCAAGACAAACCGCGCAAGCCAACGAGCGCGCGGCTCGCGCCAGCAAGGCTGTCGAGATGGTGAGAAAGATCAAGAAATTTTTTTTCATCGTGGAGACAGACGGTTGAAAAATTAACGCATCGATTCCGGAGTGTCAACCAAACTCAATAAAGATACACGAGTCCATAGAGCACCGGCCACAGCGCTACGACAAAAATCCAATACATGCTGCAGATCTGCAAGCCGGTGTCGTTTTGCTTGCTGTACTTTCCTTGCCGCGCGTTCAGCCAGACCACCACCAGCCAGATCAACGCGCCGAACACATGCGCCGCATGTAAGCCGATCAAGGTGTAGAACAGACCGCCGTAAACGCTGCTCGAAACCGTCAGGCCGAAATGGAGCAGACGCATCCACTCGTAGCCCTGGACCAAAAGAAAAACCGCGCCCAGCAGCGCCGTCCACGACAATAGCCGAACCAGGCGGGCGCTGTCGTTACGCCGGCCGGCCCGCAGCGCCCATCTCATGGTCACCGCGCTGGTTAGTAGAATCAGGGTGTTAATCCCGGTGATACCGGTCGGCAAGCGCGGCTGAAACGGCGGCGGCCAGACGGCGCTGCCGATACGAAAAACCAAAAACGCGCCCATCAATCCGGCGAAAAACATCGCTTCGGCGCCAAGCAACATCACCGTCCCAAGCCACGCGTTTGTTCCGATCGGCGTGTTCGGGCGCACCGGCGGCACGGGCGGTCCGCCGCCGCCGAAGGCCGGCCGTTTGACTTCGGTGAGCACCGGCGCTTCAGGCAATTTTCGCGCAGTCGAGTCTTTTGCCATGCCTAGAACTCGGCTCTTCAGTAGACAACAATAAACAGCACCACTGCGGCGATGTACAGCGCGATCAGCAGCGCCAGGCCGGCCCCGATGCGCCGGTTCCGCGAACCGCCGGCGTCTGCCGGTCCGGTCATCGATGAATTCATAAAGGCACTCGATCCAACGCCATCACGAGCAACAGCGCGGGAAGATAAATGAGCGATGCAAACAATAATCGGCGCGCACCCGTGCGCGTCGGCGCCATGACCAGACTGACGCCGCTGCCGAGAAAGCCGATGCCAAGCAGAAATGCCGCGAAGAAATAGACCGCACCGGCGAGCCCGATCAACGTCGGCAACAGACTGACGGCCAATAACGCCAGACAATGGACAATGATTTGCCGGTTCGTGCTTTCGCCGTCCGGCTCGATGACCGGCAAAAACTGAATCCCCGCCTTGGCAAAGTCATCGCGGTAAAGACAGGCAATCGCCAAGGTGTGGGGAATCTGCCAGAGAAACATAATGGCGAACAGCACCCAGGCATCGACCGCCAATTCGCCGCGCGCAGCCACCCAGCCAATCACCGGCGGTAAGGCGCCAGGCACCGCGCCCACCGGCACGCAAAGCGAGCTCGAGCGTTTCATCGGCGTATAAGCCAAGAGATAACTCAGAGTGATCGCGGCGGCGACGGCGGCGCTGAGCCAATTCACCGCCAGCGCCAAATAAGCGAGCCCCAGCATCGTCAAGGCGACGCCGAACCAAAGCGCGTCGTAGGGCTGCACCCGGCCATCCGGCAACGGCCGGCGCCGAGTGCGGTCCATTTTGGCGTCGGTGTCGCGCTCGAGAAACTGGTTCAGCGCGAGTGTGCCGGCGGCGGCAAGCGCCGTGCCGAGCAGCATCTGCAGGAGTTGCAGGTAATCGGGAACGCTCGCCGAGCCCGCGTAGTAGCCGACGAAGGCGGTGATCAAAACCATCAGGACGATGCGCGGCTTGGTCAGCTCGAAAAAATCGACCGCTCTGCGGCTCGCGCTGACGATCGCGATATTGGCGGTCCCGGTGCTCGAATTCATGACGAAAACTGCTCCGCGAGAAATTCTTTCCTGGAACGGTCATCGGACGCACGCGCCGATAAGCGGTACGACTTGAAAGTCAGAGCCACGCCGCCGGCAAGCATCAGCGCCCCCACCGCCAGATGCGCGGTCGTGAACAAGACGATGAAATCGAACGAGACTCGCCACAAGGCGGTGAACTTGGCGACGTAGGACACACCTCCCAGGATAACTTGGAGCATGAGCAGAGCCAATAGCGTTCGCGCGAGTCTATTGATTTGCGCGACGTCGGCATGGTGCCGGCTCACGCGCACGAGGATGAGAATGACGTGCAGCGACACCAGTAACGCGAACGCAAGATGGGCGTCCAGACGTTCGCCGGTGTGCCGCAGCAGCGCGCCGAAGACGATCTGCAAATAGATGAATCCGGTCGTGACGGCGCACAGGCGCCATAGCCGGCCGCCGTCGTAGATCCGTGGAGCGGGCGCGCGCCGCCAATCCGTCGAAGTGAAGATCGCCAGGCAAACCGTCAAGGCGAAAAAAATCTGCGCCGTAGCGGCGTGCACGATTGCCAGAAACTGTTCGAGGAGAACCACGCGCAGACCCCCGAGTACGCCTTGCACGACGACCAGGACCAAGGCGGCCAATCCTAACCAGCGCAGCCAGTTGCGCTGCTCGCGCAGCCAAAACGTGAGCGCCAGCACGATCGTCAGCAGGCCGACGAACGACGCGATCAAGCGATGGCTGTGTTCATAAAAAATACCGCCGACCATCTTCGACCACGGGTAAAGAAACATGTTGTAGCCGAAGGTGGTTGGCCAATCGGGCACCGCGAGCCCGACTCCTTTGCTGGTTACCAGACCACCGATGAAGAGGAGAGGAAACGTTGCCCAGACCAACACCACCGCAATCCGGTGCGGCCATGGCGAAAAAGACGAAGGAAGGGAGTCGACGGCGCCTCCCATCCCGGAGCGGTCCGTTTTCATCGCGCCGTCTCCGTTAATGCGCCCGTGCCGCGGCGCCGGCGCCGAGATCCCGGTCCTGCGGCAGCCAGTCTTCCTTGACCTCGGGCGAGCTGTACTCATACGGGCCGCGGTAGACCACCGGTTGGACTTCGAAATTTCCATGAGGCGGCGGCGTCGGCGCAGACCACTCGAGCGTGTTGGCCTGCCAGGGATTTCTCTCCGCCTTCTTTCCGGCGCAGAGGCTCCAGATAAAATTCACCAGGAAAAAGATTTGCGAGGCTCCCAAGAGCAGCGCGCTCACGGTGATAAACACGTTCCAGTGCTGCATCGGCATCAAGAACTCGTACTGCATGGGGTTATAAATCCGCCGCATGTGGCCGCCGACTCCAAGAAAATGCATTGGAAAGAATGCGCCGTTAAAGAAGATGTAGGTCAGCACGAAATGGATTTTCGCCATCGGTTCGTTCATTTTGCGGCCGAACATTTTCGGAAACCAGTAGTAAACCGCGGCGAACAAGGCGAAGACGATTCCGGCGACGACATAATGGAAATGCGCGACAATGTAGTACGTGTCGTGGATGAAGATATCGACGGGCGTCGAGGCCATGAAGATGCCGCTCAAGCCGCCGATCAAAAAATTCGAGACGAATCCCAGGGCAAACAGCATGGGCGAAGTCAGGCGGATGCTTCCGCCCCAGAGGGTTCCGAGCCAATTGAACACCTTGATCGCCGAGGGGACCGCAATGACCATGGTCGTCATCATGAACGCGGTGCCGAGCAGCGGATTCATGCCGCTGACGAACATGTGATGGCCCCAGACGATCCATGAGAGAAATGCGATCGCGATCATCGAGAACGCCATGGCGTGATAACCAAAGATCGGTTTGCGAGAAAACGTCGAGAGAACGTCGGAGGTCACGCCCATGGCCGGCAAAACCAGGATGTAAACTTCGGGATGACCGAAGAACCAAAACATATGCTGCCAGAGCAACGGCTCACCGCCGCCGTCGGGCAGAAAGAAGCTCGTCCCCGCCACACGGTCGAACAGCAACATGGCCAACGCGGCGGTCAATACCGGCAAGGCGAGCAACAACAGGATGGCGGTAATGAACAATGACCAGATGGTGAGGGGCATGCGAAAGTAAGACATCCCCGGCGCTCTCATGTTGACGATCGTGGTGATGTAGTTGATCGATCCCATCAAAGAAGAAACACCAAGGATCAGCAAACTGATGATCCACAGATGCTGGCCCCACTCGACGCCGGTATACTGCGCTTTAGCCGCCAGCGTCGCATAGCTGGTCCAGCCGCCCGCCGCCGGGCCGCCCGGGACAAAGAAGCTCGCGAGCATCACCACGGTCGCGAGCGCGCCGACCCAGAACGAGAGCATATTCAATTTGGGAAAAGCCATGTCCCCGGTGCCGATCATCAGCGGAATCAGAAAATTGCCGAATGTGCCGACCATAATCGGCATCACGACGAAGAAAATCATGATCGTCGCGTGCATGGTAAAGATCGCGTTATACGTCTGCGGCGGGATGATCCCTTCGTACATGTAGGGCTCGGGAATAAAGGTCATCCCCGGAACCGGCGTCTCCGGCCAGGCCAGCTGCCAACGCACGAGCATGGCGAGCAGACCGCCGACGATGATCATGAGCAGGCCCATGAAGAGAAATTGCCGGCCGATCATCTTGTGATCGGTCGAAAAGATATAGGTCCTGATAAAACCCAGCTCGTGGTGCTGTTCGTGCGACGCGTGCGCCGCCGCTGTATCGCTCATCGCTCAAAAACCTCCGTGTCTCGCTTCGGCTGAAATTGCAATGGTAAGAATTGATCTACTGCGTTTTTGCAGCCAGATGCTCGTCCGCCCATTTCTTATAATCTTCGGGCGTATAGACGAACAGCCAGCCCTTCATGCCGGAATGTCCGAAGCCGCAAAGCTCGGCGCAGGGAAGCTCGTATTTACCCGGCTTCGTTGCCTCGAACCAAGCAGTAATATCGCGGCCCGGTACCACATCCTGCTTGAAACGCATGTTGGGAATAAAAAAACTGTGGATGACGTCGCTGGCCGTCAGGACTAAACGAATCGGCTTATTGACCGGAACATGCATGTCGTTATCGAATTTGATGTCGTCTTCGTTTCCGAGCTTGCCGTCCGGCCCCGGATAACTCACTTCCCAGTTAAATTGCTTGGCGACGACACGCAGCTCGAAATCGGTGTCCGGCACTTCCCGCTTGACCTTCGCCCAGGTGGACACGCTCATGAAAGCGAGCACAACCAGAATCACGGCGGGAATAATCGTCCAGATAATTTCCAGCGTCGTGTTGCCATGACTATACACCGCCCGCCGCCCCGGTCGTTCGCGATACATGAACAGAAAAACAACCATTAAGACGGTGACCAGGATAAACGTGGCGCCGGTGATGTAGTAGATGAGGTAAAATAGAGAATCGATCTCGTGACCATAGGTCGATACGTCTTCTGGCAACCAGCTGAGCATCTAACGATCCGTCCTTGTGTTATTGGAAGTAAAGGAGGAAACCTGCCTTTTGCTAACATAGCTACCAGGTCAATTCAAGAGAGACACCGTTGATTTGCAAAGGCTTTCGGCGAGTGCTAGCAGACAATCAGCGGACCCGGCAAACCACTCCGGTGATTATCTGGTATTCCATAAGTTTGATGGTTCATCTGATCGCGCTCGGGCTCTGGCTCGGCGGCATCGTGTTTTTTTTGGTCGTCCTGGAACCTGCGGTGCACGAATTAGACCCCAAGCTCGCCATCCAAACACTCAATCAGGGAAGAATCGGCCTCGAGAAGATATCTTGGATCGCCATCGGCCTTTTGGTGGTGACCGGCATGTTCAATCTGATCGTGCACGCGCAAGCCGCGCCGGTCGCGCCTGATGCTTGGGGCATCTTGTTGAGCGCGAAGCTTCTTATCTTCGCCGCTATGGTCGTGCATCACTGCTTACAAGTCTTTAAACACGCGCCGGTCATCTCCGGTCTCATCCGGCAACTGCCGCAACGCCTCACCGCCTGGCCCGAGCCTCTACTGTCTTACTGGCGCCGCTGGTTTCTGCTCTTGAAAATCAACGCTGCGCTCGGCCCGATCGCGGTGCTTCTCGGCGTTGCTTTGATGAACAATTGACCAGCGACCGTGATTTCGACTCGAGCAGATCGACTCAGCCATAAGCCACAGGCGGTCAGCCATAAGCCACAGGCGGCGACGCCGCGCGAGATTCATGGCTCTCGTCGCGGAGCTTCCTTGAACTTGATTCAGTCTCGTTTCGGCAGTATAGGGGAACCGGGCTAGGACCACGTAAAAAATCAAGCCCGCCGTGCGTTAAAGTCAAAGGAGATACCATGAAAATGAATCGCTCGCTTTTGCATTGGGTCGCTGCCTTCCTGCTCGTCGGGGCCGTGCCCGCTTCGGCCGCAAATATCAACGTTGTATGGACCAGCGAAGTGGGTTCCTTCGCGCCGCTTTGGGTGACCAAGGAAGCAAAACTGTTCGAGAAATACGGCAACAATGTCCAGCTCATCTTCATTCAGGGCGCCACCTCCGCCGCCGCCGCGCTGTCGTCGGGCGACGCGCAGGTCGGCATGTTCTCGCCGCAAGTCGTGATATCGACGCCGGCGCTCGAACTGATCATGTTCGGCCGGCTCGGCAACACGATGGACAATCGCATCTATGTCAGGAAGGGCATCACCAGCCTCAAAGAGGTTAAGCGCGTCGCCATCAGCCGTTTCGGCAGTAACGCCGATTTCGCCGCGCGATTTTTGCTGCAGCGCGAAGGACTGCGCCCCGACACCGACGTGGCGCTCTTGCAGGTCGGCAACCAATCGAATCGCATCGCGGCGGTCGTAACGAATAATGCCGACGCTGCAATGCTGACCCCGCCAATGACTTTGCAAGCGCGCAAATTGGGAATGAGCCTGCTGATCGATGCATCGAAACTCAACATCCCCTACTCCAGCCTGATGTTCGTCGCGCGCAAGCCTTACCTGACGAAGATGCGCGCGGAACTGGTCAACTTCACTAAAGCAATGATCGAAGGCGTGCACCGCTACAAGGCGGATAAAGAATTTAGCTTGAAGGTTCTGGCCAAGTACATGAAGCTCCAAGACCGCGAGGTGCTCGAAGAGAATTTTCGCGAGTATGACTTTCCGACGAGGCCGTATCCGTCGAAAGAGTATTTCGACCTGCCCATTCAGGAGGTCGGCAAAAAAGATCCTAGAGTCTTGAAGGAAAATCCCGAGCGCTACGCCGACATGTCACTGATAAAAGAAATCGAAGCCAGCGGCTTCATCGACAAGTTACATCAGGAATACAAAGTCAAATGACGGAACCGCTTGATCACTCGAGCAATGAGAGTTTCGATGCGCCGTGCGCAAATTTCTGGCGCGCCGATTTTAAGTTTGAATCAGCGGAAAGAGCACGTCACCACGAAGCGAACGAAGACACGAAGAATATACATGTGAACCTCTTGACTTCGTAGAACTATAATTGAGAGTTTTCGCCGCTCGCGCAAATTTTATGCTGACCCAAATTGCTGAAACAAAAAGTAAATATGATGTCCACCACGAAGGCACGAAGGACACGAAGGTTCAGGAATATTACTTTTTAATCTCCTACTTCGTGCTCTTCGTGTCCTTCGTGGTGAGGTGTCTCTTGCGATTTTGGTTGCGGCTCTGCCGCGCTAGGTAAGGGAGGTTGTTCATGGCGACCGTACGCGGCGCGACTTTATTGGGCCCCGACAAGTTGGAAATTCGTGAATATCCCTTTCCGGAAATCCCGCCCGATGGCGGATTGGTGAAAGTGGAAATGGGCGGCGTCTGCGGCACCGACGTAAAATATCTCCATGGTAAGCTCAAGGTCGATTACCCGATCATCCTCGGCCACGAAATTCTCGGACGGGTCGAAAAGCTCGGGCGCGACGCCGCGCAGATTCACAAGGTCAAAGAAGGCGACCGCATCATCCTCAAGGGCGCGCTCGGCTGCGGACGTTGCGCCGACTGCCGGCGCAACAACCAGCGCTTTTGCCGGCAGCGCACCAATTACGGCGGCCGCACCAAGTGCGATAAACCGCCGCATCTGTTCGGCGGCTTTGCCGACTACCTTTACTTGGCTCCGGATGTGCTCGCGACCAAAGTCAGTGATTCACTGCCCGCCGAAGCGGCGGCGCTGGTCGGTTCGGTCATGGCCAACGGCTTTCAATGGGCGATTCGACGCGGCGGCGTCAAGATGGGCGACTACGTTTTGATTCAGGGTCCCGGCCAGCAAGGGCTCTCCTGCACGTTCGCATCCAAGCACGCGGGCGCGGCGAAGATTTTTATCACCGGCATCGCCCGCGACAAGCCGCGGCTGGAGCTGGCGAAAAAATTCGGCGCGACCCGGACCATCAATGTCGAAGAAGAAGACGTCGTCGAAGTCATCCGCAAGGAAACCCATGGTGAGATGTGCGACGTGGTCGTCGATGTCTCGGGTAACCCAAATGCGATTGTCAAATCCGTCGATTGCCTGCATCGCCAGTCGACCCTGGTGCTCGGCGGCTTGACCGGCGACACCACGGTGACGCCGATGCTGATGGACAAACTGGTGTGGAACGAGATCAAATTACAAGGTTGCTTTACCGCCGACAACGACGCCACCGAAGCCGCCTTGCGCATCATCGAAGAGACCCAGTTTCCGGTGCAGGAAATGGTCAGCCATGTTTTTCCGCTGAAAGAGATCGAGCATTGCATCCGCGCGATTGGCGGGGAAGTGCCGGGTACCTTTCCAACCAAAGCGTTGATCAACCCGGCGCTCGGTTAAACACATGCGGTGATGGAGTAATGGAGGATGGAGTAACTCCAACACTCCATGACTCCACGGTCTTGGTTTGAGATGATCGAGGGGCTTAGAGACAAAACCGTCATTGTCACCGGCGGCGCGCATGGAATCGGCAAGGCTTACTGCCTCGGCTTGGCGAAAGCCGGCGCCCGTGTCGCCATTGCCGACATCGATGCGGCTTCGGCCGGGCAACTTGCCGCAGAGATCGGCAGAGATTTCGGCGCGCCGGCGCTGGCACTGCAAACGGATGTTTCGAACGAAGCCTCGGCCAAGGAAATGGCCGCGCGAACCCTCGAACGTTTCAGCCGGATCGATGTGCTGATCAACAATGCCGCGGTCTTTTCCGTCGTGCCGATGAACCGCGGCAGGATCGAAACCATCGATCCCGAAGAATGGGACCGGCTCATGGCCGTCAATCTGCGCGGGCTTTTTTTCTGCTGCCGCGCCGTGCTGCCGGCCATGCGCCAACAAAAGGCGGGCAAAATCATTACGATCGCCTCGGGCACCGTCTTTGCCGGCGCGCCCGGCAGGATCCACTACGTGACTTCAAAAGCGGCGACCATCGGCTTTACCCGCACCCTCGCGCGTGAAGTCGGCGATGATCATATCAACGTCAATTGCCTCGCCCCCGGCAATACGCTCTCGGAAGAAAATCCAACGGAACAGATGATCAGGTTCAGACAATCTTCCGTTGACTTGCGCGCGCTCAAGCGTATTCAAACGCCTAACGACGTGGTCGGCGCGATGTTGTTCCTGGCTTCGCCGCTGAGCGATTTCATGACCGGCCAGACCGTCAACGTCGACGGCGGGATATCATTCCTATGAAATGGAGAGTGACGGGAAGAACGCTTACCGCCTTTTGATCCGATTTGATTGAAACGTTTTGAACGGAGAAATGTGATGAACATCAACTATCCGATCATCGACGCCGACGGTCATGTTTTGGAAAAAGACCGTGAGCTGCACGATTACCTCGGCGGCAGGTACTCCAGTGCGCCGCGTTTCGAAACCTACTCCTATTTTCCTTCGCTCGACGGCTGGAACCGCGGCACGGGTGTCCCTGGAAAAGACCCCGAGACGCCGGCGCCGCGCTGGCTGCAATTTCTCGACGAGCTCGGCGTCCACGCCACCGTGCTCTATCCCACAGGCGGGTTGGGACTCGGTCTTGTGCAGAATCCGGAGTGGGCGTGCGTGCTGGCACGCGCCTACAACTCGTGGATCGCCGATCGCTTTACCAGTCAAAGCCCGCGCCTTCAGGCGGTTGCGCTATTGCCGGTGCACGAACCGTTGGAAGCCGCGAAGGAACTCGAGCGAGCGAAGTCGATGGGGCTTGTCGCGGGTTTGCTACCGGCGGTTACCGCCTTGCACAAAGGTTATGGGCACAGCGACTTCGACCCGATCTATCAGGCCGCCGAGCGCCTCGACATGCCGCTTACCGTGCACGGCGCGCCAAGCCGCGGTATGGGCTTTGATTTTTTCGACAAGTTCCTGCACGTCCATACCCTCGAACATCCATTCGCGATCTTGATTCAGTTTACCCATATGGTCTTTGAAGGCGTGTTTGTGCGATTTCCCAAGTTGCGCTGCGCATTTCTCGAAGCGGGGTGCGGCTGGCTGCCCTACATGATGGACCGCATGGACGAAGAGA
>Ga0075310_1000062_pt1 | contig 16840 bp, 11 predicted proteins | sample MayberryNE_Catta_2_FD_120088 | JGI IMG/M metagenome (GOLD analysis project Ga0075310, IMG submission 120088) | Natural and restored wetland microbial communities from the San Francisco Bay, California, USA, that impact long-term carbon... | ecosystem: Environmental > Terrestrial > Soil >... | reverse complement strand
TCGGTGAGGACGGCCAGCCGGATCCGGACATCGTCCGAGACCCGGCTGGCGTCCCCGCCCCGGGCATCGCCCGCCCCTGCGGGGGCGACGCCCGCACGGCCCCCTCCGGGGGCGACGCCCGCACGGCCCCCTCCGGGGGCGACGCCCGCACGGCCCCCTCCGGGGGCGACGCCGCGGCGTGCGGCACCCGTCGCGCCCGTCAAGCGGACGTCGAACAGTCGTTGATCCGGGTCGAGCGCCCACCCGGACACGCGGGTGAGCGGACTGTCGTCCAGGCTGTCCACCTTGGGCGGTTGCACAAGGCGGCGTGGGTCGAGTGGCACTGCGCGTACCCGGCCTGCGACGACCGGAGCCACGACGGCGACGAGCACGATCACCGCCGCGACGCCGGCGGCGGTACCGCCCTGCAGCCGGATGCGGACGGGGCCCGGCAGCCCATCCGCCCGCCACGTCGGGTCCGACCAGACCAGGCCGATCACGGCGGCGGTGCTGAAGCCAAGAGTGGGCCACACCGCCGGGGTGGCGTTCGGGCCCACGACGTACACGGCGCCGGCGTACAGCAGGACGGCCGGGAGGTAGCCGAGCAGCACCCGGTTTGCCCGCAGCATCAGCTCGGCGCCAGCCAGCCCGGCCACCCACGCGGCGACCAGCGGCACCACGATGGTGTCCGGCAGTGGTTCGACCGGGATCATGGCGGTGAGCAGGCGTGGGATGCCGTTGAGTGTGGCCTCGACAACCGTATCGGCGAATGGCTTCGGCAGGGCGGCGCGCTGTGCCGATATCCACAACGAGACGGCGGTGTACCCGGCCAACGCCGCGGACGACAGCGGTGCGACGAGCCACGACGGCAGCCGGCGCGCGCCGACACTGATCGCCACCGAGCCGCCCGCCGCGCCGAGCACCAGGTAGGCCGGCAGCGGGTCCGCGTAGATTCGCCCGAGCGCGAATCCGGACCAACCGATCATCACGATCAGGGCCAGCGGCGCGACGACGACCCGCGGCGGCGTCACCACCGGCCTACCCCGCAGTCCCACTCGGCGGCGAACTCTGCGCCGTCTACGGCGTTGATGAGTACCCCCGCCAGTTGGCCGGGCACCGTCGGGTCCACCCCCGGTGCTGTCCCGGGCGCGGCGAAAACGCCTGCGATCACCCGCGAACAGGCTCCCCGCAGGGCGCCGATGTGCTCCAACGCCGTGCCGGGTCCGGTAAGGAAGACCAGGGTGTCGCCCGACCGTCGCTGCCGCAGCCGCAGGGCTGCGGTGCGCAGCAGGCCGTCGCCGTGCGGTGCGTCGCACAGCGCGGCCGCGGCGAGCCGGTCGAACTCGTGGCCGCCGAGGCTGTCGCCGTTGATCAGGTGCAGGACGACCGGCACGTCGTTCCGGCCGGCAGCGGCCACGATGGAAGCGGCCGCCTCGCAGGCGGACTCGAACGTTTCGGCCACCCCGTCGACCAGTTGCGGGTGCGCCTCGGCCCGGTTGTCGAGCAGGATCACGAGCCGCGGCAGGCTGGTGTCCACGTGTTCGCGGACCATCAACTCACCCGCCCGAGCGCTGGTGCGCCAGTGCACCCGGCGCAGTTCGTCGCCGACGACGTACTTCCGTAGCGAGTCGAAGGTGATCGAGCCGTGCGGCACCCGGTCGGACCGTCCGTCCATGCTCCGCGCCGCCCCGGCAGGGACCGCGGTCATCGGATGCACGTGCGGGTGCACCCACACCCGGCTGGTGCCGGGGTGGCTGCGCACGAGCCGGACGAGCCCGAGTGGATCGACCCGGACGATGCGCAGCGGACCGACCGGCACGACACCGCGGTGTCGCGTCGGAACCGGATAGCGGACGGTGGTGTCCCGGCCGGGTCGTAGCCGTAGCACCGGCACCGGCACCGGGCGGCCGCCGCAGCGGTCCTCGGCGACCAGCGTCGCCGAACGCATCCGGTCGCGGTTGCGCACCGTGAGCGTGATGAAGGCTGGCTCGCCCCGGCCCACCCGGTCCGGCTCGGCCGTCCGGGTGGACTCGAGCCGGGGTTGCCACAGCGTGTGCAGCGCGGCGACCACCAGCGCGACCACGGCCGCCGTACCGAGTCCGGCGAGCTCCGGATAACCGAAGGTGAAGCCCGCCCCGAGCAGCGTGGCGGCGGCGGTGAGCAGGCCGGTGCCGCGTGCCGTGGTCCGCATCGTCGCTCCGGGTCAGGCCCGAGTGACGGCGGCCGGGTTGGACGGCAGCGGCACGGGTACCGACTCGACCGCTTCCCGCAGCACCTGGTCGGCGGTGACCCCCCGTAGCTGAGCGTCGGGCGACAGCAGGATGCGGTGCGCGAAGACCGGCCCGACCAGCGCCTTGATGTCTTCGGGCAGCACCCAGCCGCGCCCGGCGATGAGGGCGTGGGCACCGGCTGCCCGGGTCAGCGCGATGGTGCCGCGCGGGCTCACACCCACCCGTACGTGCCGGTGCGCGCGGGTCACGGCCGCCAGGCGGACCACGTACGCGTAGAGCGAATCGGCGATGTGTACCCGCTCGGCCAGACGTGCCATCTCGGTGACGGTAGCGGTGTCGGTGACCGGCTCCAGCGTCTCCGGTGAGCGGATGCTGGCTCCGCGCAGCACCTCGATCTCGACGTCCTCGTCGGGATAGCCGATCGACAGCTTCGTCAGGAACCGGTCCAGTTGTGCCTCGGGCAGCCGGTAGGTGCCGTCCATCTCGACCGGGTTCTGCGTGGCCACGACGAGAAACGGTCGGGGCACGACGTGTCGAACACCGTCGACGGTCACGGTGCGTTCCTCCATCACCTCCAGCAGAGCCGACTGCGTTTTGGGCGAGGCCCGGTTGACCTCGTCGGCGATGACGACGTTGGCGAACACCGGCCCGGGATGGAACTCGAAGCCGCGGGTCGCCTGGTTGAAGATGGTGACCCCGGTGACGTCGGCGGGCAGCAGGTCGGGGGTGAACTGGATCCGCCGCCACTGCCCGCGTACGGTCGCCGTGATCGCCCTGGCCAGGGTGGTCTTGCCCACCCCGGGTACGTCCTCGACCAGGATGTGGCCTTGGGCGAAGAGTGCTGTCAACGCCAACCGGACAACCTCGGTCTTGCCGAGCACCACGGCGCTGATGCTGTCGATGAGTCGGTCCGCGAGAGCGGCCGCACGCTGGGTCTGGTCCGCGGTGAGGGGATCGCTGGTGTGCACGGTGGTGGTGCTCCTGAAGGTCAGCATTTCGGCAGGACGGCGTAGCTGGCACCACCGTCCAGATTGATCCAGGCGTACGGGATGTAACGCGCGCTCGTACGGCTGATTTTGATCCACTTGTCGCTGCGCCGCCCGCCGTACGGCGTGGCGTTGATGGTTGCCCCCGACTGCTGGTCGCCATCCATGCCCTGCGCCCAGCAGAAGGCCTGGTAGCGCTGCCCTCCGTAGGCGTCCGGGCTGGTGAAGGAGCTGGTGTCCTGCCACGGGCGGGAGTAGACCCCGATGCCGTCGCCGCAGTAGCTCGGCACGTCACACACCACCGTGCCGTTGAGTTGACGGGTGGCCTGGGTACGCGGCGGCGCACTGGTGGTGCCGGCCGCGTTCCGGACGGTGACCACGAGACGGTAGCTGGTGTCGGTCTGCAGGCCGTTCGCGGTGAAGCTGGTGCAGTTGCTGCTTCTCGGTGGTCCCCGGATCATCAAAAAAAAAAAGGTCGGCCGGCTACCGCCCGCGTCCACGGTGAAGGTGACCGTGACCGACGTGTAGCCCGATGAGCTGCCGGTGACCGTGACCTGGGGTGCGGCCACCGTGCGGGCGGTGTCCGTCGCCTCCGGGCCGGGCCCGGCCTCGTTGACCGCGCGTACCTTGACCGTCACGTCCTGCCCGTCGGCCAGGCCGGTCAGCTTTGTCTGGGTAGCGGCGACTTCGACCTTGCGGCCGGCGGCCTCGACCAGGTACTTCGTCACCGGGCGACCATTGTCCGCGGCGGCCGCCCAGACCACCGAGACCGCGCCCGCCTCGTCGGCCACCGTGGTGGCTTTCAGGTCCGCGGGTCGCCCGGGACGGCTGAACGGCACCACGGTGTTGCTGGCCGGCGACGCCTTGGAGCCGGCGCCGCGGGTACTGACCGCCACCACGCTGAACGCGTACTGGGTGCCGTAGGCGAGTTCACCGGCCGGGATGACCAACTGGGTTCTGGCGGATTCGCCCACCGGAGCGTTCGCACCGGCCGAGATCGCGGTGACCTCGTATTTGCGGATCTTGAGGCCCTGTCCGTTGGCGGCCGACCACTTGACCAGCACCGTGCCGTCCGGCCGCGCCTGCGCGGTCACCCGGGAGGGCGGGTCGGGCACCTGCGCGGTCGGCACGACCGGGTTGCTCGTCCGCTTGGGGCCGGCGCCCTTGGCGTTGACCGCGTGCACGGAGAATCGGTACTTCGTGCCGTTGACCAGGCCGGTGATCTCCAGCGACCGCTGGTTGGCGCCGACCTTGTACGTCCTGCCGGCACCCTGCACGACATACCTGGTGATGGCTGCGCCGTTGGCCGAGGCCGGCCGCCAGCTGACCCGGGCCCGGGCGTCGCCGGCGGCGGCTGTCACCCGCCTCGGCGCGCTCGGCTTGCCGACGGCCGTCTTCTTCGGCGGCGGGGGAGCCGGCGGTGGGTCACCGCCCAGGACGTTGTCGGCGTACTTGTCCACCACCCGAACCCGGTGCTTGTCGTCGACGACCTGGGCCGTGGCGGAGTCGGGCGCGTTGACGAAGAGGCGGTTCTCCCGAACCTCCAGCTCTATCGGGCCGTTCGCGCCCCGCACGGCGAGGCGCTCGTGCATCCGACCGGCGCCGTCGAGCACGTAGATCGTGCCCGAGGACTCGTCCGGGCAGTAGTAGCGGCCTGCCCAGGCGACCGCGGGGCGCAGCCGCGAACCGGTGCCCGGCACGGCGAACTCCCGCACACCCTCGTCCCCGACCACATGGACGCGTCGGTCGGCGGGGTCGGTCACCGCCACTCGGGGGCCGTTGGTGCGGGATGGCATCACTCCCGGCCCGGTCAGGCTCAGCTGCACCACCCGCTGCTCGTCGCCGCGGATGGTGGTCAGGGTGCCGCTGGTGCGGTCGAGGACCGCCACGCCGCGGTCGAGTGCGGAGATGGCCAGGTCGTGGCTGGGTTCGGTGACCGCGATGGTGCGCACCTGTGCGGGGTTACGGCCGCCGACGGGGCCGGCCGTCGATGGCGGAAGGGCGACTGCGGTGATCGCCGAGACCGTGCCCTCACTCGGCACCGCGACCCACAGCAGGCCGTCGCCGTCGAAGAAGCCGCCGGCGATCCCCGGCGGGTAGCGGACCGGCTCGCCGAGCGGCATCAGCGTACGGGGATCCAACTGCCGGACGATGCCCTGCACGGCATCGACGACGAACGCGGCGTCATCGTGCAGTGCGACACTCACGCCGAGCCCTGCGGTGGTCGGGGTGGTCGCCAGCACCTGCAGGGTGGCCAGGTCCAGGGAGCTCACCCTACCGGTGTTCAGGTCCCGCAGGATCAGCAAGCGGTCGTTCTGACTGACCTGCATGGTGTGCCCCTGGGACTGCGGCACCCGTACCCGCGTGTCGACGCGTCCGGTCAGCCCGTTCACCCGAGCCACCTCGCTTTTGGCCATGCTCCAGAGCCAGGCGCTGGCGTCGTGACTGGTGACGGCGCTGTCCGCGGCACCCAGGCCCAGCACGGTCAGCCCCATCGCGGCGACCAGCGCAACCACGGTGCCGATGGTGACCAGGCCGCCGCGGGGAATCCGCCACCGGTGTGTGGTCGGGTGATTGACGGAGAGGGCGGGCCCGATCCGAGGCGGGTCCGCGATCGGACCGCCGTTGACGTCCACGCCGTCGCTGTTGGTGCCCACGCCGGTCGCCTCCCCGTACCGTCGCCGGACCGTCACTGACAGCGCAACATCTTATGGCCTGACGAGTCGGACCGGGTACCCGCAATGTGCCCCTGTGGACACGTACCGTGCCGATCGGTGTTCCAACCCAGCACTGCGCGGATGCGGGAGGGGGATCACCGGGACGGCGGTTTCCTCCGGGTGGTGCAGACCTGTGCGGACGTGGCGTACTGGTTGGCGGAGTACACGGCAAGGACCGTGAAGCAGTAGTCGAGCCGCGGGTTGAGACCGTTGACCGTGTATGTGGTCCGGCCCGGGTCGATGGTTGCCATCGCACCCAGCGTCTGACCCGTCCGTCCACCCGCGACGATGAACGGTACGGTTCCGGCGGTCGGGTCGGCCCACCTGATCGTGACGGCCGTACCCGCGTCGTCCAGGGTCAGGTCACCGGGCGGCTCACCCGACAACGTCGGCGCCGGAGCGGGGACGCCTGACCCGGGCGCTTCCCGGGCGACCGCGACGGCGATCGTGACAGCCGCGGACATGGCCGCCACGACCGTCATGATCGCCGCGGCCAGCCAGACGTTACGCTGCGGCGCCGCGGGTGGTGGCGGGTAGGCCGCCGGCCGATCGGTAGCTGGCGGAACGTCCGTCGGCGGCGTCGCAGCACGCGACGACGGTGCCGGCCACGAGCCCGCCAGCGGCGGTGCGGCACCTCCCGGCGGGGGTGCGGCAGTCGTCGGTGGGGCGCAGTGTTGAGGCTGCACAGCAGTGACCGGGGGTCGGCCGCCGAGATACTCGCGTGCTGCCCGCACCATCCAATGCCCGTCACCCAGCACCGCTGGGTCGGCGGCGGCCACCCGGCTGAAGTTGCGCCGGGCCTCGTGCCGGTTGCCCAGTTCCTCCGCCACCGCGCCCAACACGTACGACATCGCAAGGATCAGCGGATCGCTGTCGCCCAGCCGGCGCTGACCCGCGGCCAGCGCCTCCTCCAGGGTTCTGCGGGCAGCCGCCGGATCTCCGCCCTCTTGGTGCAGCCTGGCCAGGGCGTACGCGGTGGCCAGCACCTCCGGGTGGTCGTCGCCGTAAGCGGGCCGGGCTGCGTCCAGGGTGCGTATCAGCAGGGCGCGGGCGGCGGGAAGATCGTTGGCATTGCGCAGCACCTGTGCGTCGCGCTGTGCGGTGACGAGGGGTGAGGGCGTGATCACGCAGTCATGCTGCCTAATGAGTCCGGTCGGCGCCAGCCCCGGCGACAAGGCGACCGGCCCGATGGTGCCAGCCGGTGTACCCGACCGGCTGGACCGTGCTGGACAGTTCCCGGGCCGAGGCGTTCGGCAGCCAGGCCGACGCCGGGCCGACCCGGGCGGACCGTCGTCCCACCGATCAGCGCGCGGAGATCGCGCGAAGCAGGGTTACCCCGTCGACGACCTGCTCGGTCCGATAGTGCTCGGCGAGGATCCGGTCCAACTCACCGGTACGGTCGACGGCGCCGGGTTCGTCGTTCAGTACCACCAGCGTCGGCCGGTTCGCCCCGCCGAGCATGGCCCGCATCCGCGGTAGCGCACCCGGGATCTTCTCGATCGGTTTTCCCCAGAGGTACGGAAAGTCCGTGGTCCGCTGTGCGAGGAAGTAGATGTTGGCTTCGGAGACGAGGACGAAGATCCGGTCGCTCGGCGTTGTTTCGGCTCGGATCACCGCGGCGATGCGCTGGTCCCGCAGCGCCAGTTCGTAGTACGGGATGGTGCGCTGCCGCTCGGTGGGCGTGGCGGGCAGCAGCGCGGCGAGCCAGATCAGCTGGGGTAGGACCACGATCGCGACTGCGCCGCCGCGTAGCCCCGGCCGATGGATCGCGGCGACCGCGACACCGGCCAGTACCGCGAGTGGAGGCAGGAACTGGAGGTAGTAGTGCGGCCAGTACGAACCGCCCAGGTTGATGCCGACTGCCGCACCGACGAGCCAGGCGAGCAGGATCCTCCGTCCAGGGCGGCGACGAAGTCGCCAGAAGCCGATCCCTGCCATGCCCCCGACGACCGTCAGATCCCGGCCGACCGGTCCCAGGCTCCGGGTGAAGTCGCTCCAGCGCGCGCCGAGGCCGGTGGTCGGGCCGTCCAGCGCCGCGAACTGGTATCCGGCGATCGCCGTCCAGTACTGATGCCAGCCCACGTGTCCGCCGTGCAGTGCGGAGGCTGCGAGTGGTACGGAGACAGCTGTGGCGAAGACTGCGAAATGCGGTGCCCTTCGCCGTCGGGTCCCGGCAACCACGATCATCGCGAAGCCCACCGTGATCCCGTCCAGGCCGGAAGGTTTCATCGTCATCGCGGCGCCTGCCGCGAGCCCGGCGGCGGCCAACCAGCCCGCCGAACCGGACCGTCGCCACAGCAGGGCTGCGGCGACGGCGGCGGTCGCCGGAACGCTCGCGAGCAGTTCTCCGTTGAGGGTGAACCCCTCGATTCGGGGTGCGACCCCGGCCACCGCGTAGATCGCCGCCGACGCGACACCTGCCCGACGCCCGGCGAGGAGCCAGCCGATCAGGCCTACGAACACCGTGATCGCGAAGCCGGCGAGCACCGCGCCGAGCCGGATGGACCAGCCGTCGTCGTTCGGCCACAGCAGGAGCCGGTAGACGAGGAGCAGACTCTGCGGGCGGTCCAGCCAGGCGTCGTCGTAGAGCTGGCCGCCCCGTGACCACAGCTGCGCCACGTACGCGTAACCGCCCTCGTCCATACTGATCCCGGTCCAGAGGAACGGCATCCGCAGCCCTGCGGCGAGCAGTGCACACGCGGTGATCGTCGCCGCCGTGCGGCGGACGGCGGTCCGCCGGTCAGCCCCGACGGAGGCGGCGTTGGAAGCCGGCATTCCACTGACCTCGCCGTACGTCTCTGCTCCTCGCCCGGAGTGGGCGAAGCGGCTTACCCGGCGGGCACCCGGCCATGCTTCGGCGAATTCGGACTTCTGCCACCCGAACGCCGGGGCCGCCAGCGACGGGTTATGGTGACCGCGACCCTGCCGAACGCTTCAGCTGTGGGCGACTGCTCGTCCGCCGGTTCGACGGGTCCGAAGGAGACGGGCTTGCGTACCGACGACCGACGCAACGCACCGGGCGGCCCGGCTGGTTGGCCGGTCGACGTCGGCAAACACGACCTGTTGGGGGTGCTTGTCGACGCCCTCGACTACGACGCCGCGCTGGGCAAGGTGCTCACCGCCGCCCGCGAGGGGCGACCGCTCGCCCTGACTGCCCTTGCCGTGCACGGTGTGATGACCGGGGTGCACGATGCCCAGCACCGGGCGCGGCTCAATTCCCTCGATGTGGTCGCGCCCGACGGCCAGCCCGTGCGGTGGGGGTTGAACCTGCTGTACGGCACCGGCCTGCGGGACTGGGTCAGTGGACCGGAACTCGTCCTGAGGGTCGTACGCGTGATGGCCGCCGAAGGGCTGCCGATCTACCTGTACGGCTCGACGCCGGAGACTCTGGGCCGGCTGAGCGATTCGCTGCGTCGGCGTTTTCCGGGACTGAAGGTCGCCGGAACCGAACCGTCGAAGTTCCGCTCAGCCCGGCCGGGGGAGCCGGCCGAGATCGCCGAGCGCATCGCGGCGTCCGGAGCCCGGCTGGTGCTGGTCGGGTTGGGCTGCCCACGGCAGGAGATGTTCGTCTGGGGTATGCGACCGCTGGTGAACATGCCGTTGCTCGCGGTGGGGGCGGCCTTCGACTATCACGCCGGACGGTTGCGGCCGGCGCCCGGGTGGATGCAGCGGTCCGGTCTGGCCTGGTTGTGGCGGCTGGCCCTGGAGCCGGGGCGGCTCTGGCGCCGGTACCTGATCGGAAACACCCAGTATCTGATGTTGCTGGCCGGCCAGAAGGCACGGCTGTGGCGGCCGCGTCCACCGCAGGCGAGTCCGGCGCGCCAGGTCATCCCGGTCTGACCTGCGGCGGTCATCCCGGTCCTGACCTGCGGCGGCGGGGCTCCGCAGCGAATGTGCCGTCACCTGCGCCGTCCGGCGGCCGTTATTCCCCGCGACCGGCGTCGGCTAGGTCGAACCGCCTGCCCGACGGCCCGTCCGGGTTGACGAATCGCGGCAAGTGCGGGTCGGCACGGGTTGGTACATGACAGGCTGAAGACGACCGGCATGACGCAACCGGACGACGTCTCTGTAGGTGGCCGGCAGTGAGCGAGGGCGCATGTGCGGTATCGCGGGAATGGTGTACGAGCGGGCCGGGCGGCAGGTGGACCCGGACCGGTTGCGGGCGATGTGCCGCACCCTCAGCCACCGCGGACCGGACGACGAAGGCATGTACGTGCAGGCGAATGCCGGTCTGGCCGCCCGGCGTCTCGCGGTCGTCGACGTCGCCGCCGGCCGGCAGCCGGTGAGCAACGAGCGCGAAACCGTCCACGCGGTCTTCAACGGCGAGATCTACAACCACGTGAAGCTGAGGAACGAGCTGATCCGGCGGGGCCACCGCTTTCGGTCCGGCACCGATTCCGAGGTCATCCCGCATCTGTACGAGGAGTACGGGGTGGACTTTCCGACGCGGATCGAGGGCATGTTCGCCATCGCCCTGTGGGACGAGACGGAGCAGCAGTTGGTCCTCTGCCGCGACCGCGCCGGGATCAAACCGCTCTACTACTCGATGCCGCCCGGCGGCGTTGTCTTCGGATCCGAGATGAAGGCGATCCTCGCCGCCGGTGTACCGACGACGGTGGACCTGCAGGCGTTGAGCAACTACCTCTCGCTGATGTACGTCCCGGGACCGCGCAGCATCTACCATGAGATTCGCAAGTTGCCGCCGGCGAGCACGATGGTGTGGCGAGCGGACAGCTACAAGATCAAACGGTACTGGGATCTGCGGGAGACGCCGCGCCGAACCGATCTGTCCCCGGGAAAGGCGGCGAAGGAACTACGTCGCCTCCTGGTCGAGGCGGTCGACGACCAACTGCACGCCGACGTGCCGGTCGGCTTCTTCCTGAGCGGAGGACTCGACTCCAGCTCCGTCGTGGCCGCCGCCCGCCAGTTGCGCCCCGACGACGCGCTCAGGACGTTCACGGTCGGCTTCCCGGACCGGTCCTACGACGAGCGCCGGGAAGCGGCACTGCTGGCTCGGCGTCTGGGCACCACGCACACCGAACTGGTGGTCGAGCCGCGGGCGGAGGACGTGATCGACCGGATAGCGCCGATCTTCGACGAACCCTTCGCGGACCCGTCGATCGTGCCCACCTACTACCTGTGTCAACTCGCCCGGCAACAGGTCACGGTCGCCCTGAGCGGCGACGGCGGAGACGAGCTGTTCGCCGGCTACCACTCGTACAAGGCCGACAAGCTCGCGCAGTACTACCGCCGCCTGCCCCGCAGCGTGGTCGAGAGTCTCGCCCCTGCACTGCTGCGGTTCCTACCGGCCTCGCACCGGCGGTCGAGCATCGATTTCAAGGCGCGCCGCTTCGTGGCGAACGCCCTGCAGACCCCCGCGCGCAGCCACTACCTGTGGCGGGTCGTGCTCAGGGAAGAGCACAAGGCGAAACTGCTGCACCCGGAACTGTTCGCCGAACTGTTCGACTCGTACGAGACGCACGAGCCGTACCGCCTGCCGGACAACCAGTTCGACCCGCTGACCCGACACCAGTACACCGACGCCAACGTGTACCTGGTCGACGACGTGTTGGCCAAGAGCGACCGGCTCAGCATGGCGCACGGCCTGGAGGTCCGCGTGCCACTGCTGGCGACCCCGCTCATGGAGTTCGCCTTCTCGCTACCCGGCCGGGTCAAGATGCCGGGCTACCAGACCAAGAAACTCCTGCGTGGTGCGATGCGCGATGCGTTGCCGGGAAAGATCGCGGGGATGCGGAAGCGGGGATTCAACGCGCCACTTCCGCGGTGGTTGACGGATGTCTTCCGGCCGCTGGTGACCGAGTACCTCAGCAAGGACGTGCTGCGCCGGCAGGGCTACCTGCGCGCTGAGGAGGTCGACCACTGGGTGAGCCGGCACATGGAACGGGCGGGCGAGCACAGCCGGGAAATCTGGAGCCTCCTGATGTTCAGCCTGTGGGTGGAGGAACACAAGGCGTACCGGTGAGGCGGAAGGGGCGGACCGTGGGGGAGTCGTGGGCGCGTGGCTGTTCATGGCATCGCTTCTGTTGACCATCGTGATCGTTGGGGGTGCCCGAGAAATCTCCCGCTGGCGGGATCCGGTCCGGACGTACCGCGGTTGCGTCGTGACGAGCCTGGGGCTGACAGCGCCGGTGTGGTGCCTGCCGTACCTCGGCCACTCGCCCCGCTCCGGGCTGGTGGCGGCTGCTGGTGCTTTGGTGGGCGGGGTGGCCGCCACCACCTGTGCCATCGGCTTCGTCGAGGACAACGCGGCCCCCTCCATCGGCGTACGGGACAAACTCCTCGCCCACCACGCCATCGGTCTGACCTATCCGCCTGAGCCGCCAGGCAAGCGTGTCTTTGACGTGACGCTCGCCGCCCTCGGCCTGATCGTGACCCTTCCCCTGTGGGTTGTCATCGCCGCGTTGATCTGGCTCGAAGAGCCCGGTCCGATCTTGTTCACGAAGAATTCGGTCGGCAAGGGCGGGGCCACGTTCCGACAGTTCAAGTTCCGCAGCATGACCTACGCGGCGGAGCGACTGACCGGGCCGGTTGCCTCCTCGGCCGGTGACCCCCGGACGCTGCGGTGTGGCCGGTGGATCCGGCGCTGGCACCTCGACGAACTGCCGGAACTGGTCAACGTGCTGACCGGCACGATGAGTCTGGTCGGCCCGCGGCCGTTGCGGGCGGTTCTGGTGCAGCGATATCTGGAGGAGCTGCCGCAGTTCGCTCAGCGTCACACGGTCAGGCCCGGCATCGCCTGCATCGCGCAGATTCAGAAGTACCACATCTCCCCGCCGGAGCGGCTGCGCAAGGATCTGGTCTACATCCGGCGGATGAGCCTCGGCCTCGATCTCTGGCTGCTCTGGCATGCCGTGGTGAGTACGGTCCGAGGCCGCCGTAAGACCTGAGGACCCGGGCCTCCCACGGACCTGCCGGCCGTGCCCGCGGGCGCCGGTTGGCGGCGACGGTTGGCGGCGACGGCCGGCCGTGCCCGGCGGCGACGGTTGGCGTTGCCCCGGCAAGCGCATAGGGTTGCGGGCAAGCTGTGGCAGTGGTGGCGTGTGCCCGACGATCCGCAGGCAGGCGGTGAACAGATATGCGTGTCGCGCTCTTCATTACCTGCGTCAATGATCTGATGTTCGCCCGCACCGGGCGGGCGGTCGTCCAGATCCTGGAACGGCTCGGGCACACCGTCGACTTTCCCGCCGGCCAGACCTGCTGTGGCCAGATGCACGCCAACAGCGGCTACCGGGCCGAGGCCCAGCCACTGGTTGCCAACTTTGTCGACACCTTCGCCGGATACGAGGCGGTGGTCGCCCCGTCCGGCTCGTGCGTGGCGATGGTACGGGACTGGTATCCGCGGCTGGCCGACGGTGATCGGGACCTGACGGCTGCGGTCGCCGAGGTCGCCTCCCGCACCTACGAGCTGTCCGAACTGCTGGTCGACGTGCTGGCGGTGACCGACACCGGGGCGCGGTTCCCGCATCGGGTCACCTACCACCCGACCTGCCACGGGCTGCGCATGCTGCGCCTGGGCGACCGGCCGCTCGCCCTGCTGCGGACGGTGCGCGACATCGACCTGGTCGACCTGTCCGGCGCCGAGGAGTGCTGCGGGTTCGGCGGGACGTTCGCGGTGAAGAACGCGGCGGTGTCGGGCGCGATGCTCGCCGACAAGTGCGCGGCGATCGCCGATACCAGTGCTGAGTACGTGGCCGCGGCGGACAACTCGTGTCTGCTGCACATCGGCGGCGGATTGTCCCGGCGGGGCGGCCAGAAGCCGATCCACTACGCGGAGATCCTCGCCGGAGTCGACCGATGAACGCGTACGGCACGGGCAACATCACCGCCCGCGAGCCCTTTCCAGTGGCGGCCCGGCACGAGCTGGGCGACGCGCAGTTGCGGGCGAACCTGCGTCGGGCCACCCACACCATCCGGGACAAGAGGTTGCGGGTGGTGGAGGAGCTGCCCGACTGGGAACAACTGCGGCGCGCCGGTGCGGCGATCAAGGACGACGTCCTGCGCCGGCTGCCCGAGCTGCTGGAGACCTTCGAAGCGGCGGCGGCCGCAGCCGGTGCCACGGTGCACTGGGCGCGGGACGCGCAGGAGGCATGCCGGCTGGTCACCGGCCTGGTCGAGGCCGCCGGGGTGACCGAGGTGGTCAAGGTGAAGTCGATGGCCACCCAGGAGATCGGGCTCAACGAGGCGCTCGCGTCCGCTGGCGTCGACGCCGTCGAGACGGATCTGGCCGAGCTGATCGTCCAGCTCGCCGATGACACCCCTTCGCACATCCTGGTGCCGGCGATCCACTACAACCGTCGCCAGATCCGGGAGCTGTTCGCCGCCCGGATGCCCGGGGTCGACGTCGACACGCTGACCGACGATCCGGCGGCACTCGCCGAGGCGGCCCGCCGACATCTGCGGGCCAGGTTCCTGTCGGCCCAGGTCGCCGTCTCCGGCGCCAACTTCGCCGTGGCCGACAGCGGCACCCTGGTCGTGGTCGAGTCCGAGGGCAACGGCCGGATGTGTCTCACCCTGCCACCGACGCTGATCTCTATCGTGGGCATCGAGAAGATCGTGCCCACCTTCGCCGATTTGGAGGTCTTCCTCCAGTTGCTGCCCCGCTCGTCAACCGGGGAACCGATGAACCCGTACACCTCGATGTGGACCGGCGTGACCCCCGGCGACGGTCCGCAGACGGTGCACATCGTGCTGGTCGACAACGGTCGCACCGCCACCCTCGGCGACGAGGTGGGCCGGCAGGCGCTGCGCTGCATCCGTTGCTCCGCCTGCCTCAACGTCTGCCCGGTCTACGAACGGGTCGGCGGGCACGCGTACGGCTCGGTCTACCCGGGGCCCATCGGTGCGATCCTCTCCCCGCAGCTGACGGGCCCGGACGGTGCGGCCAACCGCACCCTGCCGTTCGCCTCCACGCTCTGCGGTGCCTGCTTCGACGCGTGTCCGGTGCGGATCGACATCCCGGAGGTGCTGGTGCACCTGCGGCAGCGGGGGGTCGACGCGCGGCGCGGCAGGCCTTCGGCCCAGCGGGCCGGTTTCCAGTCCCTGGCCTGGGTGATGCGGGACCGCAAGCGCTATGCCACCGCGCTGCGGGCGGCCCGCAGAGGCGGCGCGCCGCTGCGGATGGCGGCCAGCCGGCGGGGAACACTGCGGCGGCTGCCCTGGCCGCTGTCGGCCTGGACCGCCAGCCGTGACCTGCCCGTGCCGCCGAAGCAGACTTTCCGGGAGTGGTGGGACAAGCATGTCAGCCCGTGAGGAGACCCTGGCCCGGGCGCGCGCCAACCGCCCGGTGGCCGCCGGGTCGGTGCCGCGCGACTACCGGACCACCGCGCCGGCGGACGTCGATCTGATCGAGCTGCTGGTCGACCGCCTGGTCGACTACAGGGCCACGGTACGTCGGTGTGCCCTCGCCGCCGTACCGGGCGTCGTCGCCGAGTTGCTCGGCGACGACAGCGCGGCCGTGGTGCCGTCAGGGGTCCCCGACGAGTGGCTGTCGGCGTATCCCGGAAAGGTCCTGCGGGACGAGCCGCCGCTCGCCGTCGCCGACCTCGACGCACCGGGCGTCGCGGTGCTCACCGGTTGTGCGGTGGCGGTCGCGCAGACCGGCACCATCATCCTTGACACCGGCCCGGGCCAGGGGCGGCGGGCGCTGACTTTGGTGCCCGACCACCACCTGTGCGTGCTGCCGGCCGAGCAGGTCGTGTACGGCCTGCCGGAGGCGTTGGCCCGGCTGGCGGCGCCGACCCGTCCGCTCACCCTCGTATCCGGGCCGTCGGCGACCAGCGACATCGAACTGGATCGGGTCGAGGGTGTCCACGGCCCCCGCCGTCTCGACGTCGTCATCACCGACCGCCTGGAGTGACCGGTGTGGATCAGTCGAGGATGTAGGTCTGGGTTTGTGGATTAAGCATCGGCAAATGCTTCGCCCCTGCTGTCTCCCGGGTGCTCAGCCGTAGCAGGTCCACTCCGCGGGAGATGTCGTTGGCCACGATGAAGCCGTTGTACCAGTACGTGGACCACTGGCTGGAGCGCATGTCGTAGTGGGCGATCTCCCTGGGTGCGGTGGGGTCGGTCAGGTCGACGACCGAGGTGCCGGAGCCGTACGCGGCGGCGACGAGGATGTTCCGGTCGGCCACCGGTACGTAGTTGAAGTTGTGGTAGGTCTGGAACTCGTCCCGAGGAATCTGGTAGTTGCTCAGTGGCGTGGACGGATCATCGACGGCGTACGTCCAGATCGATCCGTACGGCGCCATGGCCGGTCCGAAGTACTCGTCGCCGAAGGTGACGTATTTGCCGTCCGGAGTGAACGCCGAGCCGTGCCAGATGTCCACGTTCTCGGAATCGATGTTGGCGATGACCCGGGGAGAGACGGGATTGCTGATGTCCCACAGTTGTCCCTGGGACATGCAGGCCGCCGAGGCGATCTTGCGGGGGGTCAGCACCTGGATGTCGTGGCAGCCGAAGAAATCACCGGAGGGGCCAGGGTAGAGGTCGATCCCGGTGAGTGTGGGCTCGGCGACCACCCGGGCAGCGAGGCCGGCGGCGCGGTCGGCACCGGGCACGTCGATGATCGACATCCGTTCGAACGGCGCGTGACAGTCCGGGCCGATGCCGCTCGACGACAGCGGATAGGAAGCGTTGTAGACATAGACGCCACCGTCCGCCTTGGGCACCAGGCTGTGGGTGTGCGATCCGCAGTCGGTGCGGATCGCCTGCAGGAACTGCGGGGCAGCCGGGTTGCTGATGTCGAAGACCCGGATACCTTCCCACGCGCCGGGGGTGGTGGCATCCACGTTACGCGAGTCCTCGCAGCCCGGTGTGCTCTGTGGAGTGTCCACCGAGAGGAAGAGGAGGCCCCCCCAGACGGAGACGTCGCCCTGCGGACCGTTGCAGGGCACGTCCGCCACCTCGA
>Ga0075310_1000058_pt1 | contig 17113 bp, 16 predicted proteins | sample MayberryNE_Catta_2_FD_120088 | JGI IMG/M metagenome (GOLD analysis project Ga0075310, IMG submission 120088) | Natural and restored wetland microbial communities from the San Francisco Bay, California, USA, that impact long-term carbon... | ecosystem: Environmental > Terrestrial > Soil >... | reverse complement strand
TGGAAGGCGTACCGCCCGTCACCCACGAGGAGGTCGTCCGGGTGTTCACCGAGAACAACGAGCGGCTCCGCGATCTGCTGTTCGGCGTGATCCCGGCGTTGCCCTCCGCGCGCGACTGCGTCTGCGCGTCCGCCCTCTCCGGCGCGCGCTTCGAGGTCTGAGCGATGGCGGGCGAGCCGGTGCTGGCCAGGGTGGAGCTCACGTTCCGCACCGAGGACGATCCGCACGCGCTGGCCGATCGCGTGCGCGAGGCCGTCGCCCTGATCGTGGGACGGGAGTCGCTCGAGGAGTTCCGGGTCCGCGTGCTCCCGCTCACGCGGAAGCCGAAAGGTTCCGACGAGTAGGAGGCGCGGATCGCGTGCGGCCGTGACGTCGGTCACGGAGCGATCGGCAGACCCACCCGTAGTGTCCGGGCATGATCGGTCCGTTGAGCCGGCGCCTGCCGAGGTCCGCGGTCGCGTGGTTCGGGGGCGCCGCACTCGCAGCCGCCGGGGCGATGCTCGCGGTGCGAGCCCACGTCGCGACCCTCGAGGCGACGCGACCCGATGTCGGTCCGCCGACGCCGGTCGTCGTGGCCGCGGCCGATCTCACGCGAGGATCTTCGCTGGTTCCGGACTCGTTCCGAGTCGTCGACGTGCCCTCCACCCTCGTGCCGCCCGGCTCGCTCACCGGCCTCGAGCAGGTCGCCGGGCGGGTGCTCGTGGCCGACATCGCCGAGGGGGAGACGCTGACCGAGACGCGGCTCGGCGGTGCACGGGCCGGTCCGATCGCCGCCCTCGTGCCGCCCGGGCTCCGGGCCTTCGTGCTGCCGTCCGGACCGCCCGCGGGAACCGTCCGGCCCGGCGACGAGGTCGACGTGCTGGCGACGTACGGCGCGAACGCCGGGCGTCCGTACACCGAGACCGTGGCACCGGCACTCGAGGTGCTCGACGTGGTCGACGCCGACGGCGCGGTGGCCATCGCGAGCGGGCCCGGGGCGCCGCCGGCCGGACCGCCAATCGTGGTGCTCGCCGACCCGTCCACGGTCGAGCGCCTGGCTCGCGCGGCGAGCCTCGGCCTGCTCTCGATCGCGATCGTGGGCGACGATCCGGCGCCGACGACCGACACGTTCGCCGAGACCGCCGACCGCTAGCATGGGGCGGCTTCCGCCACCCATGTCCGAAAGGATCCGAGCACCCGTGAGCCTCCGTCGGTGAGCCCCGAACGATGACCGTCTGGCAGGCGATCGTGCTGGGGTTCGTGCAGGGGGCCACGGAATACGCGCCGGTGTCCAGCTCGGGCCACCTGATCCTGGTGCCGTGGCTCTTCGGATGGCAGCCGCTCGGCGACGACGTCGGCTTCGCCAAGTCCTTCGACGTCGCGCTCCACATGGGGACCCTGCTGGGGGCGGTCATCTACTTCCGCCGCGACCTGTGGCGATACCTGGTCGCCTGGCTGACCACCCTGCGTCGCCGGGCGATCGAGACGACCGACGAACGCCTGGCGTGGGCGCTCGTGATCGGGACGATCCCCGGAGCGATCGTCGGCGCCGTATTCGAGGGAGTGATCCAGGAGAACCTGGGCGCGCCGGCGCTCATCGCGGTGATGCTCGCGGTCTTCGGCGTGATCCTGTACCTCGTCGACAAGCGCATGCCCAGCGACCGTGGCCTCGATTCGATCGGGGTGCGCACCGGCCTCTACCTCGGCGTGGCACAGGCTCTCGCACTGCAGCCCGGGGTCTCGCGGTCGGGGGTCACGATGACTGCCGCCCGGGCGATCGGGCTCGATCGCGAGACCGCGGCCCGCTTCTCGTTCCTGCTCTCGTTGCCGATCATCGCCGGCGCCGGGCTGTACAAGGGCCTCGATCTCGTGGAGACCGGCTTCCAGGGGTACGGGGCGGAGTTCTTCTGGGGCTTCGTCTCCTCGGCCGTGAGCGGCTTCCTCGTGATCTGGGGGCTCCTGAAGTACCTCAAGCGTCACGACTTCAAGGTCTTCATGCTCTACCGTCTCGCGCTGGCCGGGCTCGTGCTCGGCCTGATCGCGACCGGGGTCCGCGAAGCCACCATCTGAGAGGAGGCGCACCGATGGACCGACCCGCTCTGCAACGTTGGCTCGACGCGTACGTGGCCGCCTGGCGATCGAACGACGCCGCCGCGATCGGGGAGCTGTTCGCGGCCGACGCCGAGTACCGGTACCACCCCGCCGACGAACCAGTGTACGGACGGGAGGCGATCGTCGCGTCGTGGCTTCAGGAGCCCGACGAGCCCGGCTCGTGGGACGCTTGGTACGAGCCGTTCGCCGTCGAGGGCGATCGCGGGGTCGCGATCGGCGTCAGCACCTACTTCGACGCCGATCGCACACCGGTCCGGGTCTACGACAACGTGTTCGCCATGGAGTTCGACAGGGAAGGCCGCTGCACGAGCTTCACGGAGTGGTTCCGTCAGCGGCCCGCCGCGACCGGCTGACGCCCGAGCGCGTCAGTCGGCGTGGAGCTCGGCCAGCCACGCCTGCAGCCGCGGCAGGTGCTCCCGGTAGTGCTCCGGACCGGCCTTGCGGATCCAGCTCGCTGCGGCCTCGTCGGGGGCCGGGAACTGCCCCCACGCGTGCAGCATGCGCGAGCGCGCGGCCGCGGCCTGAGCCTTGACGTCGGCGAGGGACACGTCGCGCATCGCGTCGAGGAACAGCGCGTTCATCTCGTCGATCTCGTCCGCGTGCAGCTCGACGTAGGTGCCGTGGCGGATCTGCTCCAACGCGACGCCCGCTTCCGCGAGCCACGTGCCGATGTGGGCAAGGCCATCCTTCGCCGACCATCCCTCCGCGAAGTAGCCGGGCAGCACCGCTTCGTCCGGATCGAACGCGTCGATCGTGGAACGCAGCTCCCCCCAGAGCCGGTCTTCCTCGGCGATCGTCGGCGCGTCGATGGGCATGGCCCCCCACCTTACGGGCTCGGAAACGTTGCCGCGTTGCGACGATGATATGGCGACACCGCGACGAAGCATCGCGAGGGGTTGCCCCCGGCTTCCTGCCGGGCGAGGCTCACCAGGTGGACGAACAGACCGCGATGTCGTGGGCGATGGTGCTGATCGGCTCGGCCGCCGTGGTCTCGGGCGTCGTGGGATACCTGCTGCCGCGGGGAGAGCGTCTGTCCGTGGCCCTGCCCCTGCTGATCGGCGCCGGGATCGGCGTGGTGGCGCTGTTCCTGCAAGCCGTGGGCGGCGGCCTCGACGAACCCGAGCGCGCGTCCCGCACGTTCCTGATCTCCTCGGCATTGGGCTTCATCACGGTGATGGCGGGGCTGGCGGTGCTGGTGCGCCGGGCTCGGGCGTCGGATTAGACGCCCGCGAGGGTCATCTCGCCGATCAGCACCGAGGGCGTGCCGACGCTCGAGAAGAACCGAAGGTCGTCGCCCAGCCCGGTGATCCCGGCGAGCATCTCCGGAAGCGTGGAGGCGATCGTCATCTCGCGCAGCGGCTCGCCGAGCGCTCCGCCCTCGATGCGCAGCCCGGTCGCTCCGACGCTGAACTCCCCCGAGATGGGGTTGGCCCCGGAATGCACCCCGCTCACGTCGGCGATCAGCACGCCCCCCTCGGCATCTCGCAGCAGTTCGTCGAACGGCGTCGTGCCGTTGTCGAGGTAGAAGTTGGAGGTGCCCACGCCCGGCGAGCCCTTGTAGGAGCCGCGCTTGCCGTTGCCCGTCGAACGCTGCCCGCCGCCCATGCGCACCGCGGTGTAGGTGTCGTGCAGGAACCCGTTCAGCGTGCCACGCGTGAACAGCTCGGTCCGGCCGCTCGGCACGCCTTCCCCATCGAACGGCGCGGCGCCCGGCCCGTCGAGGATCGTGCCGTCGTCGACGAGCGTGAACAGCTCGGAGCCGACCCGATCGCCCACCATCTCCGCGAACAGCGAACGTCCCTTCAAGACGTTCTCGGCGTTCAACGCGCTCGCGAGCACGCCGAGGAAGTCCATCGCGGCGAAGCGGTCGAGCACGACCGGCACCTTGGCGGTCGGCGGCTTCGTCGCGCCGAGCATGCGCACCGCTCGCTCGATCGCCTCGTCGGCGACGTCGTCGAGACCCAGCTCGTCGAGCCCACGAGCGATGCGGTAGGAGAACCCGGTCTGGGTCTCGTCGCCGTCCACCGCCAGCGTCACCGCGACCACGAACGCATCGGTGCGCGCGTACTCCGCGTCGACCCCGGCGGTGGACGCGATCGCGACCCGCGACGTGGCGTCGCCGATCTGCGCGAAGTCGACCTTCGTCACGCGCGGGTCGCTCGTGACGAGGCGGCGCTCGAGGTCGAGCGCCATGCGCACCTTGGCCTCGGTCGTCACGTCGGCGGAGTCCTCGCGGAACAGCTCGGGGATCGCCGACGCCGGCTCGGCCGCCGGCAGCACGTTGAACTCGTCGGGCTCGGTGAGCGCGGCGTTCTCGCGGGCGCGACCGACCGTCGCGCGGACCTCGTCGACCGACGGGTCGGCCGCGTAGGCATATCCCAGCCGCCCGTCACGGATCACCCGCACACCGACACCGCGCGACTCGGCGAACTCGAGCCCCTCGACCTCGCCGCGCAACGCGCTCGCCTCGGTCTGCCGCGACTCCTCGGCGTAGGCCTCGACCGCCTCGTCGGCCTGCGACGCCTCGACCGCGGCTCGCACGAGCTCGCCGAGATCAGGCACCGGTGCCTCCCACCGTGATCCTCGAGATGCGCAGGGTCGGCGAGCCGCTGCCGACGGGGGCCGACTGCCCGTCCTTCCCGCACACGCCCTCCCACGTGTCGAAGTCGTCGGCGACCGCGTCGACCGCGCTCATCACCTCGATGGCACGTCCGATCAGGTTGGCTCCGCGCACGGGTGTCGTCGCCGCTCCGTGCTCGATCAGGTGACCCTCGCTCACCCCGAAGACGAAGTCGCCGGTGGCCGGGTTGACCTGGCCACCCCCGAGCGCGGTGACGTAGACGCCGTTGGCCGTGTCGGAGAGCACCTCGGCGGGATCGGACGTGCCGTTGAGGATGTTCGTGTTCGTCATGCGCACGACCGGCGGCGACGCGTACGACTGGCGGCGACCGTTGCCCGTCGAGTCCGCACCGTCCTTCTCGGCGCGCAGCCGATCGTAGAGGTAGGCCTGCAGCACACCGTCGGTGAACAGCACCGTTCGCTGGGCCGGCGTTCCCTCGTCGTCGAACGAGAACGAACCCCAGCCGTTGGGGATCGTGGCGTCGTCGACGCCGTGGATCAGCTCGCTCGCGCACTTCGTGCCGATGAGACCCCTGTAGACGCTCGCCTCCTTGTCGATCGCGTCGGCCTCGAGCGGGTGCCCGACCGCCTCGTGGAACAGCACGCCGCCCATGCCGGGCGCGAGCACGACCGGCATCTCTCCGGCCGGCGCGGGCACCGAGTCGAGCATCGTGACGGCGCGTTCCGCGGCGACCAGGGCGGTGTCGTGCGGCGTGTTCGAGTCGATGAACTCGACGCCGGAGCATGCGGCGGGGCCGTGGAACCCGGTCTGGATGTTGTCGTCGCGCTTCGCCACAACCTGGGCCACCAGGCGGATGCGCGGACGGTCCTCCTCGACCCAGCGGCCGTCGCTCGTGGCGATCAGGCGTCGCTGGAGCGAGTCGCCGTAGACGCCGACGACCTGGACGACCTCGGGGCTGAAGCCGCGCGCCGCGTCGTCGAGCGCTCTGAGCCAGGCGACCTTGTCGGCGGCCGGCACATCGCTCGCCGGTCGTTCCACCGCGTTGGTGAGCGGGCCCGCCAGCGTGCGGAGATCGACGACCGAGCCGGCTTCGCCCTCGCGCAGCGCGGCGCTCGCGGCCTCGGCGGCCTCGAGCAGCGCGTCGCGGTCGAGCCGGTTCGAGAACGCGTAGCCGTAGCTCGTACCGTGGGTGACCCGGACGCCGGCGCCTCGATCGAGCCCGGTCGTGAGCTCCTCGACCTTGCCGTCGTCGAGCCGGATCGAGGTGCCGGTCGTCTCCTCGACGAAGACCTCCGCGAACGCGCCGCCTCGCCGGCGGGCCGCGGTGAGCACCTCGTCGACGAGCGCGCGGCCGAGCATGGCGGCGATGCTAACAGGGGGTACAGTCAGCGCCCGGGGGTGAGCGTGCGCACCGCAACGACGATCGTGACGAGCGTGTTCGTGCTGCTCGTGGCCTCCTGTGGATCGGATGAACCGCCCCCCCTCACGGATCCCGTCGAGACCGGCACGCCCGTCGAGATCGCCGACGAACCGACCGCGACGGTCGATCCCGAGGCCGCCTCCGGGTTCGCCGTCGGCTCGGCTGCCGTCACGATCACCGGGGCGATGAACCTGTCGGAGACGTACCCGAACCTCGGCCTCCCGGCCCTGTGGGTGCCGCCTCCCGGCGAGTTCGCGATGACGTGGATCGGTCCGCAACGAGAGCTCACGCTGGGCGGCACGTCGTTCACCGCGCAGCAGCCCACCGCCCCCGATCGCGTGCTGGCGTTCACGATGCGCGGACCCGATGGCCCGGTCTCCTTCAACTCCGACGACGGGAGCTGCCTCGTCACGATCTCGCCGGCGCTCCAGCACCACATGGGCGGCACGTTCCTCTGCTCGGCGATCACCGGCGATGCGGGCGACGGCGCCCCCGTGACCGTTGCCGCTCAGGGAACCTTCACGGCGGAGTGAGCGGCTCGGGCGCCGCCGAGGCTCACGTCGCGCCGGGAGCCCGGCGGGGGAACGACTCGGGCCAAGCCGTGTCCCGCCGTGATGTCCTCGCGCTCATCGGGCTCTCCGCGGTGCTCATCGGGGTGTTCGCCTGGCCGGGTCTCTTCCGCGGGTGGTCGTTCGGACCGGGACCCGACGGGACCGTGTACCTGTGGTGGACGCGCGTGGGTGCCGCCGAGGGGTTCTCGATCGTGGGGGGGCGGCCCGGCGTTCCCGCGCTGATCCAGACGGTCGCCGGAACGCTGGGTGTCCCCCTCGTCTCCGGGCTCGCGGGCCTGCAGCAGGCGCTCGGGGTCTCGATCGGGCTCGCGGCCGTCGCGCTCGTGCGCGGCCGGGCGCACGGCGGACGCCCGGGCTGGGTCCTCGTGGGAGCGATGGCCGGCCTCTACGCCGTGCATCTGGCCGACGGCTACGTCGCGAACCTCGCGTTCACCGCGGCGTTCCTCGCGGCGGCGGCGGCGCTCGCCCGCCGCAGCCGCAGGGGCGTCGTGGCGGCGGCGTTGCTGCTCGGCGGCGGTGGGCTTTCGCACCCCCAATTCTTCCTCATCGGAGCGGCGATCCTCGTGGTCGCCGCGGCGGTCGCGTGGGTGCTCGAGCCCGAACACGGGTGGCGGTCCGACGCGGGTCGCACGCTCGCCTCGCTCGCCGGCGGCGGCGTGATCGTCGGCGCAGGCCTGATGTCGATGCTCGCCGGCGCCTCGCGCCTGGCCGTGGACACGTCGAAGGACGGCTTCCTCCGGCGAGCGGGGCTCGACGACGCGCTGACGCGCAACTATCTGTTCCGGTTCCGTGAGAACGTCCGGCGGTTCGCCCCCTGGGTCACGCTCCCTCTCGCCGCGCTCGGCGCCCTGCAGGTTCATGGGTTCACCCGTCGCTTCCTGCTCGCGTGGGCGGTGGTCACGGTCGCGGGCGTGCCCCTGGGCCTGGCCACTGGATGGTTCCCGCCCGAGCGCGTGCTGACGTTCGGGTTCGCGATGCCGATCCTGGCGGCGCAGGGGTTGACCTGGTTATGGGAGCGCACGGAGCCGCGGCGCTGGCTCACGCTCGGCGTCACCGTCGTGCTCCTGGGCCTGTTCGCCCTGCCGGCGATCGAGGCCCAGCGCGACCAGCAGCCATTCGTGTCCCCGGAGGACCTCGCGGCCGCGACGCTGGCCGGCCGCATCGCCTCCACGCTGCCTCCCGGGACGCCGCTCGTCTTCGTCGTCGACGACCCCGATCGGTTCGTGACGTTCAACGCCACAAGCGTGGCGAACATCGCCCGAGCCGCCGTGCCACCCGAACGCGCCGACGACGTCTACGTGTTCGTCGGCGCGCTCGACGACCTCTCCGCGGATCGTCCCACGGTGCGGGGGGAGGTCGAGTACGACGCGCTCTCGCGCATCACGCTCGCCGATCTCCCCGAGGGCGATCGCGCGGTCTTCGTCGCACCGGAGTGGAACCGCGAGCCCTCGGTCCTGGTCGACGACCGGCTGTCGACGTGGGTGGGTGCGGACGGGGCCGCCGCCGGCGGGCAGGTGCGATCGTCGGTTCCCGGCCCGCGGCAGCTGCCCGCCGGCGCCGATGAGATCTCGCCGTCGTCACCAGTCGCCATCGCGCTGTCGGCCATCGCGGCCTTGGCGTTGCTCTGGATCGTGGGCGCAGGGTGGTCCCGATGGACGTTCGGCGACCTCGTCGCCGCGGCGGCGGCGGCGCCCGCGTTCGGGGTCGCGACGCTCACCGTGGCCGCGCTCGTGCTGGAACGCTTCGGCGTGCCGTTCGACGGGCGATGGGGACCCGTGCTGGCCTCAGCCCTGGCCGGCCTCGGCGGCTACACGCTCCTCGTCGTACAACGGAAGCCGGCCGAGGACCCGGTGCCGAAGGTCGACGAGGCACCAGATCGCGAGCACGAGCATGGCGGGCGTCAAGATCCAGTGCCCGATCCATAGGTTCACGTCGAAGGCGTCCGGGTAGCGAAGGGGTTCGGTCGTCCACTGCGCGAGCCCGAGCGCCGCGCCGGCCGCGATCACCGTGGCGCGGGGGGGCTTCGGCAGCATCCAGACGAGCGGCAGCGCCCACACGACGTACCAGGGAAGCAGCACCGGGCCGAGCAGCATCAGCGCCACGAGCGACCATCCCATCGCGGCCCCGACCGACGCCGTCGGCTCGCCCTCGGCAGCCCGGCGGGCCACATCACGCACGAGAGCGACGAACGTCACGACCAACACGGCCGCCACCGCGAAACGGCCCAGCCAGCCGAGCGTGCCGAAGCTGAGCCAGCCGAAGATCTTCCGCACCAGGACCGACGGCGCGAGCCAGCCCTCGTGCCCGGCGAGCTCCAGCATGCCGAGCGTCGGATCCTCGGCCTGCAGGTACGGCACCGAGAAGGCGAGCCCGATCCCGACCGCCACGGCGATGTGCGTGAGTGCGCCACGCCGTCGTCTTCCGACCGGCGCTCGAACCGCGCACCACACGATCGCGAGCACGAGCGGCAACAGGGCGGGCGCCTTCACCGATGCGCCGATCGCCAGCAGCGCCACGGCCGCATGGGTCCGTGTGCGAACGAGGAGCAGGAAGCCGCCGGCGACGGCGAGCGCCATCAGCAGGTCGTTGTGCCCGCTCGCGACCGAATGGAAGAGCACCACCGGGTTCAGACCGAACGCGGCCACGGCGAACGCGGCTCGCGACGGGCGGATCCTGGTCACGGTGAGGCCGATCACCGCCACCGTTGCGAGGCACGCGAGCCCGGCCAGCCATCGGTACGCGGCGACCTGTCCGGCGGGATCGTCGAACGCCCGCGCGATGCCGTACGAGACCGTCGTGAACGCCGGCCCGTACACGGCCGGCGTGTCGACCCACTTCGGTCCGACGAGCGCCCAGAGATCGTCGCCGGGGAACTCCACCGGTGTGTTGACGTACGGGTTCTCGCCGTAGACGGCAGCGATGCGCCCATAGAAGGCGTAGGAGTAGGCGTCGCGCGAGAACAGGAGCGGCACGAACGCGACCACGACGACGTTGGCGAGGATCGCGAGCACGACCACGGTGCGCAGGCTCACACCGCCGCGCCACGTCTCCCGCAGCAGCACGAGGAACCCGGCCACCGCGAGAGCCATCGCGACGACTCCCGCCGCGATCAGCCAGGACCCGGTGAGACGATCGATCCCGAGGACGCCGGCGAGCGCGGTGAGCACGCCCGAGGGCTCGGCCCCCGCCGGCAGCACGGGTTGGAACGGAGAGCCGGGCGACGCGGCGTAGGTCGCGCACGCGATGAACCCTGCGACCGCGAGCACGATCGCGGGGGTCGCACCCCGCGCAGAGGCGCCGGGGGGTGGCGCGTCCGGGCGTGGGGCACCGGAGGGTGGCGCACCGGTCCGCTGCACGGCGCCGACGCTATCACCGGGAACGCACCGAAGGGGAGGGCGCCCCCACCGCTACGCGCGGCCGTTCGAACCGTCCGAAGATCGCCACCAGAACCGCGAGGAGCGCCCCCGGCACTACGATCCAGATCACGCGCTCGATCCACCACGTCGAGGTGCTGTCGGGCTCATGCCCGAGCCCGAGCGGCCAGAGCAACAGGATCGCGAGCAGATACGCGGTCATGTGCCACAGGAACAGCGTCATGATCACGCCGTTCACCGCGATCGTCGCCATCCACGCCTTCTGCCGCTGGAGCCACCTGGCGAGCCGCGGCCGCAGGAGCATCAGGACGCCGATCGACCAGATGCCACCCAGCAGGAAGCACAGGGTCGGAGGGTATGCGTTCGAGACCACCTCGACGTCGGTTCCGAGCAAGCTCTTCGGATACGCGCCGATGCCCGGGAACCACTCGAACCGCACATCGCCCGCGAACCGGAACAGCCACGGGTTGGTGAGGAGCGCGAGCCCACCGAGCCCCGCGGCGATCATCGTCCAGAACGCTGCGCGTGGCCATCGGAGCATCGAGCCGTCGCCGTACGCGTGTCCGAGCTGGTGCGGGAACAGCAGCACGAACACCACGTTCGTCCAGCGCGCCAGCGGAACGCCCGCCAGGAACCCGATCGCGTCCGCAGCGATCGCACCGACAGCCATCACGGCCGGCACCCGAAGCCCGAATCGCTGGTGCAGTCGGATCGTGAACGGTGCGATCGCGACCACGGCGAGGTACACGGCCAGGAACCACAGGGGCCCGAAGGGCAGCGTCGCCCCGGGCGGCAGCATGCCACGCAGCAGCGCGGCGTCGCCCCATATCCTCGGTCCGGTCGGCTCGCCGATCCCGAACGCGTGCATCGCCAGGAGCACGACAGCCCAGACGCCCACGAAGACGAGCGACGGACGAAGCAACCGTTCGAGTCGGCTGCGCACGAACGCCCCGTCCGTCTGACCGCGACGGCGGAAGGCCGTGTAGGCGACGTAGTTCGAGAACCCCCCGACGAAGAAGAAGATCGGCATGACCTGCAAGAACCAGGTGGCGAGCCACAGGAACGACGTGACCCCCACGGCACTGGTGAGACGGATGACACCGTCCTGCCACCAGATGATCCCGATCATCCAATGACCGATCACGACCGCGACGATGCTGGCGGCCCGCGCGAAGTCGACGACACGGTCTCTCGAGGCCGGGGTGTCGGCCACGAGCCGGTCGATCCGGGCGCTCATCGTTCGATACTGCGATACTCGCGACGTGAGTTCGAGCAGCGACGGCCCGCGACGTGGCCCCTGGCCCGAGCCCGACGAGGCGGACCTGCGGGCCGAGGGGGAGCGACTCGGTGAGCAGGCGGGCGAGCTCGCCGAGGATCTCGACGCCGCCGGCGACCGGGTGACCGACCATCTCGACGACATCGACGACCACGTCGCGGAGTGGGATCGGCGCACCGAGACGGCCGGATCGAAGGGCGTCGCGTTCGCGGTCGCAGGGATCAACCTGGGCGCGATGTTGGTCCTGCCCGTGCTGCTCGTCGTGGGCATCTACACCTTCATCACGATCTACGCGATCGTGAAGGCGGTGAGCACGGGATCCGACGAACCCGACGCCCTCACGATCATGTTGGGCGTCGTCGGGCTGGTCGCGCTGCTCGTCACGCTCCTGGGGGTCGGCGGCTGGCTCGTCGGCCGCGCCGCCGACCCGAAGAAGCGCCGCTAGCCGACGGTCACACGACCATCGGCTCCCGGGTCATCGGCTCGATCGGAGCTCCCGGAGTGACGGGCGGCCGGAACTCGGTCTCCGGCACGACCGTCCGCCCTTCCTTGGCATCACGCCACTTCATGTACACGTACACGGGCACGCCGAACATCAGGAGCATGAAGCCCTTGAACACGACGTCGGCACCCGCGCCGGCGATCGCCCACACGGAGTAAGCGAAGGCCAGCAGCGCGATGCCCCCGTCGATCGCGAGCCGCCGGCCCTGGAAGCGGGCACGGTCCGCGAACAGCAGGAACATCTGGGCTCCGGCCGAGTACGCGTAGGGAACCAGCGTGGTCAGGGTCGCCAGCAGCAGGATGAACGTGAACTGGTCCACGAGGGACTTGGTGTAGTTCATCAGCATCAGGCCGGTGACCAACACCGAGCTGACGACCAGTCCGAAGACCGGCGTGCCGGAGCGCCCCGACACCTCGGCGAACCGCCTCGGGAACAACCCGTCGCGGGCCGCGGCCAACGGCACGCGCCCCTGCAACAGGATCCACCCGTTCAAGGCACCGAACGTGCTCGCCAACGCCACGAGCGCGACCACGTCGTCCCAGTACCCGGTGCTACCGAAGATCGAGGCCGCCGCGGCCGCGAACGGGCTCGCCGACTCCTGCAGCGTTGCGGCCGGGATGACGCCCATGACCGCGACCGTCGCCAGGATGTAGACGAGCGTCGTGACCACGGTGCCGATCACCGTGGCACGCGGGACCGTCCGCACGGGATCCTCCATCTCCTCGGCCGGCACGGTCGCCGACTCGAGGCCGATGAACGCCCACAGGGTCAGGGTCGCCGCGGCGGTCACGCCGCCGAGCAACCCGTCGCCCGTGCCCAGCCCGTTCGGGGCGAAGGCGCCGAAATTGTCACCTTCGATGAAGAAGATCCCGATCAAGCCGATCGCGAGCAGCGGCACGAACTTCAGCACGGTCGTCACCGTCTGCACCCAGCCGGACTCCCGCACACCCAGCACGTTCACGAACGTGAGCAGCCAGATCACCCCGATGCCGACGAGCGCGCCGTACAGCGCGGTCTCGGAGAGCACGGGGAAGAAGAACGCCAGGTAGCCGACGAACGCGACGGCGATCGCCGCGTTGCCGGCCCACGCCGCGATCCAGTAGCCCCATGCGGTCTGGAATCCGATGAAGTCACCGAACGCGCGCCGCGCGAAGACGTAGGGCCCGCCGGTGCGCGGGTACGCGCGGCCGAGGTTCGCGAACACCAGCGCCAGCACCACCGCGCCGACGCCCGTGAACACCCAGGCCAGCAACGACCCGGCTCCGTTCGTCAGGCTCACCTCCGCCATCGCGGAAGGCAACGTGAACACCCCGGAACCGATCATGTTCCCGACCACCAGGGCCACGGCCATGAACAGCCCCAGACGGCCGAGCTTCCTCGTCCGACCGGCCGTTGTGACGCGGGTCGATGCCTGCGTCGTTCTCATCTCCCTCACCCCTTCCGAGCGCGGGGATACCGGTCCAACTTCACGGTATCCCCCGGTCGATGGCCGCCCCAGGGCAGTGGGTCCCGCCTCGGGCGGGACCGATCGGTGCCCGCATGGCCGCGCGGTATCGTGGTCCGATGCGCATCGCGTTCGTCTCCACCTGGCCGTCGCGCCGCTGCGGCATCGCGACGTTCACGAGCGATCTGTTCGCAGCCGTCCACGCGGCCGACGAATCGCTCCTGTGCGACATCGTCGCGATCGACGAACGGAACTCGGTTCGTGCCTACGGGCCCGAGGTGCGGTGGCGGATCCGGCAGGGATCCCCCGACGGCTACGTGGCGGCCGCCCGGTCGATCGGTGGCTCCGACGTCGACGTCGTCTGCGTGCAGCACGAGTTCGGGCTCTTCGGGCTCTGGAAGGACGAGTCCTGGGAAGGCGACACGTGGATCGAGGGCACCTACATCGATCACCTCACTCCGTTCCTGCAAGAGGTCGGCAAGCCGGTCGTCGTCACGATGCATACGGTGCTGCCCGAGCCCACCGAACCGGTGCGCGATGCCGTGCGGAGCATCGCCTCGAACGCCGACCATCTGATCGTGATGGCCGAGACCGCCGTCGACATCCTGCGTGAGGTGTACGGCGTCACGACCCCGACGACCGTGATCCAGCACGGCATGCCGCACATCGAGCCGCGAGGACGGCGGCGGCTGAAGGACAAGCTGGGCCTCACCGGCCGACAGATCGTCGCCACGTTCGGGCTCGTCGGCCCCGGCAAGGGGCTCGAGTACGTGATCGAGGCGATGCCGTCGGTGGTCGAGCGTCACCCCGACGCGCTGTACCTCATCGCGGGACAGACCCATCCCGAGCTGCTGCGCCATCACGGAGAGGAGTACCGCAACAAGCTCACCGAGCTCATCGAGAACCTCGATCTCGACGACAACGTGGCGTTCCTGAACCAGTACCTGCGCCAGAAGGACATCATCGAGCTGCTGCTCGCGACCGACATCTACGTCACGCCGTACCTCGACCCCAACCAGATCACCAGCGGCACCCTGAGCTATGCCCTCGGCGCCGGCAAGGCGGTCATCTCGACGCCGTACCTGCACGCGAAGGAGGCGCTCGCCGACGACCGGGGGATGCTCGTGGACTTCCGCGACGCGGGGCAGCTCTCATCCGCGATCGCTTCGATCCTCGACGATCCGGAGCTGAAGGCGCGCCTGGAGCACAACGCCTACGCGTACGCGAGCGAGTTCACCTGGCCGAAGACGGGAAGACGGTTCGTCGAGGTCATGAGCTCCGTCGAGGCCTCCGCGCCGGAACGGCGGCCGACGCAGGCTCGACCCGGCGAGTGGGTTGCGCTGCCGATCGGCGCTCGCCTCGCGGACAACCCCTTGATCACCCCCGCCGACGTCGCGCCGTCGCAGCAGGGCATGGAGGTCATCTCCACGATCAACCCCGGGGCCGCGCGCGTCGGTGACGAGGTCGTGCTGCTGCTCCGCGTGGCCGAGCGACCCGCCGCCGACGGCGACCTGCCTGCGAACGCACGGCTCGTGGACCTGACCGGCGATCGCCCGACGCTCGTCGCGATGCCCGACGGGCTCGCCCCAGGAGATCTGGTCGGCATGCCGTTCTTCGACACCGCCGCCGATCCACCTCGCATCGTGCTCGGCTACGTCCGGCGCGACGACCCCGGGGTCGATCTCGAAGATCCCCGCACCATCCGGTACCGAGACCTCGCCGACGGCCACCTCGGCGACGACGGCACGACCGACTACCTGACCCACACCTCGCATCTCCGCGTCGCGAGGAGCGCCGACGGGGAGCACTTCGAGGTGGAGCCGACCCCCGCGCTCTTGCCCGCGACCGAGCTCGAGGCATACGGAGTGGAGGACCCGAGGATCACCGAGATCGACGGGGTGTTCCACATCACGTACGTCTCGGTGAGCAGGCTCGGCATCACGTCGAGCACCCTGACCACGAGCGACTTCCGAACCTTCGAACGCGGAAGCGTGATCCTGCCGCCCGACCAGAAGGACGTCGTGCTGTTCCCGGAGACGGTGGGCGGTCGGTACCTCGCATTCACCCGGCCGATGCCGGGATCGTTCTCCCGCGTGCTCGGCATCTGGCTCGCGGAATCACCCGACCTGCGGCACTGGGGGAACCATCGCCCGGTCGCGCTCCCCCGCCCCGGCATGTGGGACGAGGCGCGCATCGGCGCGAGCCTGACGCCGTTCCGCGTCGAGGGCGGATGGCTCGAGATCTATCACGGCGCCGACCGCACGAACCGGTACGGCATGGGGGCGATGCTGCTCGACGCCGACAACCCCTCGATCGTGCTGGCGCGATCGTCCCGTCCGGTGCTCGCTCCCGAGCTCGACTACGAACGCTCGGGCTTCCTGCACGACGTCGTGTTCCCGAGCGGACACGTCATGCTCGACGAGGGCCGCATCCGCGTGTTCTACGGAGCCGCCGACTCCAACCTTGCCGCCGCCGACTTCTCGGTCGACGACATCGTGGCCCATCTCGATCCGTGCTGAGGCAGCTCGCGCGGCTCACCCGACCGGTGCCGGTCGCCGGCGCCGGCGCGCTCGCGGTCGGGGTCTACGCCGACCCTTCGGGTGAGCTCGTCGCCGCACGGGAATCGGGGTTCGAGGGTGTCGCCTGTGTCGACGACGCCGCGCGGCTGCTCGACGTGCTGTGCGACCTGTGGGCGCGGACGCGTGATCCGGATGTGGAGCGATGGGCCAGGAGCGTGCTCGAGTTCGTGCTCTGGATGCAGGACGGGGACGGACGCTGGGTGAACTTCGTCTACGACTGGTCCGGAACCCGGAACGAATCGGGTCTGACGTCGTCGACCGGGGAGAACTTCTGGCACGCGCGTGCGCTCTCCGGGGTCAGTCGAGCGTGGCGGGCGTTCGGCGACGAGCGGGCGCTTTCGGCGGCGCGGCGAGGCCTCGAGCACGCGATCGCACGGCCGGTGCCCGCCGATGTTCGCGCGCTGCACGTGATCACCGGCCTCCGGCTGATCGAGGATCCGGGATTCGCCGAGATCGACGTCGTCGGCGCCGTTCGACGATGGGCCGGCGAGATCGCTGCATGTCGCATCGACGGCGTCCTCATGAACAACCCCGACGAGCAGGGTGAGCCGCACCTGTGGGCCCACGTGCAGGAAGGAGCCCTCGCCGACGTCGGCCGCATCGTGGGTGACGACGGCCTCGTCGACGTCGCGCGGACGAGCGCCCGGGCTCTCTGGGAGCCGATCGTCCGTTCCGGCTTCGACCGCCCGAGCGTGACGCCCTACGACGTCGCGAGCGCCGTGTTCTCGCTGGACCGGCTCGCGTCGGCCGAACCGGGCACCGAGTGGGCCGAGCTCGCACGGACGGCCCGGGCATGGTTCGACCTCGTCGACCGGTCGGGGCGGGCCGTCTACGACCGAGCGGCCGGGCGCGTCGCCGACGGCGTCGACGAGGGCCGGGTGAGCCAGAACTCGGGCGCCGAAGCCAACATCGTCGCGGCCGAGACGCTTCCCGATGACGCGGTCGCCTCGGTCGACGACGCAGTCACCCTGCTCCCGACCGGCTCCGAGCGATGATGCCTACGTAGCGTTCAAGAACCGACGGCGATCATGCCGACAGTCCCAGCATGAAGGCCAACCGACGATTCCTGACCCTGGTCCTGGCGTCGATCGTGACCGCGATGTTGGCCTCGATCAGCTTCGCCGACCCGGGCTCATCCGACGGCGCCGAACGAGGACAGAGCGCGACCCTCGCCGATGGCGAGGAGGGGTGCGAGGAGCCGGTCGAGGGCGAGGAGCCGGTCGAGGGCGAGGAGCCGGTCGAGGGCGAGGAGCCGGTCGAGGGCGAGGAGCCGG
>Ga0075310_1000057_pt1 | contig 17223 bp, 18 predicted proteins | sample MayberryNE_Catta_2_FD_120088 | JGI IMG/M metagenome (GOLD analysis project Ga0075310, IMG submission 120088) | Natural and restored wetland microbial communities from the San Francisco Bay, California, USA, that impact long-term carbon... | ecosystem: Environmental > Terrestrial > Soil >... | reverse complement strand
GGGGGGACCTCGCCGCCTGGCTGCTGGGATGGGCCGTGGCCGACGTGCTGACCGCCATCCTGAAGCCGGGCATCGGCAGGGAACGCCCGACCGCCACCGACCCGGGGAACCCCTTCACCTCGTTCCCGAGCGCGCACGCGAAGACCGCGGCCCAGGTCGCGGTCGGCCTCGTGCTCGTCGCCACGAGCCCCTGGCGGCCCCGGCGGCTCGCCGTTGCGGCGGCCGTCGCGTGGATCGTGCTGATGGCGGTCTCGCGCATCGTCGTCGACCATCACTGGTTCTCCGACGTGGTCGCGGGCTCGCTGATCGGGGCCGGCTCCGCCCTCGCCGCCGCCGCGGCCGTGCAGCGCGCTCGCGACGACCGAGCGGCGCGAGACAGCTGAGCCCCTGCTGCGCCACGATGAGCCCCGTGTTCGGCCACCTGCACGCCCTGCTCGACCGGCATCGTCATGCCGTCCGTCGAACCGGCGTCGTCCTGCTCGCGCTCGCGGCGGGCCTGCTGGTGACCGGCGCCACGATCCGCATGCTGCGCACCGCCGACGACCTTGCCCCGCCGCTCGCTCCCAGCGGGACCCCCTCGCCCACGTGGGCGGCGTCGCTCGACACCCCGATCACCGGCCTCGCGGTCGGCGGCGAGGATCTCTACGTCGCGAGCGACCAACTCACGACGTTCCCCCTCACGTGCGTCGTCACGGTCGACGGATGCGCATCTCGATGGCGCGGGATCGTGCCCGACGGGCCCCTCTCGGTCCCCACCGTGCGCGACGAACGCGTCTACGTCGGATCCTCGCAGGGTCAGCTCTACGCGTTCCCGGCGAGCTGCGACGGGGACGGGTGCCCCCCGGAATGGGTCGGGGTCGCCGGTTCGGGCCGGGTGTCGCAGCCGGCGGCCACGTTCGACCTCGTGTACGCGACCTCGGACGAGCTCTACGCGTTCCCGACCGCGTGCGCGAGCGAGGACGCCTCGTGCCCGCCCGCGTGGATCGCCGACGTGCCCGGGCGGCCGGCTCCGGGGCCACCCGCGCTCGGCGGCGGACTCGTCATCGTCGCTTCGTCGTCCGCGCGCGGCGGCATATCGGCCTACCCCGCGGTCTGTACCGACGACTGTGAGCCGGTCTGGACCGGACGAACCGACGGGCCGGCGACCGCCGTCGCGATCGGCGAGGGTCTCGCGTACACGGTGGCGCGCGGGCAGCTGATGGCGTTCGAGCTCTCGTGCACCGGGGTGTGCCGGCCGGCCTGGCGAGGGCCGTTCAGGAACGGAGCGCCCCTCGCCACCGGTGCGATCGGCCCGCCGACCGTCGACGGCGACCGGGTGCTCGTGGGTGACGACGAAGGGACGCTGTGGGTCTTCCGTTCGACGTGCGAGCGGGAAGGCACCCGGTGCGGGCCGATCGACCGCTTCCCGGTGACGTCGACCGCCCTGCACGCCCCGGCGATCGACGGCGACCAGGCGGTCGTCGGCTCGACCGGCGGCGTGGTGGCCAGGGTGCAGCTCGATTGCCGTTCCGACGAGGACTGCGACCGGGTGCTGGTTCGCGAGCTCGGCTCCCGCGCCCTCGCCCCCGCCGTGGAGGCTCCCCAGGCCACGATCGCCGGAGCCAGGGACGGTTCCATCGAGGCATTCACGTGGTAGACCTTCCCCATGACCCCTCCGCCGCCCATCGAGATCATCCGGGTCGCCGGCCGCGACCACGGCGAGGTCGGGCGGCAGCTGGGCGAGATCGCGCGTGACCGGATCCGCGACGATCTCTCGACGATCTACGACGACCTCCCGGCGGGCCGCACGGTCGAGCGGCAACGGGCGCTCGCCGCCGAGTACCGCGGGTTCACCGAACCCCGGCTGCCGTGGCTGATCGAGGAGCTCGACGGCCTCGCCGAGGCCGCGGGCGTCGATCCGATCGACCTGTTCGCCGCCTCGATCGAGGAGATCTGGTACGAGCCGCGCGCGCCGCGTGACTCCGGACGCTGCAGCGACGTCGTCGCCGGGCTCTGCGCGACCGCCGACGGGCACCTGCTCGTCGGCCACACGAACGACCTGCGCCCGGCCCTCGAGGACCGGATCGTCGGCGTCGAGCAGCGCGTCGGCGACGATCCCACGATCTTCCAGCTCGGCGGCGTGCCCTGGCTCTCGGTCGGGTGGAACTCGGCCGGGCTCTCGCTGACCGGCAACGAGCTATCGCCGAACGACGAGCGCGTGGGCATCTCGCGCTCCCACCAGGTGCTCGAGATGATGCGTGCGCGCACCCTCGGCGAGATGGTCGGGATGTCGCTGCGCCCCGACCGAGCATCGAGCTACAACAACGTGCTGTCGAGCAGCGACGGGGGCGTCGCCAACGTCGAGGGAAGCGCCACCGACGCCGAGGTGACCGGCCTCGATCACGACGGGCACCTGGCTCACACGAACCACTACGTCTGCGACCGGATGCTGCCGTTCGAGGGCGACCCCGGGTATGCGCGGCGTTCGGCCGTGCGGTACGAGCGGGCCCGGGCGCTGGTCGCCCAGCAGTCACCGGGAACGGTGACACCCGTCGTCATGCGGTCGATCATCAGCGACCACGAGGGCGCTCCCGACTCGATCTGCCGTCACCCCGCGCCGGACGCCGACGGCTCGAAGACCGTGTTCTGGTGCGTAGCCGACGTCACCGACGGGCGCATCACGTTCGGCCGGGGCAACCCGTGCGACTCCCAGGCCCAGACGTACGAGTTCGGGGACTATCCCCGCCGGTGACCGGGCTCATCGATCGAGCGCCTCGGTGATCGCCGCGGCCGTGGCCGCGTCGCCGCTTCCCTGAGCCATCTCGAGCACGCTCGACCCCTCGTCGTTCCTCGCCGACGGGTCCGCGCCCCCAGCGAGCAGCAACCGCACGCTCTCGACATCGCCGTTGTGCGCGGCGGCGTGCAGCGGGGTCCATCCGCCGGACTGCGTCGCGCCCGGGTCTGCTCCGGCGTCCAGCAGCACCCCCACCACCTCATCGTGACCGCTGCTCGTCGCCGAATGCAGTGGGGTCCCCGTCATCCAGCCGGAGCCGTGCGCATCGACGTCGGCGGCGTGGCTCACGAGGAACCTCGCCACCTCTGCACGTCCGAAGAAGGATGCGAAGTGCAGCGCCGTGAACCCGTCCCCGCTCCGTTCGTCGATCGACGCGGGGTCGATCGCCAGCAGCTCCGTGATCCGATCCAGGTCGCCCGCCGCCGCGGCCTCGAACAGGTCCACCTCGCCGACGCGAGACTGCACCGCCTGGACCAGACCCCGGTCGAGGCGGTAGCGCGCCCGCATCAGGGCGGACACCCCCTCCGCGTCGCGCGCAGCCGCGAGCGATGGATCGTCGTCGAGCAGAGCCGTCACGCGCGCGACGTCGCCGTCGTCGATCGCCGCGAACAACTCCTCCGATGTGCTTGCCATCGGTCGCCTCCTCGGGTTGTATTTGTGTAGCCTAACTAAATATGACACCGTATGCACGGTGACCACGCCCGAGCGGACTTCCCCAGCGCGAGACGTGGACGCGGTGGCCGACCGGCTGCATTCCGCCGCGATCCACCTGTTGCGTCGCCTGCGCGTGGAGGACGAGTCGCTGGGCATCTCCGCCCCGCGCCTGTCCACGCTCTCGGTGCTCGTGTTCGCCGGGCCCCAACGCATCGGCGAGCTGGCCAGGATCGAACAGGTCGAACCACCCACGATGACGCGGCTCGTCGACGGCCTGGAGCGCGATGGGTACGTCGCCCGCTCCCCCGACCCCGACGACGCCCGAGCCGTCAGGGTCGAGGCGACCGATCGCGGCCGGGCGGCGCTGATCGAAGGACGGAGGCGCCGCGTCGAGTCCTTCGGGTCCATGCTGGGGAACCTCCCCCCGCGCGAGCTCGCCCAGCTCGCCCGCGGGGTTCGGGTGCTCGAGCGTGTGTTGGAGGACTGACCGAGAGCGGTCGCCGACGAAGCTCGGAAGATCGGGTCGTGTCCCTACGTGTTCCGACCCGTCGACGCCGGCTCGCCGGGCTGCTGCTCGAACCGCACGCTCACGACCTGTTCGTCCTTCCGTTCCTCCTGTCCCGCCGATCGCCGCAGCGAGACCCGGTCCGGCTCAGTGAGCTCGCCCTGGAGCGAACGGGGCCACAATCTGTGCTTCCACACCATGTTCAGCTCGGCCGCGACGAGGGTGAGCTGGGCGCCCAGGTAGATCCACGCCAGCAACCCGATCACCAGGGCGAACGATCCGTAGACGTCGGACGACGAGGCGATCCGGTTCCCGACGATCAATCCGCCCACCGTGAGCAGGACCGTCCAACCGATCCCGGCCAGGACGGCGCCGGGAGCGACGTCGCGCCAGCCCACGTCCGCCGCGGTGAGCACGCGGAAGGCGATCGCGAACACGACGACGTTGAGCACGGCCGACGCCGCGAGGCCCGCGATCGAACCGAGCCACCCTCCCGCTGCCCCGGCGAGCCCGGCGAAGGCGGCGGCGGCCAGGATGAACCCGCCGAGGACGGCGAGCATGACCAGTGCCATCGCGATCGAGGCGGGCGTGCCGCGTCGCGCCTTCCGAGGCACGTCCCAGACCGTGTCCATCGCCACCTGCGCCGAGCGCACGGCGCCGAGCCCGGCCCAGACCGCGAGCGCGAGGCCGATCACGAGCGCGAGCCCGGAGCCGTCGATCGAACCGACGTTGCGACGGATCTCGGTGCCGACGACCGGGAACTGCGCGAGCGCCGAATCGAGCAGGCTCGCCTGCAGATCCGGCCGGTCCCGCAGCACCATGCCGGCCACCGAGGAGAGCACCATCAGCAACGGGAACACCGAGAAGAACCCGTAGTAGGCGATCGTGGCGGCGAGACCCCCAGCACCGCTGTCGCCGTATCGCTTCGTGACGGCGAGCGGGAACCCGAGCCAGCCGTGGGCTCGTTGGTAGCGATCGATCGCACGCAACGGTCGGCCGATGTCCACGTTCATCATGCACCTCGATCGGGGACGCGATCCCCGCCCTGTGGTTCCCGTGATGCCGCCCGAGCAAACGGCGGCCGAGAGCCGTGTCGAGCCCTCGAGGAACGGAGGCGTCAGCTGACCCAGGGAGGAACGACCTCCGACCCGTCGTCGGTGCGCACGAGCTTCGTGCCGGCCAGCATCGTGACCACGATCGTGGCCCCCTCGTGGCCGGCTTCCAGGTGGTGCACCGCCCCGATCGGCACGACGGCGGAATCCCCGGCCGCCAGCTCGAACGACTCGTCGTCGATGTGGAACGTGCCGCCGCCCGCGGCCACCGTGAAGACGTCGAGGTGGTCGTGGCGATGCGCGGGAAGACCACCACCGGGCGGCACCTCGACGCGGTAGAGGGCCGCCTCGTCGGCCCCGCGGCTCGGTGCCGCCAGGCTCGTGATCGTGTTCCCCCCGAGCTCGAAGGTCGGGTGCTCGTCGGCGCGTTCGACCGGCATGGAAAGCTCCTCCTCGATGCGTCGTCGGGTTCGGACGCGCATCATCCCATCCGCGCTCGCTCGCAGGTCGGCGACCGGTTGGCATCCGGTCGCACCGGGTACCATCCCCGCGGCGTGCGGGCCGCCGGGTCCGCACGTGGTCGGGCCGAGACGGAGGAGGACCGCGTGCTCGATGTCGCGAAGGGGGCGGTCGACGCCGCGCGTGCCGCCGGTGCCGATCTCGCCGATGCACGCGCGGGCACCGACGAGAGCGAATCGCTCACCGTCCGCAACCAGGCGATGGAGGGCATCGACCGATCGACGTCGACCGGCGTCGGCATCCGGGTGCTCGTCGATGGACGCTGGGGCTTCGCCGCGACCTCGCGCCTGGACGACGCCGAGATCGACCGCACGGCCCGTCTCGCCGTCGAGATCGCGAAGGCCGCTCATCGCCTTCCCGGCGACCCGGTCTCCCTCACGCCGGTCGAACCCGCGAGAGCGTCGTGGCGCACGGACGCGAAGGAGGACCCCTTCACGGTGCCGCTCGAGGAGAAGGTCGCGCTGCTGATGGAGGCCTCGCGCCAGATGCAGCAGGTGCCCGGGCTCTCGTTCGCAGAGGCCGGCCTCGACTTCTTCCGCCGGTCGACGTGGTTCGCCTCGAGCGAGGGCGCCGAGATCGAACAGGTCGTCACGAACTCCGGCGGGGGCATCGAGGCGACCGCCGTCGGCGACGGCGACATGCAGCGCCGCAGCTACCCCAACTCGTTCCGTGGCCACGTGAAGGCAGCGGGCTACGAGCACATCCGCACGCTGGGGCTGATCGAGGAGGCCGAGCGCATCGGCACGGAAGCCGTGGCGCTCCTGTCCGCGCCGGAATGCCCCAGCGACGTGACCACGCTCGTGCTCGATTCCGGCCAGATGGAGCTGCAGATCCACGAGTCGATCGGCCATCCGATCGAGCTCGACCGCGTGCTCGGCATGGAGGAGGCCTTCGCGGGCTCGTCGTGGCTGTCCCCCGGCGATCGCGGGCACGTCCGGTACGCGAGCGACCTCGTCTCGATCACGGCCGACGCCACGTTGCCCGGTGGGCTCGGCACGTTCGGCTTCGACGACGAAGGGGTGCCCGCCCAGCGGGTGCCGATCATCGTCGACGGCATCTTCGAGAACTTCCTGTCGAGCCGCGAGACCGCCGGCGTGGTGGGGCAGACCTCGAACGCCACGAGCCGGGCCGACGGATGGAGCCACCTGCCGCTGATCCGCATGACGAACATCTCGATCGAACCGCGCGAGGGGACCCTCGCGGAGATCATCGGCGACACCGATGACGGCATCTACATGACCACGAACTCGTCGTGGTCGATCGACGACAAGCGCATCAACTTCCAGTTCGGCTGCGAGCAGGCTCGGCGGATCGAGGGCGGGAAGCTCACCACCCTCTACAAGAACCCCAACTACACGGGCATCACGCCCGAGTTCTGGGCATCGTGCGACGCGGTCGGCGGCGCCGAGGACTGGATCGTGTGGGGCACGCCGAACTGCGGGAAGGGACAGCCCGGCCAGGTGGGACGCGTCGGCCACGGCGCCTCGCCTGCGCGCTTCCGCAACGTGCAGGTGGGGGTGCGCTCGTGAGCCGAGGGACCGGCGAGCTGCTCGGAGCCGAGGGATTCCGGCGCGTCGCCGAGGGCGCGCTGTCGCTCGAGGGCGCCGACGGGGTCGAGGTCCTGCTGATGCACGAGTCGGGCGGGCTCACCCGGTTCGCGAACTCCGAGATCCACCAGAGCATCGCCCGCGAGGACACCGGCCTGCGGGTGCGGGTCGTCAAGGACGGGCACGTCGGCGTCGCCGCGACGAACGAGGCCTCTCCCGGCGGGGCGCTCGCGGCCGCCCGAAGCGCGCTGGAGATGACGGGCGTCGTGGCGGCCGACCCGCTCTGGCCGGGCCTGGCCCCCGCGCAGGCGGTCCACGAGGTCGACCGGTACTTCGAGGCCACGGCCACGACCTCACCGGACCGGCGCGCCGACGCGGTCGCCGAGCTGATCGGGGCGTGCGCCCCCGGCTGCGCGGCGGCCGGCGCGTACGAGACGATCGCCGTGGAGCTGGGGGTCGCCAACAGCGAGGGGCAGTTCTGCTGGGCGCCGTCGACGCAGGCCTCGCTCACCACGGTCGTCACCGGACCCGAGGGAGGCAGCGGCTTCGCCGAGGTCTTCGCCGGCTCGGCCGATGCGATCGACCCCGGCGCCGTCGGGCAGGTCGCGGGCGACAAGGCCGTCTCCTCAGCCTCGCCCGCGCCACTCGAGGCCGGCACGTACTCGGTCGTGTTGGAGCCGTCGGCGACCGCGACCCTCGTCGGCTTCCTCGCGTGGGTGGGTTTCGCGGGACGCGCCTACATCGAGGGCCGTTCCTGCTTCGACGGCAAGCAGGACCAGCAGGTCGCCGCGCCGTCGGTCTCGATCTGGGACGACGGCACCGACCCCCGCACGCTCGGTGCCCCCTTCGACTTCGAGGGCACCCCCAAGCGGAAGGTCGACCTGATCAGCGACGGGGTCTTCCGAGACGTCGTGTACGACCGGCGCACCGGACAGGAAGCAGGCCGGGCCTCGACCGGCCACGGCCTGCCGTCACCGAACCCGGAGGGGCCGTTCCCGCTGCACCTGTTCATGGATACCGGTGACGCGACGACCGAGGAGATGATCAGGGCGACCGAGCGAGGCCTGTTGGTCACGCGGTTCCACTACTCGAACATCGTCAACCCGATGGAATCCTCGATCACCGGGATGACGCGCGACGGCACGTTCCTGATCGAGCGGGGCGAGGTCGTCGGACCGGTCATGAACCTGCGGTTCACCCAGTCGATCCTCGGCGCGCTCTCGAGCGTCTCGATGGTCGGGCGTGAGGCGCGCCTGGCGAGTGAGTTCTTCTTCAGCGCGTCGCGGGTTCCGGCCTTGAGGGTCGACGAGTTCCACTTCTCCGGGGTCAGCGACCACTGAGGTCGGGACGGACCGGTGAGGAACCCTCCTCACGTTGTCGCTTGGCCGTGCGCACGACCCGCACGACCACCCACAGACCGACGGCCAAGGCCACGACGACGCCGACCACGAGCGCGAGGGCGATGCCACCGAAGACCCAGATCCAGCCGCCGATGCACTCCAGGTCGGCCTCGTCGGCGAACGCCGTGGTGGCGACCTGCTCGCCGTCGGCCGTGATCACCCGCCCCGTCGACAGGCTCGAGACATGGAACTCCACGTCGACGTCGGCGAGCGCGCCCGCGTACTCGATCGTAGCGACGTAGGCGCGATGCGGATCGAGCGGCCCCTCGAGCTGATCCGTCTGCCGCATCAGGGGCGGCTCGCGCCCGACCACGAAGACCCGCGTCGATGCCTCGCCACCCCCCTCCACGCGCCACCGCACCGGTCCGTCGAGGTCGGCCACCTGCACGGCCACGATCCGCTCGTCGGTGCATCGAGGTGCCACGATCACGGCGCCGCCGCGCGTGTTCCCGCGGACCCCCGCCGTGGGGTTGGCCTCGACCGAGCAGCCGGCGATACAGGCGGCCAGCGCGAGGCCACAGATCGTGATCGACCACGCCGAGATCCGTTGCACCAGCATGTTGTACGACGGGAAGGGCCCACGACGCGGTAGGCTGGCCGCCCCGAGGCTCGAGGAGGCGCGACGATGCGGGTCGCCGACGTGATGCACACCGACGTGAAGACGGCCGCTGCCGAGGAGACGTTCGCCGACGTGGCCAAGACGATGCGTACGAACGGCATCTCGTCGGTGGTCGTGCTCGACGGGAAGAAGCTCACCGGCATCGTGACCGAGCGCGACATCGTGAACCTGATCGCCGCCGGCGGCGATCCGCACAGCGTGAAGGTGGCGCACGGCATGACCCGGCGCGACCTCGAGACCGTGAGCCCGAAGCTCGACCTGGCCGACGCCGCCGAGCACATGGTGGAACGGAACATCCGCCACCTTCCGGTCGTCGATCGAGGACGGGTGGTCGGCATCGTGTCGATCCGCGACCTCACCCGGTGGGCCGCCGAGGAGCTCGCCAGCGGATCGGAGATGCCCGATATCGCTCGCAGCCACAAGGCCTTGCGGGCGGCCAGCGAGCTGCAGAAGCAGCGCCGCAAGGGCGCGTAGCCCTACCCATCCGACGCGCGCTCGAACGCGTCCGTCGGGTCGTGCAACGACCCCAAGGCGGCGACGTCACGCGGGAAGAACAACGACAGCGTCCAGTCGAGCACCACGCGCACCTTCCGATTCAACGTCGGCAGCTGCAGTAGGTGGTAGGTCCGTGCCACGAACCACGCCGGGAACCCTCGTAGACGCACCCCGAGCACGATGGCGACGCCCTTGTACCGACCCAGCGAGCACAACACGCCGAGCGCCTTGAACCGGAACGGCTCGACCTCCGCGCCCTCCAGGGTCGCCAGCACGTTCGCCGCGAGCCGCTTCCCCTGCCTGGTCGCGTACTGCGCCGAGGGGGGGCAGAGCCCGCCGCCGACGAGATCGGGCACCGCGGCCGCGTCGCCCGCGGCCCAGACGACGCCCTCGTGGCCCTCGACGCGCATCGCGGCGTCGACCTTCAGCCGGCCCTGGTCGTCGACCGGCAGTGAGGACGACGCCGCGAGCGGCTCGGGCTTCACCCCCGTCGTCCACACGAGGGTCTCGGACGGGAACGACTCCCCGTCGCTGAGCCGCACCACTCCCCCCTCGATCGACTCGAGCCGGGTTCCCGTCTTGATCTCGATGCCCCGGCGCGTCAGCTCGCGCGCCGCATACCGGCCGAGGGCGACGTCGATCTCGGGGAGGATCTCGTCACGCGCCTCGATCAACATCCAGCGCGGCTCCTCGGGCCCGAGCTCGCGGATGTGCTTCATCGCCCACCGCGACAGGTCCTCGAGCTCGGCGAGTGACTCGACCCCCGCGTACCCGGCGCCCACGAACACGAACGTCAGCGCGGCCCGCCGCCGAGGGTCACGCGGGGGGCGCTGGGAGGCGGCCTCCAGCCGAGACAGCACGTGGTTGCGGAGCAGGATCGCCTCGCCGAGGGTCTTGAACCCGATGCCATGCTGCGCGAGGCCTGGCACGGGCAGCGTCCTCGATCGCGACCCCGGCGTGAGCACGAGTTGGTCGAACGGCATCTCGAAGCGGTCGCCGTCGACCCCCCGAAGATGGATCACGCGGTGCTGCGCGTCGACGCGTTCCACGCTGCCGACGACCACTCGGGCACGGCCGAGCGCCGAGCGCAGGGGCACGACCACGTGACGCGGCTCCAAGGTGCCGCCGGCCGCCTCCGGCAGCAGCGACTGATAGAGGAAGAAGTTCTCGCTCGTGACCATGGTGAGCTGGTGTCCCGTCTTGCGCAGCGGCTTCTCCAGACGCCGGGCGGCGTTCAGCCCGGCAGCCCCACCGCCCACGATCACGACATGCATCGCGGATGACGTTACGACCAGCGGGCCAGGACGTCCGGGATCTCGGCGAGGTCCCGGACCGCCGCATCGGCCTCGGCGAGCTGGGAGGCCGTGGGGTGGTCGGGCGCCTCGCCTCGCAGCACCCACACGGCCCGCATGCCCGTCTCCTTCGCCGGTCGCACGTCGTAGTCGAGCCGGTCGCCGATCATCGCGGTCCGCGCCGGCTCGACCCCCGCCGTGGAGAGCACGTGCGTGAAGAGCTTCGGGTCCGGCTTCTGTAGACCGAGGTCGTCGCTCACGCCCCAGACCTCGAAGAACCGGGTGAGGCCGTCGCGTTCCATCGCCCGGCGCACCGAGCTGGGTTGGTTCGCGATCACGCCGAGGCGGAAACGACCGTCGAGTGCCTCGAGGCACGGCACCACGTCGGGGTAGAGCGACGCGGGAGGGTACGCCCAATATCGGGCCGCGCGGGCCTCCACCTCGGAGATGCCGTCGTCGGAGCCGAGGAAGCGGGTCGTGAGCCGGCGGCGGAACGACTCGGACTGCGCGGCCCGAGCATCCGCGTACTCGCGATCGAACTCCTCGTCGGTGAACTCGGCGCCGGATTCCCGCAACGCGGTCATCCACGAGCGCGCGTAGATCGAGTCGTCGTACATCACGCCGCCGATGTCGAAGAACACCATCTCGAGCGCGGGCCGGTCCATCGCGTCATCTCTCCAGGTCGATCCGGCTCACACGCTCGCGCGGGGGGCGCGGCGCCGCAGCTCCTCGACGAGCTCGGCGGGCGTCGACTCACGACCCAGCCGGTAGTCGTACCGGGCGCCGTGACAATCGCTCGAACCCGTGGGCACCAGGTCGAGGCGCCCGGCCATCGCTCGGTACCGAGCGCGGGCGGCATCGTCGTGGTCCGGGTGATCGACCTCGAGGCCGGCCATGCCTTCCTCGGCCATCTGCTCGATCAGCTCGTCGGGCACCGCTCCGCTGCCCTTCCACATCGCAGGGTGCGCCAGCACACAGACGCCCCCGGCTCGGTCGATCAGCCGCAGAGCGTCGATGGGGTGCAACGCGTGCTTGGGCACGTACGCGGCCCCGCCGTCGGCGATGTAGCCGTCGAAGGCTTCCTTCTCGGTCTGGACGATGCCCGCCTCGACCATGGCCTGGGCGACATGCGGGCGTGCGATCAGGTCGTCGCCCGCGATCCTCCTCACGGCATCGAACGAGATGTCGTAGCCGGCCAGCTGCAGCTTCTCGATCATCATCTCGCCGCGCCGGAAGCGCGTGTCCGTCAGGCGGCGCAGCTCCTCTTGGAGCTCCTCGTGCGTCGGATCGCCCCAGTAGCCGAGCACGTGCAGGCTCGCGCCGTCGTACTCCGCCGAGAACTCGATGCCCGGCACGATGGCGACGCCCTCCTCGGCGCCCGCGGCCTGCGCTTCCTCGAGCCCGGCGAACGTGTCGTGGTCGGTCACACCCATGCCGGCGAGGCCTCGCTCCCGGGCCAGCCGCACGTTGTGGGCCGGGGTCTCGGTTCCGTCGCTGAACGTGGAATGGGTGTGCAGGTCGAATCCGCTCATGCATCGATGTTCCCAGACGGAGGGAGACGCCGGATCGAAGCGACCGTCGTCAGGGAGCGGGGGTGACCAACGAGGCACCGGCCTCATCGATCGTGCGACAGCCCGTGAGCGCCATCGCGTTCTCGAACTCGGCACGCAGGATCCCGAGCACGCCGGCGACGCCCGCCTGTCCCTCGGCGGCGAGGCCCCAGATCGCGGGACGGCCGACCAGCACCGCGCTCGCACCGAGGGCGAGCGCGGTCAACACGTCCGTGCCCCTGCGAACGCCTCCATCCATCAGCACCGGTATCCGTCCGGACACCTGCGCCACCACCTCGGGCAGGGCATCGAGACCGGCGGGCGAGCGGTCGAGCTGACGTCCACCGTGGTTCGACACGATGATCGCGTCGGCGCCTGCCTGGACCGCGAGCTCGGCGTCCTCGGCCGTCAGCAGGCCTTTCACGAGGACCGGCAGCGTCCGGGCCGTCTCCTTGATCCATGCCAGGTCGTCCCACGTGAGCATGGGATCGAAAATGTAGTCGCTGGAACCGATCCCGATCGGCATCACGAAGCCGCTGCGCGTGTCGCGATGCCGCAGCCCGTTGACCGCGAAATCCGCCGTCCAACAGACCGCCCCGTACCCGGCGGCGACGACACGCTCGAGCATCGAGGCGGTGAATCCTCGGTCCTGCGCCACGTACAGCTGCCACCACAGCGGGCCGTCGGTGGCCTCGGCCACTTCCTCGAGGTACGCCTCGGCCGTGGAGCTGACGACCATGATCGTGCCGGCGGATGCGGCGGCCCTGGCCGTCGCGAGCTCGCCGTCGGGGTGCGCGAGCCGCTGGTACGCCCAGGGTGCGACCAGCACGGGGAACGCGAGCCTCGTGCCGAGCACGGTCGTCGACGTCTCGGGCGCGCCCGAGCCGCGCAGGATCCGCGGGCGGAGCATCCATCGGTCGAACGCCCGGCGGTTCTCCGCGAGGGTCCACTCGTCGCCGGCCCCCCCCTCGTAGTAGTCCCAGACCTCCGGAGGGAGGGCGGCGCGTGCGACCGGCAGATAATCGCCGACCGTGACGTAGCGCGGTGACTCGCTCATGGTCGGAAGCAGGCTAGCGCCGCGCCGCTCCTCCCCGCGTTCGGACGCGCCCGGCCCCCATGTCACGCGAGAGCCCGCGGGCCGTCTCCCGTACCGCCGCGGCGAGCGCCGGAGCCGGCTTCCCGCCCTGCACGAGCCGTTCCACGGGACCCACCACCCCGATCGCCCCGACGGAGTGGACGAGATCGTCGAAGACCGGCGCCGCGATCTCGGCCTCGCCGACGATCGCCTCCTCGTCCTCGAGCGCGGCGCCCTCGGCGGCCACCGAGTCGAGCGCCGCCGCGAGCGCCGCCGGGTCCGTCACCGTGCGGCCGGTGAGCGGCGTCAGCTCGGCCTCCAGGAGCGCCTCGCGCGAAGCCTCGGGGAGGAAGGCCGCGATCGCCTTGCCCAGCGCGCACGCGTGCCACGGGATCGATGCACCGACCTCCAGGATCTGCACGGAGTTGTCCGGGCGGAACACGTGATGCACGATCAGCACGTTCGAGCCGTGCAGCACGCCCACGCGCACCGCCTCGCCGACGCGCGAGGCGAGCGAGTCGGCCCACAACAGGGAGCGGCCGCGCAGCTCGTGGTTGTCGAGGAACGCGTTCCCCAGCTGCAGCATCGCCGGTCCGAGGCGGTACTTGTCGGTCTCCGGGTCCTGCTCGACGAGTTCCTGTGCCTCCAGGGTCCGCAGGAGCCCGTAGGCCGTGCCCTTGGCGAGCCCGAGTCGATCGGCTATCTCGGTGACCCCCAGGCGCGACGACCCCGTGCCGAGCACCTTCAGGATGCGCGCCGCCCGTTCCACGGACTGGATCGTGCCTCGGCGCCGGCCCGGAGCCGATCCGGGCTCGCCCGCCGAGTGGTTCATCCAGTTCCCTCCAGGGTTCGCGCCAGCGCCGCGAACAGGAGTGCGGTGGAGGTGGCGCCCGGGTCCTGATGGCCCACGCTGCGCGCTCCGAGGTAGGAGGCCCGGCCCTTCCGCGCCTGCATCGGAACCGTGGCGCGCATGCCCTCGCGGGCCGCGTCGGCGGCCTTTCGCGAGGCGGACGCGGCATCTCCGCCCGCCCTGAGCTCTCGCTCGAAGGCCTGCAGGGCCGGTGCGTACGCATCGACGATCGTCTTGTCCCCCTCCTGGGCGGCGCCCAGCCCTTGGATGCCGTCGAGCCCGGCCCGCATGGCCTTCAACAGCTCCTCGGCGCCGAACGTCTCCGCATCGGTCAGCACCTCGCCCGCCCGTCGGAGGCAGGTACCGAACAGGGGACCGGCGGCGCCGCCCACGCGATAGATCAACGTGCTCCCGGCCCGGATCAGCAGCTCGCCGGCGCGAAGGTCCTGCGTGGCGTCCAGGTCCGTCACGGCCGCGGAGAACCCTCGGTCCATGTTGATGCCGTGGTCCGCGTCGCCGATCGCGGCATCGAGCTGTGTCAGGAAGTCCCGGCTGCCCGCGATCTCGTCGGCGCTCGCACGGATCCATCGTCGGATCGTCTCGCGGTCGGATCCGAGCGGTCCCTCGCCGAGTCCATCGACACGCCGGGTCACGGTGGCACCATCGAACCGCTCCCCGCCCCTGTCAACTTCGACGGCCATGCGTTCGACGATACCGAACTTCGTTGCGCCAGGCCGTGTTGATTTCGATGATTCCTATGTATTGACATCTTCTGTCGAACCGAGTTTCCTCGGGTCCGAGGCGGCCCCGGAGGGGGGCCCTGCACGGAGGGGGTGGTCGCTCAGATGTTCCTCGGAGAGGTGGTCGGCACCGCGGTGCTCGTCCTGATCGGCGACGGCGTGGTTGCCGGGGTGCTCCTCAACAAGTCGAAGGCGCAGAACTCCGGGTGGGTCGTGATCACGTGGGCCTGGGCGATGGCGGTGGTCTTCGGCGTGCTCGCCAGCATCGCCGTCACCGACGGCATCGGCCATATCAACCCGGCCGTTACGATCGCGTTCGCGGTCGCCGACCTCGGCGTCGAGTGGAGCGACGTGCCACTGCTGATCGCCGGGCAGTTCCTCGGCGCCTTCATCGGCGCGATCCTCGTGTGGCTCGCCTACCTGGTGCACTGGGGCGAGACCGAGGACCCGGGCCTCAAGCTCGCGGTCTTCTCGACCGGTCCCGCGATCCGCAACACCGCTGCGAACCTGATCACCGAGATCATCGGCACGTTCATGCTCGTGTTCGGGGTCGTTGCGATCTTCGAGAACGAGGCGGCCGCCGCACTGGGAGCGTTCTTCGTGGGGTTGTTGGTGCTGGGCATCGGCATGGCGCTCGGGGGCCCGACCGGCTACGCGATCAACCCCGCGCGCGACCTCGGTCCGCGCATCATCCACGCCATCGTGCCGATCCCCGGCAAGGGCACCTCTGACTGGGAGTACTCGTGGATCCCCGTCGTCGGCCCCGTCGTCGGCGGCGTGATCGGCGCCCTCGCAGCCAAGGCGATCTTCGATCTCTGAGAACGGTCGGCGGGAGGGCCGCTCGTGGCCCTCCCGCCACCCCCCAACCCGATCGGAAGCGAGGTACGCATGAAGAAGCTGATCAATGATCCAGCCGAGGTGGTCCGTGAGGAGCTGCAGGGCATCGAAGCAGCTCATCCCGACCTCGTGAAGGTCTCCTACGACCCGTACTTCATCTCTCGAGCCGACGCGCCGGTGCAGGGGAAGGTCGCGCTCGTCTCGGGGGGCGGGTCGGGGCACGAGCCGATGCATGGTGGATTCGTGGGCATGGGGATGCTCGATGCGGCCTGCCCCGGCGAGGTCTTCACCTCGCCGACCCCCGATCAGATGGAGGCGGCCACCAAGGCCGTCGACGGCGGCGCCGGCGTCGTGCACATCGTCAAGAACTACACGGGCGACGTCATGAACTTCGAGATGGCCGCGGACCTCTGCCGGGCCGAGGGCACCGAGGTGGAGGCGGTCGTGGTCGACGACGACGTCGCCGTCCAGGACTCGCTCTACACGGCCGGCCGCCGCGGTGTGGGCACGACGGTGCTGATGGAGAAGATCGCCGGCGCCGCCGCCGAGCAGAAGCGCTCGCTCAAGGAGGTCGCCGACATCTGCCGGGAGGTCAATGCCAACGGTCGATCCATGGGCATGGCACTGACGTCGTGCACGGTCCCGTCCGCCGGCAAGCCCACGTTCGAGCTCGGCGACGACGAGATGGAGATCGGCATCGGCATCCACGGCGAGCCCGGCCGCGAGCGCATGAAGATGAAGCCCGCCGCCGAGGTCGTCGAGATGATGGCGACCGCCATCGTCGACGACCTGCCGTTCTCCAAGGGCGACCAGGTGCTCGCGTTCGTCAACGGCATGGGCGGCACGCCGCTGATCGAGCTCTACGTCGTGTTCAACGAGCTCAACAAGTTCCTCTCGGGACGCGGCATCACGATCTCGCGGAACCTGATCGGCCCCTACATCACGTCGCTCGAGATGGCCGGGTGCTCGATAACGTTGCTGAAGATGGACGACGACTTCACGCAGCTGTGGGACGCCCCCGTGAAGACGGCCGGATTGCGCTGGGGCACGTGATGCCGGACTCGGTGTCGACGGCGTCGAGAGGGGGGTGAGCCTACGGGTGGCGGTTGCGTACGACGAGGTCGTCGCGTGGCTCAAGGTCTACGCGGCGACGATCGCCGAGAACAAGGAGTACCTGACAGAGTTGGACTCTGCGATCGGCGACGCCGACCACGGCATCAACATGGATCGAGGCTTCCAGGCGGCCGTCGGGACGCTGGACTCGGCGACCCCCGGGGACATCGGTGCGCTGCTCAAGACGGTCGGCATGACCCTC
>Ga0075310_1000053_pt1 | contig 17936 bp, 19 predicted proteins | sample MayberryNE_Catta_2_FD_120088 | JGI IMG/M metagenome (GOLD analysis project Ga0075310, IMG submission 120088) | Natural and restored wetland microbial communities from the San Francisco Bay, California, USA, that impact long-term carbon... | ecosystem: Environmental > Terrestrial > Soil >... | reverse complement strand
CCTGGCGATCTCGCGATCATCACGGACGGCACTATCCGCATGGACAACAGGACCACATGGCAGGGCACCGAGGGGTCGGTGAAGAAGCTGATGTTCCTCAAACCCGTGGGGAGCGCGTGCGTCGATCCGAGCTTCAGCGAGCGGAACAACACGGACTACGTGAACGTGAACGTGGTCGTCTACGTCCCGTCGGATTGCGAGGTCAGCATGGCCAACCAGAACCTGATGAAAGGTCAGGTCTACGGGGGGGACGTGACGATCAACAACAACTTCACGATGACGTACACGCCCGTGCTCGTGCCCGGGCTCGGGACCGACATCGCCGGGTTCCACCAGGACATCCAGTACGTGCGGGAGGTCTGAGCCCTCCCGGGAACGCTATCGAGGACCGGTAGGGTCGGCGAACGATGGATGAGGCCTGGCTCCGCGCGCTCGTCGCCTTCCCGTTCGGGCTGGCGATCGGGAGCTTCATGACGGTCGTCGTCGCGCGGGTTCCCGAAGGCCAGAGCGTGCTGAGGCCACGGTCGCGCTGCCCGCGGTGCGGCACGGAGCTCCGCAACCGCGACAACGTGCCGGTGATGTCGTGGCTGCTGTTGGGGGGTCGCTGCCGGACGTGCGGCGAGCGTATCTCCGTGATGTACCCGTTGCTCGAGCTCTCGACCGCGCTGTTGGTGGCGGGCGCTGCGGCGACCTACGACCGCCCGTGGGTCGCGGTGATGGTGGCGCTCTTCCTCGCGTTGATGCCCGCGATCACGTGGATCGACATCGAGCGGCGCATCATCCCCAACCGCATCACCTACCCGGCGTTCCTGGGCTTCGCGGCCTACGTGGCGATCGCGTGGCTGTTCGACGGGGGAACCGACCCGGTGCGAGGGCTCATCGGTGCGCTCCTGTACGGGGGAGGCCTCTTCCTGGTGGCGCTCGTCTCACGGGGCATGGGGATGGGCGACGTGAAGCTGGCCCTCGTGATCGGCGTGGTGCTCGGCTCGATCGGGCTGCGCTACGTCGGGGTCGCAGCCGCCGGCGCCGTTCTGTTCGGCGGGGTCGGGGGCATCGTGGCGCTCGCGATGGGCCGCAACCGCAAGGCGATGATCCCGTTCGGCCCCTACATGGCCGCCGGGGCGGTCGTGGCGGCGTTCTGGGGGGAGCGGATCGTCGACTGGTACCTGGGCTCGTTCGGGGCCTGAAACACGGCCTGACCAGGCCGAACACACGTTCGCTCCGAGGTTCCTGCAGGTGTTTGACTTGCCCTGTGGCCTGATGTTTCGTGAGCAGGCTCAACAGCACTCCTGTCTGCTGTTGAGGCTCATGTGACCCATGTGACTGAAGTGACGGAGGGAACGGCATGGCCGAGGGACAGCCGTTCGTGACCGGGGCGTTGCTCACGGTCGCGGAGGTCGCCGCGGGCATGCGCGTCTCGAACATGACCGTGTACCGGCTGATCAAGAGCGGAGAGCTGCCCGCGGTGCGCGTGGGCAAGGGCTACCGCATCCGCGAGTCGGAGCTGCGGAGCTTCCTCGATGAACGCTCGGTCCGCGTGGAGGGCTCGTAGGTGGCGAAGGGGCGGATCGGTCTCGATATCGGTTCCACCGCCGTGCGTGCGGTCGAGCTCGCCGGTGGCGACCCGCCCACGATCGTCAAGGCCGCGCAGGTGCCGCTCGGCGCGGGCGCGGTCGAGAACGGTGAGGTCAAGGACCCGGAGCTGGTGACGGCAGCGCTGCGCGAGCTCTGGGAGCGCGGGGGGTTCAAGACCCGCCAGGTGAACATGGGCGTCGGCAACCAGCGAGTGGTCGTTCGCGAGATCGCCCTGCCCTACCTGCCCGAGAAGGAGCTCAAGGCTTCGCTCGGCTTCCAGGTGCAGGAGTTCATCCCGATGTCCGTCGACGAGGCGGTGCTCGACTACGACCCGATCGGCGAGTTCGAGCAGGACGACCGGAAGATGCTGCGCATGCTGCTCGTCGCGGCCCAGCGCCAGATGGTCGACCAGGTGGTCGCCGCGGCAACCGGGGCCAAGCTCGAGCCCGTGGGCCTCGACCTCGTGCCGTTCGCGCTCGTGCGTTCGGTCGGCACCACCGGCGTGGGGATGGACCTGGAGGACGAGGGCGACGAGGCGGTGATCGACGTCGGCGCCCACGTCACGAACATCGTCGTGCACGCGGGCGGCACGGTGCGGTTCGTCCGCATCCTGCCGTCGGGCGGCCGCGACGTGACGCTCGCGATCGCCCGCGGCATCGGCGTCGACGACGAGGTCGCCGAACGGCTGAAGCGGGGCGAGGACGTCGAGATCGAGGAGCCCGACGAGGACATCGGCCGGCCCGACAGGCCCGACGAGGAGCAACCGGCTCGATCCGGACGGCCCGACGTCGGCCGCGTTCGCGAGATCGCGATGCAGCGGGCGGGCACGTTCGTCGACGAGATCCGCTCGTCGCTGGAGTTCTACACGGCGCAGGCCCAGGGGGCGCGCATCGCCAGGGTGTTGGTGACCGGTGGCGGCTCCAAGCTCGAGGGGTTCCTCGAGCTGCTGCGGCAACGCATCCCGGTGCAGGTCGACGTCGGCCGCGTGTTCCAGCACGTCCGGTCGCAGCTCTCGCTGTCCGAGGAGGCGCTCGCCGAGGCCGAGCCGGTCCTCGCGGTCGCCGTAGGGCTCGCGATCCCCGGGAGGAGCCAGTGAGCCAGGTCAACCTCCTTCCCCCCGATATCCTGCAGGCCCAGCGCTATCGGCGACTGACCTCAGGGGTCCTCCTGGCGGGGCTCCTCGCGCTCGTGCTCGTGTTCGGCTTCTACCTGCTGAAGTCCAACGAGCTCGGCGGCGTGAACGACGACATCGAGGCGCAGAACGCGACGAACGCCTCGATCCAGGCGAGCATCGCCGACAAGCAGCGGTTCGCCGAGCTGCAGGCCAGGGCGCAGGCTCAGCAGGAGCTGCTGAGCAGCGCGTTCGCGGGCGAGGTCTCGTTCTCGGCGCTGCTGATGGACTTCTCGCGCGTGATCCCGTCCGACGCCTACGTCGACACCCTGACGCTGCAGACCGCCGATCTCGCCGCGGAGGATCCGGCCGCGACCGGCGCGCAGGCGGGCTTGGTCGGGTCGATCACGGGCGGCGGCAAGGCCGTCAGCATCGACAGCCTCTCGGTGTTCCTCACCCGGCTGGAGCAGGTGCAAGGCTGGGTGAACCCCTGGATGACGACGGTCACCAGGAACGCCGAGGTCAACGGCTTCGACTACTCGATGAGCGTGGACCTCACCGGCGAGGTCGTCACGGACCGTGGCAGGGGAGGTGCGGCCGATGCTGCGGGGTAGCCGGGGGCCGCTGATCGCCGGGGCCGGGGCGTTGGCGCTCGTGCTGCTGGTGGTGTTCTTCCTGGTCCTGCCCAAGATGGGGCAGGTCTCCGATGCGAACGACGAGCTCGCGGCGGCCGAGGGCCAGCAGGGAACGTTGGAATCCCAGCTGGCCGCGCTGGAGCAGGCGGAGGCGGCGGCGCCCGAGGCTCGCGCGATCATCCGCGACGTCGAGCGGCAGATCCCCCCGACGGCCGACGAGCCCGGGCTGCTGCTGTTGATCAAGAACGCCTCCACCGACACCGGGGTGACGTTGGCTACCCTCACCCCGGGCACCCCCACGCTCGATCCCGCCACGGGGTTGTCGACGATCCCGTTGGCGGTGACCGCCACGGGCGGCTACTTCCAGCTGACGGAGTTCCTGTACAGCATCGAGACGCTCCCCAGGGCCGCGAAGGTCGTGAACGTCGCCCTGGCGCCGTCCGGCGGCGAGGGGATCACGACGGTCACGAACCTGCTGGAGATGCAGGCCAGCGTCGTGCTGTACACGAGCGACCAGAGCGCCGGCCCGGGATCCGTGCCGGGGCCGACCGAGGACGCGGCCGCCGTCGCGCCGACGGAGGGGACCTGACGTGCCGCTGACCCCCCGTGACCGGCGGACCCTGACGATCGGTGGGGTCGTGCTCGGGGTGCTGCTCCTCGGATTCCTCGTGATGAACGTGCTCTCCGGCGGCGGTGGCGACGACGCGATCCCATCCCTGCCCCCGATCACGACCGAGCCACCGGCCGGGGACGGCACCGCGTCGCCCACGCCGACCGACGGCATCAGCCCGATCCCGGTCTTCACCGGCCGCGACCCCTTCTCGATCCCGCCCGGGCTCTCGCCGACGACGACGTCGCCGATCACGCCGACCAACGGGACGACGACGACCACGACGTCGCCGATCTCGCCGACCAACGGGACGACGACGACCTTGCCGCCGACGAACGGCACCAGCTCGCCTCCGACGCAGCCGGGCGGGGGCTCCAGCGAGGTGGTCGGGGGCAAGACGGTCGTGCTGCTCTCGGTCTTCCGTGTCGGTGGCGAGCCGATGGTGCAGGTGGAGGTCGACGGCCGGGTCTTCAGCAACATCGGCATCGGCGATACGTTCGACGGTGGGCGCTACGAGCTGCGGTCGGTCTCGGGCGATTGCGCGACCTTCCTCTTCGGAGACGAGTCCTTCATCCTCTGCTCGATCTCGCCCAAGTAGTCGCGTCGGACCAGCCCCGGCGATCCGCCCACGGGGGGAGCGGTCGCCGGCCCGCGGGGGCGGCTTCGGCCGCCCCCGCATCACGCTCGGGTGCCGGGCCGGGCGCCCGAGTACCAGTCCCTATGATGTGCGGATGCTCCGCATGCTCACGGCCGGCGAGTCGCACGGGAAGGCGCTGGTCGCGCTGCTCGAGGGCATGCCAGCCGGGGTGCCGGTCGATCCGGAGGCGCTCGCCCACCAGCTCGCGCGGCGGCGTCACGGGCACGGTCGCGGTGGGCGCCAGCGGTTCGAGACCGATCGCTTCGAGATCCTGAGCGGCGTGCGGCACGGCTACACGCTGGGCTCGCCGGTCGCGGTCACGATTCCCAACCTCGAGTTCGATCGGAAATACGCCGAGCTGATGGGGGTGACCGGCGAGATGGATCCGGCGGACCGCCTCACCCGGCCCCGGCCGGGACACGCCGACCTCGCCGGAGTGCAGAAGTACGGTTTCGACGACGTCCGCAACGTGCTGGAGCGGGCGAGCGCCCGGGAGACCGCCGCCCGCGTGACCGCCGGCACGTTCTGTCGCTGGTTCCTCGCCGAGCTCGGCATCGAGATCGTCTCGCACGTCGTGCGGATCGGATCGGTCAAGGTACGCGCCCGTTCGGCCGTGCCCGGGCCCGGCGACGCGGCGCGCGTGGATCGTTCACCGGTGCGGTGCCTGGACGCGGACGCCTCGAAGGCCATGGTGGCCGAGATCGATCGCCTCCGGAAGGCTCGCGATACCGTGGGAGGCGTCTTCGAGGTGCTGGCGTACGGCGCCCCGCCGGGCCTGGGGTCCCACGTGCACTACGATCGCAAGCTCGATGCACGCCTCGCCCTGGCGCTCATGAGCATCCAGTCGGTCAAGGGCGTCGAGGTCGGCGACGGCTTCGCGACCGCCGCCAAGCCCGGCTCGAAGGCCCATGACGAGATCGTCGTGCGCGGCGGCCGGCCGACCCGGGCGACGGCGCGGGCCGGAGGCATCGAGGGCGGCACCAGCACGGGTGAGCCGATCAGGCTGCGCGCGGCGATGAAGCCGTTCTCGACCGTGCCGAAGCCGCTGTCGACCGTCGACATCGTGAGCGGAGAGGCCGCCGTGGCGATCAAACAGCGAACCGACGTCTGTGCGGTGCCGGCAGGAGGCGTCGTGGGGGAGTCGGTCGTGGCGTTCGAGCTCGCCGACGCGGTGCTCGAGAAGTTCGGCGGGGACTCGCTTCCCGAGACGCGTGGGAACCTCGACCGCTTCCTGGAGGGTTTGGCGTGATCGTCTACCTGGTGGGCATGCCCGGAGCCGGGAAGACGGTCGTCGGACGCGAGCTCGCGGGGCGGCTGGGGGTCCCGTTCGTCGACCTCGACACCGAGATCGAGCGCGAGCAGGGAAGGCCGATCACCGAGATCTTCGAGGGCGACGGTGAGGCGGGGTTCCGTGCATTGGAGGCCGCCGCGCTCGTCAAGGCCGGAACCCGGGATCCCTCGGTGGTCTCGTGCGGGGGCGGGGTCGTGCTCGAGCCGGCGAACCGCATCACGTTGCGGAACACGGGCACGGCCGTGTACCTCGACGTGCCGCTCGATCGGCTGCGTGAGCGCGTGCAGCCGGCGCAGGACCGGCCGCTGATCCGGCAGGAGGGCGACCTCGAGCGCCTGCTCGCCGAGCGCGGCCCGCTGTACCGGGAGTTCGCGGCCCACGTGGTCGACGCGAGCGGCGACCCGGGCGAGGTGGCCGACGCGATCATCGAGGAGCTGCGTTGGTCCGTGTGACCGTGCCGATCCCCGGCAAGGCCTACGACGTCGTGATCGGAACGGGCGTGCTCGCCGAGGCCGGTGAGCACCTGCCGTCGCTCCCCGGAGCCCGGCGTGCATTCGTGATGGCCGACCGAGCGGTCGTGGACCGGTGCTTCAGGCCTCTGGCGTCCGGGCTCGCCGCCGGCGGTCTCGACGTCGTGCTGCTCACCGTGCCGTCGGGGGAGGAGGCCAAGACGCTCCAGGTCTATGGGACGCTGGTGCACCAGCTCGCCACCCAGGAGGCACATCGGGACGACCTGGTCGTCGCCCTCGGAGGCGGTGCGACCGGCGACCTCGCGGGATTCGTGGCTTCCACGTACATGCGTGGGGTGCCGTTCGTGCAGGCGCCGACGACCCTGCTCGCGCAGGTCGACGCCGCCGTCGGCGGCAAGACGGCGGTGAACCTGCCGGAGGGCAAGAACCTGGTCGGCACGTTCGCTCAGCCGCGTCTGGTGCTGGCCGACGTCGACGCGTTGGGCTCGCTCGAGGAGCGGATCTACCGATCGGGCCTCGCCGAGGTCGCGAAGTACGCGCTCACCCTCGATACCGACCTGCTCGAGATGCTCGAGGCCGACCCGCGGGGCGTGCTCGCCCGCGATCCGGCGACGCTGGAGTGGCTGGTGGCTCGATGCGTGTCCGCGAAGGCCCGCACCGTGGCCGAGGACGAGCATGACGCCGGCAGCCGCTTGTTCCTGAACTACGGACACACGTTGGGCCACGCCCTCGAACGGCTGGAGGCGTTCGAAGGGCGAACCCACGGCGAGGCGATCGCGCTCGGCATGGTCTTCGCCGCGCGGCTGTCCGAGCGCCGTGGCACGGCCTCGCCCGGGCTCGCGGGCCGCACGACCCGCCTGCTCTCCTCGCTCGGTCTCGAGGTCGACGGCCCCCTGCCGGCGCCCGACGACCTGCTGGTGGCCTTCCGCATGGACAAGAAGTTCCATGACGGGGTTCGATTCGTGCTCCTGCGCGACGTCGGTGACCCGCTCGTCGTCGCCGACGTGACCGACGAGGAGCTCCGGGCAACGATGGACGAGATGGGGGCGAACGCATGAACGTGGAGTTCCTGTTCGGGCCGAGCCTGGGCGCCCTCGGTCGCCGCGATCCGGGCGCGTACGGGTCGCAGACCCTGGAACAGATCATGGCCGGCGTCGAGGAGCGAGCCTCGACGCTCGGCCATCGGGCCACGTGGCGCCAGTCCGACCACGAGGGGGAGATCGTCGGGTGGCTGCTCGCGGCCGCCGGGGAGGGCCACGATGCCGTGGTCCTCAACCCCGGGGCGCTGACGCACTACTCCTACGCGGTCCGCGACGCGATCGAGGCGAGCGGGCTGCCCGTGATCGAGGTGCACATGACGAACATCGCCGCCCGGGAGGAGTTCCGCCGCCGATCGGTGGTCTCCGACGTCTGCCGGGCGACGATCACCGGACTCGGGGCCGGTGGCTATCATCTGGCGCTGGAGGCGATGCCGTGGATCACCGACTGAGGCGAGCGAACCTGATCGATCGGCTGCCCGGGATCGAGGTCGATGCGTTCCTCGTCACCGGGCTCGCGAACGTGCGCTACCTGACGGGGTTCACGGGCTCGAACGGGCAGGCGTTGGTCGCCGCGGGCCAGAGCGTGTTCTTCACCGACGGCCGGTATACGGAACGATCGCGCCACGAGGTGCCCGATCTCGACCGCGTGACCTACTCCGCCTCGTTCTGGGAGACGCTCGCGACCGGAGCCGCTCGCCTCGGCGTGCGCCGGTTGGGGTTCGAGTCGCACCATCTGACTGTGCGGTCGCACGAGCGGCTGGGGAGCGCCCTCGGCGAGGCGGTCGAGCTGGTCGGGTGTGACGAGGAGGTCGAGCGACTCCGCTGGGTCAAGGACGAGGAAGAGCTCGAGCTGCTTCGGACCGCGCAGGCGGCGACCGACCAGGCGTTCGACGACGTGCTCGACCTGTTGGCGATCGGCGTGACCGAGCAGCAGGTGGCCAGGCATCTCGAGACGATCCTGCGTCGCGACGGCGGCGACGGGCTCTCGTTCGACCCGATCGTGGCGTTCGGTGAGAATGCCGCCGAGCCCCATCACGAGCCCGGCCACCGCATGCTCGAGGAAGGCGACGTGGTCACGATGGACTTCGGCGCGCTCTCCTCGGGCTACCACGCCGACATGACCCGCACCGTCGCGTTCGGGGAGCCCGCGCCCGAGCTCAAGAAGATCCACGACGTCGTCCGTCAGGCGCAGCAGGCCGGCATCGACGCGGTGCGGCAGGGGGTGACCGGGGCCGAGGTCGACGCCTCCGCCCGAGCGGTGATCGATGGAGCCGGGTACGGCGATGCGTTCACGCACGGCCTCGGCCACGGGGTGGGGCTCGAGATCCACGAGGGGCCTCGGCTCAGCAGCCACTACGCCGACGCGCTGCCGGCGCGATCGGTGGTCACCGTGGAGCCCGGCATCTACGTGCCGGGGCTCGGTGGGGTGCGCATCGAGGACATGGTCGAGGTGACCGCCGACGGGTGCCGGGTGCTCGGTGCCGCGACGCGCGAGCTGATCGAGCTGTAGATCGAATGGGGCCGATGCATCGACATCGAAGGCGGGCGGCGGCGTGAGCGTGTCGACGAACGACCTCAAGAACGGCATGACCCTCGACCTCGACGGCGCGCTGTTCCAGGTGATCGAGTTCCAGCACGTGAAGCCCGGCAAGGGCGGCGCCTTCGTCCGCACGAAGCTGCGCAACGTGAAGACCGGGGCCGTGCTCGAGCGAACGTTCAACGCGGGCATCAAGGTCGGTCTCGCCATCGTCGAGCGGAAGGACTACCAGTACCTGTACCCCGACGGTGACGACTTCGTCTTCATGGACCTCGAGAGCTACGAGCAGGTCACCGTGCCCTCGGCGGTCATGGGATCGGCGTCGGACTACCTGGTGGAAGGCGGCACGGCGCAGATCGCGATGCACGAAGGGGTCCCGATCTCGCTCGACCTTCCCGCCTCGATGGCCCTCACGATCACGAAGTGCGATCCGGGCGTGAAGGGAGACACCCGCACCGGGGCGATGAAACCCGCGACGCTCGAGACCGGCGTCGTCGTCAACGTACCGTTGTTCGTCGAGGAAGGCGAACGCATCAAGGTCGACACGCGCACCGGCGAATACATGGAACGCGTGAAGGCCTGACCGGGTGACCGACCCGTGACCACCCGTCGCGATGCCCGGCGCATCGCGATCGACATCCTCTACCAGGCCGACGTGACCGGCGAGGACCCGGAGACGACGCTCGCGTCGTGGGACGATGCCGGGCGCACGGTTCCGGCGTTCGCCCGGGAGCTGATCCAGGGCGTGCTGGAGCACGGCCCCGCGATCGATCTGCTGCTCGAGGAGCATGCCCGGGACTGGACGCTCGCGCGCATGGCGGCCCTCGATCGCACGATCCTGCGGGTCGGGGTCGAGGAGTTGCTGTACCGCGACGACGTGCCCGACTCGGTGGCCATCAGCGAGGCGGTCGAGGCCGCGTCGGACCTGTCGACCGAGGAATCGAAGGGATTCGTGAACGGCATCCTGGGCGGGATCGCCCGGGACGCCTGAGCCGGGAGAGCGGTCAGGCCTGCGTCGAGGGCGGATCTGAGGGCGACTGCGGCGCCGCGTCGGGCGTCTCGTCCTCGCCGCCTTCCTTCAAGCCCTTCTTGAACTCGCCGGACGAACGGCCCAGGTTGCGAGCGATCTCGGGGAGCTTGGTGGCGCCGAAGATCACGGCGATCGCCACGATGCCCACGATGATCCATTCGTTCATGCGGTTCCCACTTCCTTCCGGGTGTGGTGGGCGGCCGCCGAGCACCGGGCCGCACGGGCCAGTCTACGCCGGGGCTCGTGCGATGGCCACGGACCTTGCTTGCCCACCGCCGGGGAGGCCGGTATGCTGCCGGCGACGCTACTTCCCCTTTAAGTCCGGTCCTGAGAGGCCGGGAAGGGAGCATCCGAACATGCTGCACGATCGCCGCGCCTCCTCGCACGCCCGAGGGGGCGTTCCCGTGTCCGGGCCGAGACGATGAGCGCGCGGGGCCTGTTGCTCGACGAAGACGACATCCGTCGAGCGCTCACCCGGATCGCGCACGAGATCATCGAGCGAGACAAGGGAGCGGCCGGCCTCGTGCTGGTCGGCATCGCGAACCGAGGCGACCACATCGCTCGTCGCCTCGCCGACGAGATCGAACGCATCGAAGGAACGGCGGTTCCCGTCGGCGTGCTCGACATCACGTTCTATCGCGACGACATCGGTCTGAGGGCCGAGGCCCCCGAGGTCCACGAGACGCGCATCGACGTCGGCATCAACGACCGCACGGTGGTGCTCGTCGACGACGTGCTGTTCACCGGCCGCACGATCCGCGCGGCGATGGACGCGCTCACCGACTTCGGACGTCCCGCGCGCATCCGGCTCGCCGTGCTCGTCGACCGAGGTCATCGCGAGCTGCCGATCCGGGCCGACTTCGTGGGCAAGAACGTGCCGACCCGTCGCTCCGACGACGTGAGCGTGCGGGTGCGCGAGCTCGACGGCGACGACGCGGTGCTCGTCCGCGAAGCGCTCACCTCGGAGGTGACCCGATGAACCGGCATGTGCTGTCGATGCACGACCTGACCGCCGACGACGTGACCCGCGTGCTCGACACCGCGGAGTCCTTCCGCGAGGTGGGCTCCCGGGTGATCAAGAAGGTGCCGGCGTTGCGGGGGCGCACGGTGGTGAACTTCTTCCTCGAGAACTCCACCCGCACGAGGATCTCCTTCGAGCTCGCCGCCAAGCGGCTGTCGGCCGACGTGATCAACTTCGCGGCCGGCGGATCGAGCGTGTCCAAGGGCGAGAGCCTGAAGGACACCGCACTCACGCTGCAGGCGATGGGCGCGGACGCGATCGTGATCCGCCACTCCTCGAGCGGGTCGCCCCTGCAGCTCACGGGGTGGGTCGACGGGCACGTGCTCAACGCCGGCGACGGCACGCACGAGCACCCCACCCAGGCGCTGCTCGATCTGTACACGATGCGGGAGAGGCTCGGGCGGCTCGAGGGGCTCCGCGTGGCGATCGTCGGCGACGTGCTGCACTCACGCGTCGCCCGATCGCTCAGCTTCGGGCTGGTGAAGATGGGGGCCGACGTGACCCTGATCGGACCTCCCACGTTGATCCCTCCCGACGCCCCGGCCTGGGGGGTGCACGTGAACTACGACATCGACGGCGTGATCCCGAAGCTCGACGTCTGCTACATGCTCCGTGTGCAGCGGGAGCGTCAGCGGCTGGAGTACTTCCCCAGCGTGCGCGAGTACAACCGATTGTTCGGCCTCACAGCGACGCGTGCGGATGCGCTGCCCGAGGGGTCGTTGATCATGCATCCCGGGCCGATGAACCGCGGCGTCGAGATCGACTCCGACGTCGCCGACCTGCCACAGGCGGTGATCGAGGAGCAGGTCACGAACGGCATCGCGGTTCGCATGTCCCTGCTCTACCTGCTGCTGGGGGGCGGGGGCGGCTCGGAACCGGCGGCCGGACGCGACGAGGTGGAGGTGCTCCGTGACTGAGGCGGTGCTCTTCCGCGGCGCCGAGGTGGTCGATCCGGCCACGGGCCACGACGGCGTCGGCGACGTGTTGGTCGCCGGCGAGGTCGTCGAGGCCGTGGGTCGGGGGCTCGAGTCGCACGGCGCCGAGGTGATCGAGTGCGACGGGCTCGTGCTCGCCCCGGGCCTCGTCGACCTGCACACGCACCTGCGTGAGCCCGGGTACGAGTACAAGGAGACGGTCGCGAGCGGCACGCGGGCGGCCGCGGCAGGCGGGTTCACCGCGGTCTCGTCGATGGCCAACACCGACCCGGTCACCGATCACGCGGGCATCGTCGCCGAGATCCGCGACAAGGCGGCCGAAGCCGGTCTCGCCGACGTCTTCCCGGTCGGAGCCGTCACGAAGGGCTTGGCGGGCGAGTCGATGGCCGAGCTCGGCGAGATGGTCGAGGCCGGTGTCCGGATGTTCAGCGACGACGGCATGTGCGTGCCGACCCCGCGCATGCTGCGCAACGTGCTGGTGTACGCCAAGGCGTTCACCGACGAGGTCGTGATCGCGGATCACTGCGAGGACGCATCGCTCGTGGAAGGCGGGCACATGCATGAAGGCTCGCACTCGTACGCCCTCGGCCTCGCCGGAAGACCGGCCGAGGCGGAGGAGATCGTCGTCGCCCGCGACCTCGCTGTGGCGCGGGCGACCGGCGGCCGGATCCATGTCCTGCACGTGTCGAGCGCGCGGTCCGTCGAGCTGATCCGGCGCGCCAAGGCCGAGGGCGTCCGGGTGACGGCCGAGGTGACGCCCCATCACCTGGTCTTCACCGACGACGACCTCGTCGGCTACGACACGAACTTCAAGGTGAACCCGCCGCTGCGCACCGCGGAGGACCGAGATGCCCTGCGGGCAGGGGTCGCCGACGGCACGATCGACGTGATCGCCACCGATCATGCTCCTCACGCCGTCGAGGAGAAGGAATCGGAGTTCGATCTCTCTCCGCCGGGCATGATCGGGCTCGAGACGGCGCTCGGAGCCGTGCTCACGCACGTGGTGGCCCCGGGCATCGTGACCCTGCCACGCGCGATCGAGGCGATGTCGGGAACCCCCGCACGCATCCTCGGCGCGGCGGGGCACGGAGGGCCGATCGAGCCCGGACGTCCCGCCAACCTCGTCGTGTTCGACCCCGCCGAGCGCTGGGTCGTCGACCCGCCGTTCGCCTCGAAGGCTCGAAACAGCGCGTTCACGGGCTCGGAGCTCTCGGGACGCGTGCGGCACACGATGCTCCGCGGCTCCTTCACCGTGGCCCACGGGAAGGTGAGCCGATAGGCGTGCAGAGCGTCGACGCGAGCCCGGCCCGGCGACGGGTTCGGGGGCCTGCAGCCGCGCTCGCGCTCGAGGACGGGAGCGTCTTCCGCGGCACGGCGTTCGGTGCCGAGGGCACGTCGTTCGGTGAGGCCGTGTTCAACACGAGCATGACCGGGTACCAGGAGGTGCTGACCGACCCCTCCTACGCCGGGCAGATCGTGATCATGACGTCGCCCCACCAGGGGAACACCGGCGTGAACGACGACGACGCGGAATCCTCCGCGATGCATCTCGCCGGGTTCGCGGTGCGTGAGGCGTCCCGCACGGCGCCTTCCTGGCGGGCGGAGGCGACGGTGCAGCAGGCACTCGCGGCGGCGGGGGTCGTCGCCATCGAGGGCATCGACACGCGCAGGCTCACGCGCCTGGTGCGGGCCCGGGGTTCGATGCGAGCGGGGGTCTCGACGGTCGACCTCGACCCGGCATCGCTCGTCGAGCGCGTGCGTGCGACGCCGGGTATGGCGGGGGCGGACCTCGCGACGACGGCCGGCACCCCCACGATCGTCGAGTCGGCGGCGATCGTCGGGCCGGCGACGACGGCGCGAGGCCGAGTGCTCCGTGTCGCCGCCGTCGACTTCGGCATGAAGCGCAACATCTTGCGGCTCATGGCGGCGGCGGGCATCGAGGCCACCGTGTTCCCCGCGAGGACCCCGCCGGACGACATCGCACGCGGTGGCTTCGACGGGGTGTTCCTGTCCAACGGCCCCGGCGATCCGTCGGCGACGACCGACGGAGTGGCGGCGACGCGGGCCCTGCTCGGCACCGTCCCGCTGTTCGGCATCTGCCTCGGGCACCAGCTGCTCGGCATCGCGCTCGGGGGCCGCACGTTCAAGATGTCGTTCGGCCATCGGGGGACGAACCAGCCCGTGCTCGACGTGCGCTCGGGACGTGTCGAGATCACCAGCCACAACCATGGGTTCGCCGTGGATCCCGCTGCCTGGGAGCTCCGGGACGGAGCCACGGCACAGACCGATCACGGCCGGGTCGTGCTCTCTCATCGGAACCTCAACGACGGCACGCTCGAGGGTATGCGATGCCTCGACGTGCCTGCCTTCGGCGTGCAGTACCACCCGGAGGCCGCCCCCGGCCCTCATGACTCGCGCTCCCTCTTCGATGAGTTCCGCACGCTGATGGAGACGGCTGTCTGATGCCACGGCGGACCGACATCCACACGATCCTCGTCGTCGGCTCGGGGCCGATCGTGATCGGCCAGGCGTGCGAGTTCGATTACTCCGGGACCCAGGCATGCAAGGTGCTGCGCAGCGACGGCTTCGAGGTTGCGCTCGTCAACCCGAACCCGGCGACGATCATGACCGACCCCGATCTGGCGGATCGCACGTACATCGAACCGCTCACACCGTCATCGGTGCTCGCGATCTGTGAGCGCGAGCGTCCGGACGCGCTGCTGCCGACGCTCGGGGGACAGACCGCCCTGAACGTCGCGGTCGCCCTCGCGGAGTCGGGCGACCTCGACCGTTTGGGCATCGTCCTGATCGGGGCCTCGCTCGAGGCGATCCATCGTGCCGAGGACCGGAGCGGGTTCAAGCGGGCGATGATGGAAGCCGGCCTCGACGTGCCGAGGGCAGGCGCGGCGACGACGCTCGAGCAGGCCCTCGCCGTGGGCGAGGAGATCGGGTATCCGCTGATCGTGCGGTCGTCGTTCACGATGGGGGGGCGGGGCAGCGGGTTCGCCGCCGATCGTGAGGAGCTCGCCGACCTGGCCGCGCGCGGCCTCGACGCGTCGCCGGCGACCGAGATCCTCGTGGAGGAGTCGATCGCCGGGTGGAAGGAGTTCGAGCTCGAGGTGATGCGCGACGCCGCCGACAACGGCGTCGTGGTCTGCTCGATCGAGAACGTCGACCCGATGGGGGTCCACACGGGCGACTCCGTCACGGTCGCCCCGCAGCAGACCCTGACCGACCGCGAATACCAGCGGATGCGCGACGCCGCGTTGCGGGTGCTCCGTGTGATCGGCGTCGAGACCGGCGGCTCGAACGTGCAGTTCGCGGTCGATCCGGTCTCGGGGCGGCAGGTGTTGATCGAGATGAACCCTCGCGTCTCCCGCTCGAGCGCTCTCGCCTCGAAGGCCACCGGGTTCCCCATCGCGAAGATCGCTGCCCTGCTGGCCGTGGGGTATCGGCTCGACGAGATCACGAACGACATCACCGCGGAGACGCCGTCGTCGTTCGAGCCCGCGCTCGACTACGTGGTCGTGAAGGTGCCGCGGTTCGCGTTCGAGAAGTTCGCCGGGGCCGACCCATGTCTCACCTCGACGATGAAGTCGGTCGGGGAGGTGATGGCGATCGGCCGCACGTTCAAGGAAGCGCTGGGGAAGGCGTGGCGGGGCATGGAGCAACCCGACCACGATCCGGCTCGTCGGGCCGGCATCGACGGATCCGACGGCCTGGTCGACGAGCTCGCCGTGCCGATCGACGGCAGACTCCGCCTCGTGGAGCGCGCCCTGCGGCAGGGGCACGGCGTGTCGGAGATCTCGTCCGCCAGCGGCATCGACCCGTGGTTCGTCGACCAGATCGCCGAGATCGTGGAGGAGATCCAGGCGTTCGAGCGGCGGCCACTGCCGGCCCTCGACGCCTCGGACATGTGGCACGCGAAGAGGGCCGGGCTCTCCGATGCCCGCGTGGCCGGATTGATCGATGCGCAGGAGACCGAGGTCCGCAGGCATCGTCAGGCGTTGGGCGTCGTCCCGGTCTTCAAGACGGTCGACACGTGCGCAGGTGAGTTCCCTGCGCATACCCCCTACCACTTCTCCGCCTACGAACAGGAGACGGAGGTCATCTCCGGGGAGCGGCCCAGGGTGGTGATCCTCGGATCGGGACCGAACCGCATCGGCCAGGGGATCGAGTTCGACTATGCGTGCGTGCACGCGGCGTTCGCGCTCGAGGAAGCCGGCGTCGAGTCGGTGATGGTGATCTCGAATCCCGAGACCGTCTCGACCGACTACGACACCTCGAGCCGGCTGTATCTCGAGCCGCTCGCGCCCGAGGACGTGCTCGCCGTGTGCACCGCCGAGCGCCCGGTCGGCGTGATCGCCCAGTTCGGGGGACAGACCCCGCTGCGGCTCGCCAGGATGCTCGCCGACGAGGGATTCGCGGTGCTGGGCACGCTGCCGGCCGCGATCGACCTCGCCGAGGACCGAGGGAAGTTCGCCGAGCTCCTCGCGGAGCTGGGGATCCCCGCCCCGCCGCACGGCGAGGCGCGCACGTTCGAGGAAGCCCGTGCGGTGACTGGGCGCATCGGCTACCCCGTCGTCGTGCGGCCGTCCTACGTGCTGGGCGGGCGCGCGATGGAGATCGTCTACGGCGACGAGGAGCTGGAGTCGTTCGTCGACGGCGCCGCCGAGGCGTCTCCCGATCACCCCGTGCTGATCGACCGATTCCTGGAAGGCGCGATCGAGGTCGACGTCGATGCGGTGGTGGACGCCACCGGCGACGTCTTCGTCGGCGGGGTGCTCGAGCACATCGAGGAGGCGGGGGTGCACTCGGGCGACTCCAGCTGTCTGATCCCGCCGGCGACCCTGACCGAGGGGGAGCTCGACACGATCGAGGACATCACGCGTCGCATCGGCCGGCGTCTCGGTGTGATCGGACTGCTGAACCTCCAGCTCGCCGTGAAGGACGAACGCATCTGGGTGATCGAGGCGAACCCACGGGCCTCGCGCACCGTTCCGTTCGTCTCGAAGGCGGTGGGCGTGTCACTGGCCCGCATCGCCACCCTGGTGATCATGGGCTCGACCCTCGCCGCCCTGATCGCCGACGGCGTCGTGCCGGCCGACCCGCACCGGTATCGTCACCTGCCGTACACGAGCGTGAAGGCGGCGGTGCTGCCGTTCGGCCGGTTCCCCGGCGCCGATACCGTGCTGGGCCCGGAGATGAGATCGACCGGGGAGGTCATGGGCATCGACGCCGATCCCGGCATGGCCCTGGCCAAGTCGATGGTCGCCGCCGGACATGCACTTCCGACCTCTGGCACGGTGTTCATCAGCGTCGCGAACCGTGACAAGCGCTCGATCGTCTTCCCTGCTCGTCGGTTCGTCGATCTCGGCTTCCGTCTCGTCGCGACCGGCGGTACGGCGGGGGTGCTGCGGCGCGCGGGCATCCCCGTCGAACGGGTGGCGAAGGTCAGCGAAGGGCCCGACAACGTGAGCGGGTGGATCCGCGACGGCCGGGTCGACCTGGTCGTCAGCACGCCGTTCGGTCGTGGGCCGCGCACCGACGGTTCCCTCATCCGAACCGAGGCGACGAGCGCCGGCGTGCCCTGCGTGACCACGCTGCCGGGCGTGCTCGCGACGTTGCGCGGCATCGAGGCGCTGCTCGGGCCCTCGGCCGAGCCGCACACGATCCAGGAGTACCATGCCGAGGCCATGGCCGAGCCGATGCACAGGCGCCCGACGTTCGGGGAAGCCGCCGTGAGCGGGGCCGGAACGGGGCCCGCGTGACCCGTGTCCGCGCCGAGGTGCTGTCGACCCGCAAGCTGGGTGCGTACCACTCGCTGACGCTGGTCGCTCCCGAGATCGCCGAGAAGGCGCGTCCGGGCCAGTTCCTGGCGGTGAAGATGCCCGAGGGGCGAGAGTTCCTGCTCCGCAGGCATTTCGCGGTGCACCAGGCGTCACGACGGGGAGGCTGGGCCGGCACGCTGGAGTTCGTCGTGGATCCGCGGGGCCCGGGATCGGAGTGGCTCGCTTCGGCGAAGGCCCACGAGTTCCTCGAGG
>Ga0075310_1000051_pt1 | contig 18014 bp, 15 predicted proteins | sample MayberryNE_Catta_2_FD_120088 | JGI IMG/M metagenome (GOLD analysis project Ga0075310, IMG submission 120088) | Natural and restored wetland microbial communities from the San Francisco Bay, California, USA, that impact long-term carbon... | ecosystem: Environmental > Terrestrial > Soil >... | reverse complement strand
GAACCCGCCCTCGCCGACGCCCACGCGCTCCCTCAGCCTTGCCGCACGAGGTTCTTCCCGAGCCGGTCGAGGTTCTCGCTCAACGGGCCCAGCACCGACTCCTTGTCGAGGCTGAACTCGGGTGCCACATCGGCGATCGCCTCGAGGGCCTCCTCGAGCTTCGTGCCGGCCTCCTCGGCGTCACGCAGGGCGCTCACCAGCACCACGGCGTAGTCGGGGCTGAACGGCTGTCCGTCCCAGGGCGACGCTCCGCCGCTCGCGATCACCTGCTCCGCGAAGAACTCGCGGCCGTTCCGATGGTCGATGCCTCTGATCTTCACGCGCTCTCCTTCTCGCTGATGAGTTCCAGCAGGCGATCGGCCAGCTCGAACGGATCCACCGGCTTCACGAACCACGCATCGGCGCCCGACCATCGGGCGAGCCAGGCGTCGTGCTTCCGCTCCAACAGGATCACGATCACGCCTCGGTAGGGATCGTTGTCGTCGCGGAGCTGCTTCGACAGCGCGAACGCCCCCGCCCGCGAGGCGATCTCGTCGGCCACGATCACATCGGGCCGGTCGCGCAGGGCGGCTCCGATCCCGAGCTCGCCGTTGGCGGCCGCCCGGAATCGGAGCTCCGTGCCGATCGCGCGCTCGATGCTGCGCACGGTCAACGCCATGAGCTCCCTGGACACGGGGTCGGGCGAGACGAGCAGCACGTCCACGGCCAGGATGCTACCCGGTTCATCCCCCCCGGCGCCGGACGGGAGATGGATCCATCGGGCTTTGCCCACGCCGATGTCACCCGCTAGGCTCCGGCGGCATCCGGCGAAGGAGGGCAGGTGGAGGGCACCGGGAAGGCCGCCGTGGCGGAGTTCGTCGCGACGTTCGCGCTCGTTTCCGTGGGCGCCGGAGCGATGATCCTCAACGCGAACGGCCAGCTCGACCTCACCGGGGTCGCGCTCGCCCAGGGGCTCGTGCTCGCGATCATGGTCTCGATCACGATGCACATCTCGGGGGGCATGGTGAATCCGGCCGTCGCCGTGTCCCTCTGGGTCACCGGGAAGGTGTCGACCCGGCGGGCGGGGGCGCTGATCGTCGCTCAGCTGGCGGGCGCGATCGCCGGCGCGTTCCTGTTGAAGTTCCTCGTGCCGGCCGAGCTGTTCGGATCGGGGAACGGCGGCATCCCCGCGCTGGGGGACGGCGTCACGATCGGCAAGGGGATCCTGATCGAGGCGGTGACGACGTTCTTCCTGGTCTTCGCGTTCTTCGGCACGGTCGTCGACGACCGCGGACCGTTCTCGAAGACCGCCGGGCTCACGATCGGACTCGTGGTCGCGTTCGACATCATGGCGTTCGGTCCGTACACCGGGGCCGCGATGAACCCCGCCCGGTGGCTCGGCCCTGCCCTGGCCACGACGGACTGGGCGGATTGGTACGTCTGGATAGTCGGCCCGATCACCCGCTGCATCATCGCCGGGGTCCTCTACCGGAACGTCTTCCTGAAGGACAAGCAACCCGCCACACCGTGAGCCCGCGCGGACCGCGAGGAGCGGGCGGGGCGGGTCACGGGAAGAGACGATCCCGTCCCGGCGTTCCCGAGAGGACGACATGACCTCGGACATCTACCTCGACGACGCATCGGCCACTCCGCTGATCCCCGCGGCGCGGGCGGCGCTCATCGAGGCGCTCGACGAGTTCGGCGACCCGCTGTGGATCCACGCGCGGGGCCGGAAGGCCCGTTCGATCCTCGACGACGCTCGCGAGACCGTCGCCGCATCGCTGGGGGCCCAGCCGGATGAGATCGTGTTCACGTCGGGTGGCACGGAGTCGGTCGCACTCGCGATCTGGGGCGCGGCGCGAGCGGTGCGGGAGCTCGGAACCCGCATCGTCGTGAGCGCGGTCGAACATCCCGCCGTCGGAGGTGTCGGGCACGCCCTCCAGAGCGACGGGTTCGAGGTGATCGAGATCCCCGTCGACGGGTACGGGCGCATCGATCTCGATCGGTACGCGGCCGAGGTCCGCGCGCCCGGCACCCTGCTCGCGAGCGTGCAGCACGCCAACCACGAGCTGGGAACGATGCAGCAGATCGCGGAGGCCGCCCGGCTGGCCCGGGAAGCGAAGGTCCGGTTCCACACCGACGCCTGCCAGGCGGTCGGGCGACTTCCGGTCGACGTCGCGGCGCTCGGCGTCGACCTGCTGTCGTGCTCGGCACACAAGTTCGGCGGCCCGCCCGGCGTGGGCGCGCTCTACGTGCGCCGAGGGGTCGGCGTGACCGCCTACCCGTGCGGCGACGACCGCGAGCGGAAGCGACGGTCGGGCATGGAGAACACGCCCGGCATCGCCGCGATGGCGGCTGCCCTCGAGGTGGCGCTCGAGACGATGGGCGACACGGCCGCGACCCAATGGGCGCTCACGTCCCGTCTCCGTGAGCAGATCGCCGAGACCGTTCCGGGCGCGACCGTCCACGGCCACCCCACCCAGCGCACGCCGCACCTCGTCTGCTTCAGCGTCGAGGGCCTCGATGCGCCGACGTTGATGATGGCCCTCGACGACCGCGGGTTCCGCGTGGCCGCGGGGTCGCTGTGCACCGGACAGCCCGGCGATCCCTCGCCCGTGCTGGAACACATCGGGTACCCGCGGGTGAGCGGCTTCCGGATCGGACTCGGCTCGGCGACGAGGGAGGACGACGTCGAGGCGCTGCTCGTTACCCTTCCCGAGCTCGTCGGCTCGCTCCGCGCCGTGGCCGCGCGATCCGAGAAGGAGCTCAGCCGTTTCCGAGACGGGGGACGCTAACCCACGGTCCAGGTGTCGCCACCGTGCAGGAGCTTCGCGAGATCGCCCTTGCCGAGCCGTTCCTCGGCGCTGCGAAGCTGCGCGTGCAACGCCTCACCGTAGACCGGCCGGTCGAAGTCACGGAAGACCCCGAGGCACGTCGCCTCGTGCGGCCCGAGCGAGAGGTGTGCGAGGCCGAACGGCAGCGATGGCCGGCCGCCGGCCTGGTGCACCACGATGCGATCCTGATCGACCTCTGCGGTCGGCCGGACCTGCAGTCTTCCGTTGTCGCCGACGATCACGCACTTCGTTCCTTCGTCGAAGACGATCGGCTCCCCGTCGACCAGTCGGATCTGGTGATGCACTCCCTCGGCCTTCTCGCGCAGCAGGTCGAACGCGCCGTCGTTGAACACGTTGCAGTTCTGGTAGATCTCGACGAAGGCGGTGCCCCGGTGGGCCGCGGCCTGGCGGAGCACGTCGGTGAGGTGCTTCCGGTCGTTGTCGATCGTGCGAGCGACGAACGTGCCCTCGGCGCCGAGGGCGACCGCGATCGGGTTGAAGGGGTGGTCGACCGAGCCGAACGGCGTCGACTTCGTGACCTTGCCTTCCTCGCTGGTCGGCGAGTACTGGCCCTTCGTCAATCCGTAGATCTGGTTGTTGAAGAGCAGGATCTTGATATTCACGTTCCGCCGCAGCGCATGGATCAGGTGGTTGCCTCCGATCGACAGACCGTCGCCGTCGCCCGTGATCACCCAGACGCTCAGGTCGGGGTTCGAGGTCGCGATGCCCGTGGCGATCGCAGGCGCGCGCCCGTGGATCCCGTGCACGCCGTAGGTGTCCATGTAGTACGTGAACCGCCCGCTGCACCCGATGCCCGACACGAACACGGTCTTGTGCGGCTCGATGCCGAGCTCGGGCATGAAGCCCTGCACGGCCGAGAGGATCGCGTAGTCGCCGCACCCCGGACACCACCGAACCTCCTGGTCCGACGTGAAGTCCTTCTTCGTCAGCGTCGCCACGCCGCCGGTCGCTGCGCCGCCCCCGTTCTCGAGCACGTCACTCATCGAGCACCCGCCTGATCTCCTCGTCGAGGTCTTCCGCGAAGATGGGAAGCCCCTGCACCTTCGTGAAGCTCCTCGCATCGACGAGGAACTTCGCCCTGATCAGCATCGCGAGCTGACCCAGGTTCATCTCCGGTATCAGCACCTTCGGATAGGCCTTCACCACGTCGCCCGTGTTCGCAGGGAAGGGGTTCATGTGCCGCAGGTGCGCCGTGGCGACCTTGCCGCCCGCGTCGCGCACACGATGGGCCGCGGCGCGGATCGTGCCGAGCGACGAACCCCACCCGAGCACCAACAGCTCGGCCTCACCCGACGGGTCATCGACCTCGAGCGCCGGGATGTCGCGGGCGACGCCGTCGACCTTCGCCTGACGCAGATGCGTCATGCGTTCGTGGTTCTCGGGCTCGTAGCTGATGTTCCCGGTCAAGTCCTCCCGTTCGAGCCCTCCGATGCGATGCACGAGGCCCGGCGTGCCGGGAACCGCCCACGGCCTCGCCAGCCGTTCGTCGCGCGCGTACGGCAGGAAGCCGTCGCCGTTGGGCGCCGCGAAGTCGGGATCGATCGTCGGCAGATCGTCGACGTCGGGCACTCGCCACGGTTCCGAGGAGTTCGAGAGGAACGTGTCGGAGAGCAGGATCACCGGCGTGCGATATCTCACGGCGATCCGCGCCGCTTCGATCGCCGCAGCGAAGCACTCGGACGGCGAGGCCGCCGCGACGATCGGCATGGGGCTCTCGCCGTGGCGCCCGAACATCGCCAGCAGCAGGTCGGCCTGCTCGGTCTTCGTCGGCAGGCCCGTCGAGGGCCCGCCGCGCTGCACGTCGACGACGACCATCGGCAGCTCCATGATCACCGCCAGGCCGAGCGTCTCCGCCTTCAGGTCCATGCCCGGGCCGCTCGTGCCCGTCACCGCCAGCTGCCCGGCGAACGCGGCGCCGAGCGCGGCGTTCGCCGCGGCGATCTCGTCCTCCGCCTGGAGCGTCGTCACCCCGAAGTTCTTGTGTCGCGACAGCTCGTGCAGCAGCTCGGACGCCGGCGTGATCGGGTAGCTGGCGTAGAACAGCGGGAGGCCGCTGCGTGCCGAGGCTGCGACGAGCCCCCACGACAAGGCCGTCGCGCCCGCGATGTTGCGGTACGTGCCCGGCTCCACCGGCGCCGCCGCGATGCGGTAGGACTGGGCGAACAGCTCTGTGGTCTCGCCGAAGTTGTACCCGGCCTTGAACGCCGCCACGTTGGCGTCGTAGATCTCCTGCTTCCCGCCGAACTTGCGCTCGAGCCAATCGAGGGTGGTCTCGGTGGGACGGTCGAACATCCACGAGACGAGCCCCAGCGCGAACATGTTCTTGGCTCGCTCGGCCTCCTTCTTCCCGATCCCGACGTCCTCGGTGGCCCGCACCGTCATCGACGTCATCGGCACCTTGTGGACCTGGTAGCCCTCGAGGGTGCCGTCGCTCGTGGGGTCGGTCGCGAACCCGGCCTTCTCGACGTTGCGCGGCGTGAACGCGTCCTCGTTCACGATCAGGATGCCGCCCCGCTCGACCTTCGAGAGATCGGCCTTGAGGGCGGCCGGGTTCATCGCGATCAACACGTCGGCGTGGTCGCCCGGGGTCGTGATGTCGGTCGAGGCGAACTGGATCTGGAACGCCGAAACCCCGTGCACGGTGCCGGCGGGTGCCCGGATCTCCGCCGGGAAGTCGGGAAGCGTCGCGAGGTCGTTGCCCAGGACCGCGGTGGCGGAGGTGAAGCGGTCGCCGGTGAGCTGCATGCCGTCACCCGAGTCCCCCGCGAACCGAACGACGACGCGTTGTTTCTCTTCGACGGTCTTGGTCATCAGTGGTCCGGCCGTGCCGACCGATGCTCCTTCCGTTGCGGGCTTGGGATGTGAGAGCGGTCGCTATCTAGCGTACTGCGGCAGCGGGCCTGCGACGGCTCATGCCGGATGGATCCACGCGACGAGAGCAGATCGGCCGGCGATCCTCGTCAGAGCGAACGGTCGATCTGGCGCACCCGGCGAACGATGCCGTCGAGCAGCTTGAGCGTGATCTGCGGCTCGTCCTTGAGCAACGCCAGCAGGTGCCGCCGGAACAACCGCAACACCCGGAGCGGGGTCACGGCCACGACCGATGCGCTCCGCGGCTGGGCATCGATCGCCGCCAGCTCACCGAAGAAGTCGCCGGGCAGAACGGTGCCGACCTTCTTCCCGCTCCGCACGACCTTGCCCTCGCCCTCGAGCACGACGAACATCGTCTCGCCCAGGTCGCCCTCTCGCACGACCGCTTCCCCGGGCCCGAACGTGAGCTCGTCGGTGTCCCCGGCGAGGCGGTTGAGCTCGCGCTTGGAGAAGCCCGAGAACAGCGGCACGCCGGCGAGCGCGGCCGCGGTCTGCCGCTTCGTTCGCCGCAGGCGCTGCTCCGGCCGCCTGGCCGGCGCTCGCCGCCCTGACTCTCGCCGCAACATGTCGGGAAGGCTCTGACTCATCGCTCGCGAGCCTACTCCGAGCCCCGTCGGAGGGGCCAGCCGAGGGTCCGTGTGGGCGACGGAAGGAGGCACCGCTAGGGTGGAACGCGTGGACACTCGCGCCCGACTGGGGACTCTCCTCGACAGCAGGATCGCCGTGCTCGACGGCGCCTGGGGAGTGCTGCTGCAGGGACGGGGGCTGAGCGAGGAGGAATTCCGCGGCGAGCGGTTCGCCGACCACGACCACGACGTCCAGGGCGACCCTGATCTGCTGAACCTCACGCAGCCGCAGATCGTGGCCGACGTGCACGACGCGTACTTCGAGGCGGGCGCCGACATCGCCACCACGAACACGTTCACGGCGACCTCGTTCGGCCAGCGAGACTACGGGCTCGAGCACGCGGTCCTCGACATGAACCGCCAGGGCGCCCGCCTCGCCCGCGAGGCCGCCGAGCGAGCCGGTGGCGACCGCTTCGTGGCCGGATCGGTCGGCCCCCTCAACGTCACGCTCTCGCTCTCGCCGCAGGTCGACGACCCGGGCTTCCGTTCCGTGACGTTCGACGAGGTCGTCGAGGCCTACGCCGAGCAGATGCTGGCGCTCCGAGACGGCGGCGTGGACCTGCTGCTGATCGAGACGATCTTCGACACGCTGAACGCGAAGGCCGCGGTCGCCGCGGCGAAGGAGGCGACACCCGACCTTCCCCTGTGGATCAGCGTCACGATCGTCGACCGCAGCGGCCGGACGCTCTCCGGCCAGACCGTCGAGGCGTTCTGGACGTCGATCGAACACGCGGACCCGGCGCTGGTGGGCATCAACTGCTCCCTGGGGGCGACCGAGATGCGACCATACGTGGAGGCGTTCGCGCGCATCGCCGACCGGCCCGTCGCCTGCTACCCCAACGCCGGCCTCCCGAACGCGTTCGGGGGGTACGACGAGACCCCCGACGTCACGAGCCGTCTGCTCCGGGAGTTCGCCGAGGCAGGTCTCGTGAACCTCGTCGGCGGTTGTTGCGGCACGACGCCGGAGCACACCGTGGCGATCGCCGAGGCCGTGCGAGATCTCGCGCCCCGGGGGCTGCCCTCGTTCGACGACCGGGTGCCGACCTACAGCGGTCTCGAGCGGTTCGCGATCCGCCCCGACACGGGGTTCGTGACGATCGGCGAGCGACAGAACGTGACCGGCTCGGCGACGTTCCGGCGCCTGATCGAGTCGGGCGACTACGAGGCCGCCGTCGAGATCGCGCTCGACCAGGTTCGCAGCGGCGCGAACATGCTCGACGTGAACATGGACGCCGACCTGCTCGACGGGGAGGCGGCCATGACCCGGTTCCTCAACATGATCGCCGTCGAGCCCGAGATCGCCCGCGTGCCGGTCATGATCGACTCGAGCCGATGGGAGACGATCCTTGCCGGCCTGAAGTGTGTGCAGGGCAAGGGCGTCGTGAACTCGATCAGCCTGAAGGAGGGCGAGGCGGACTTCCTCGAGAAGGCGCGAACGATCAAGACGTACGGCGCGTCGGTCGTCGTGATGTGCTTCGACGAGCAGGGGCAAGCCGGCACGGTCGAGCGGAAGGTCGAGATCGCCGACCGGTCGATCGGGCTGCTCGTCGAGCAGGCCGGCTACCACCCCACCGACATCATCATCGATCCGAACATCCTCGCGATCGCGACCGGGCTCGAGGAGCACGACGATTACGCGAAGGCCTTCATCGAGGCGACCCGAGAGATCAAACGCGCCCACCCCGACGTGCGGGTCTCCGGCGGGGTCTCGAACCTGAGCTTCTCGTTCCGGGGGAACGAGCCGGTGCGGCGGGCGATCCACTCGGTGTTCCTGTACCACGCGATCGCCGCGGGGCTCGACATGGCGATCGTCAACGCCGGGCAGCTCGAGGTGTACGCGGACATCCCCAAGGATCTGCTCGAACACGTCGAGGACATCGTCTTCCACCGGCGCGACGACGCGACGGAACGCATGGTCGCGTTCGCCGAGAACGTCGAGGGCGGCGGGCTCGAGCGCGAGGACGACCTCACGTGGCGGGAAGGGTCGGTCGAGGAACGGCTCGCCCACGCGCTCGTGCACGGCATCGTCGACCACATCGTCGAGGACACCGAGGAGGCTCGCCTGGCGTACGAGCGCCCGCTCGAGGTGATCGAGGGCCCGCTGATGGCGGGCATGTCCATCGTCGGCGACCTGTTCGGCGCCGGGAAGATGTTCCTGCCCCAGGTCGTGAAGTCCGCGCGAGCGATGAAGAAGGCGGTCGCCTACCTCGAGCCGTTCATGGAGGAGGAGAAGCTCACGCTCGGGCCGTCGGCCGAGCGGGCGCGGGGCACCCTCGTCACGGCCACGGTCAAGGGCGACGTACACGACATCGGGAAGAACATCGTCGGCGTCGTGCTCGGCTGCAACAACTACCGCGTGATCGACCTCGGCGTGATGGCGCCCGCCGAGCTGATCCTCGACACCGCCGCCGAGGAGCGAGCCGACATCGTCGGCCTCTCGGGCCTGATCACACCGTCGCTCACCGAGATGGTGAACGTGGCGAACGAGATGCAGCGACGTGGGCTGGACCTGCCCCTGCTGATCGGCGGCGCGACCACGTCGCGTCAGCACACCGCGGTGAAGATCGCGCCGGCGTACGAGCAACCGGTCGTGCACGTCGTCGACGCCTCCCGGGTGGTCGGCGTGGTGTCGAACCTGCTCGATGCCGAACGCAAGCCGGACCTCGACGCACGCAACCGTGTCGAGCAGCAGCGGCTGCGCGAGCTCCATGCCGAACGGGAACGCACCCCGCTCCTCCCGTACCGGAAGGCGCTCGCGAACCGAGCCAGGATCGAGTGGCGCGGCGACGACGTGCCGCCCCCGCCGTTCATCGGCCAGCAGGTCGTGGAACCCTCGCTCGCCGAGCTCCGCGAGGTGATCGACTGGACGTTCTTCTTCACCGCGTGGGAGCTGAAGGGCCGGTATCCGCAGATCCTCGACCACCCCCAACAGGGGGAAGCCGCGCGCGAGCTGTTCGAGCACGGGAACGAGCTGCTCGACACGATCGTCTCCGACGGCTCCCTCCAGGCACGCGGCGTCTACGGATTCTGGCCCGCCCAGGCCGAGGCCGACGACATCGTGCTCGACGACGGCGTCGTGTTCCCGATGTTGCGCCAGCAGGTCGACCACGGCGAGGACGACGATCGGCCGAACCGCTCGCTGGCCGACTTCATCGCGCCGCACGACAGCGGCATCGCCGACCACCTCGGCGGGTTCGCGGTCACCGCCGGCCTGGGAGCCGACGAGCTCGCCAAGGCGTTCGAGGCCGACCTCGACGACTACCGCGCGATCATGGTCAAGGCGCTCGCCGATCGCCTCGCGGAGGCGTTCGCGGAGTGGCTGCACCGCCAGGTGCGCCGCGCCTGGTACGCCCCCGACGAGGCGCTCTCCGACGACGATCTCGTCGCGGAGCGGTACCGAGGGATCCGTCCGGCGTTCGGCTATCCGGCCTGCCCGGACCACACCGAGAAGCGCACGCTGTTCGATCTGCTCGGCGCCCGTGACCACGGCATGGACCTCACGACCGCATACGCGATGACTCCGGGCGCGACCGTCGCCGGGCTGTACTTCGCACATCCGCGGGCCCGCTACTTCAACGTCGGAAGGCTCGGCAAGGACCAGGTCGAGGACTACGCACGACGCAAGGGCCAGAGCCTCACCGAGACCGAACGGTGGTTGCGCGAGAACCTCGCCTACGATCCCGACTGACATCACGGTCGCCGTGGGCCCTGCCCATGAGACTTCTTTCATCGGCGATTCATCGTCCCTTCACGGTCGGTGGCTAGGTTGGAGGCGTCGGAAGGAACCAACCACCGGAAGCTGGAGGTGCACCATGATCGGGAGGATCGCAACGATCGCCCTCGCGGGAGCCGTAGCCGTGTTCGGGCCCGTCGGCGCCGCGATCGCTGTCGGTGAGTCGGCCGACGATTCGGACCGCGATGTGGTCGTCTTCAAGCGCGAGGAGGACGGCGACGACGTGGTGACGGGATTCGCGCGCGATGACGATGGCGATGACAGCCAGGACAAGAGCAACGACAAGAACTCGTTCACCAGCGGCGTGAAGAGCCGCGACGGCACGAACAGCCGTCACACGCAGGTGTCGAGGAACCGCGACCGCAGCCGCGGGGACCTCACCAGGGACCGCACCAAGGACGGTCCGGGCAAGAGCAAGCGCGATTGGTCGAGGCACCACACGAACGACCGGTCCAAGAACGACACCCGCTGACGGGATCGACCACCGGGAGCCGGGGCGCCGAGCGCCCCGGCTCCCTTCCGTGTGAGGATCGGACGGCACGAGAATCGACGATGAGCGAACGGACCGACGACGAGCGGTGGGGCTTCGAACCGGGCGACGAGATCGCGCCCGGTCTGCATGCGCTGCACCTGCTCGGGGGCGGTGAGCGGTATGAGGCGTACCTCGCGTTCGACGATCGGCTGCACTACCGGGTGGTCGTCAAGGTGCTTCGGCCCGATCAGGCGCACGATCGGGCCGCCTTGCGGGGGCTCCGACGCGAGGCCGACGCGCTCGAGCGGGTGCGGCATCCGGTGTTGATCCGGTCGTTCGGAGCTCACCTCGACGGCGATCGTCCGCTCCTGATCCTGGAGCTCGCCGAGGGGCCGCGATTGTCGACGGATCTCAGACGGTTCGGGCCGCTCGACGTCGAGCAGGCCGCCCCGCTGGGAGTGGAGATCTCCTCGGCGATCCACTCGATGCACCTGGTGGGACTCGTGCACCTCGACATCAAGCCGAAGAACGTGATCCTCGGCGCTCCCCCGAGACTGATCGACCTCAGCATCGCCCGCCCGACCGAGGACGCGGCGACCCTCGATCGCCCCGTCGGCACCGACGTCTATATGGCCCCGGAGCAGTGCGCGCCCGGTGACGTGGGCGTGGTGGGGCCGCCGGCCGATGTCTGGGGCATCGGCGTCACGCTGTTCGAGGCGGTCACGGGGAACCTGCCGTTCCCTCGGGGCGACGACGACGACGGCGCGCCGCTCACCCGACGGTTCCCGCAGCTCGAGGGCATGCCCGACCCGCTGCCCACGACGGTGGCGCCGCCGCTCGCCGAAGCGATCGTGGCCTGCCTCGAGCCCGAGCCGTCCGAACGTCCCTCGCCCGCCGAGATCGCCGATACGATCGAGCCGCTGCTCTCGACGCCGCCACGCTTCCGCCTGAAGAGCCTGCGGCCGGGCTGAGCGCGCTCGTGCGACTGGTAGCGTCGACGGCATGACCAGCTTCTGGCATCCCTTCGCGGACATGCACGCCGTCGACGCGAACGGCGCGGTCACGCTGGTGCGCGGCGAGGGCGCGTACGTCATCGACGATTCCGGCCGGCGCTACCTCGATGCCACCGCGTCGCTCTGGTACTGCAACGTCGGATGGGGACGGACCGAGATCGCCGACGCCGTGGCGGCGCAGATGCGAGAGCTCCCCGCCTACTCGACGTTCGGCGACCTCACGAACCGCCCGGCCGAGGCGCTGGCCGAGCGCGTGACCGCGCTCGCGCCGGTCCCCGACGCCAAGGTGTTCCTCACGAGCGGCGGCTCGGACTCGATCGATACCGCCACGAAGATGGCCCGGCGCTATTGGCAGCTTCGAGGCGAGCCGGACCGAACCGTGTTGATCCGCCGTGAGAAGGCGTATCACGGCATGCACACCGCGGGCACCTCGCTCGCCGGCATCCCCGCGAACGCGACGGGTCACGGCGAGCTGATCGAGGACGTCACCGAGGTGCCCTGGAACGACGCCGAGGCCCTGCGCGCCGCGATCGAGGCCGACGGCCCCGGGCGGGTGGGCGCGTTCTTCTGCGAGCCCGTGATCGGGGCGGGCGGCGTCTTCCCACCCCCGGCCGGTTACCTGGAAGCGGCCCGCGAGGTGTGCCGCGAGACGGGCGTGCTGTTCATCGCCGACGAGGTGATCACGGGGTTCGGCCGAGCGGGAGACTGGTTCGCCTCGAGCCGGTTCGGGCTCGAGCCCGACATCGTGACGTGCGCCAAAGGCATCACGAGCGGCTACCTCCCGATGGGCGGGGTGATCGCGGCGCCGTGGGTCGCGGAGCCCTTCTGGGCCGAGGGAGCCGGCCCCTGGCGGCACGGCTACACCTACAGCGGCCACGCCGCCGTTGCGGCCGCGGCGCTCGCGAACCTCGACATCATGGAACGGGAGAACCTCTGCGAACGCGCCCTGAAGCTCGAAGCCCCCTTGTTCGAAGCCCTGCAGCCGCTCGCCGATCACCAGCTCGTGGAGGAGGTGCGCGGCGGGATCGGGGTCCTGGCCGCCGTGAACCTGCGACGCGACATCGTCGCCGACGACCCCTCCCTGCCGGCGAAGGTGGGCACGGCCTGCCGGCAGGCGGGGGTGATGGTCCGTCCGCTCGTCGGCGGCGCCATCGCGGTCTCACCGCCGCTCGTGATCGGCGATGAGGAGATCGCAACGATCGCGACCGCGTTCCGAGCGGGGCTCGACGCCGTCGCCGCCCGTTAGTCCACGTTGGACGAGCCGCTCACCCGAGGTGGGCGCGATCGGCGGCGAGATCAGTGGAACGAGTTGCCGCAGGCGCAGCCGCCCTGGGCGGCCGGGTTGTCGATCGTGAACCCCGTCTGCTCGAGCGAGTCCACGAAGTCGATCGTGGCCTGCGAGAGGTAGGGCACGCTCATCTTGTCGATCACGAGACGGACGCCGAACTGCTCCTCGGCCTGGTCCTTATCGCCGACCTGGTCGTCGAGGTACATCGCGTAGCGAAGGCCGGAGCAGCCACCGGGCTGCACGGCCACCCGCAGCGCGATGTCGTCGCGGCCTTCCTCGGCCAGCAGTTCCTTCACCTTGCCGGCGGCGGTCTCCGTGAGCGTGATCATGCGTCCTCCGGTTTGAGCGGGCTCGATCGTCGGGGTGACCCCCATATCGTACCCGCCGGGGCCCCGAAACCCGAACCTTCGGCCCTGAGATCCCAGGGTCAGCTCGCGGCGAGGTCGACCACCCGGGCTCCACTCAGCCGCACCAGGTCGCTCGGTGCGAGCGGGAACACGGAATCGGGCGTTCCCGCTGCAGCCCAGACCTCTTCGTGCTCGAGCAGGTCCTCGTCGCAGTATGCCGGCACGCGATCGCGATGGCCGAACGGCGGCGTGCCCCCGACCGCGAATCCGGTCGCCGCTCTGGCCTCGTCGGGCGAGGCTCTCCGCACCCCCTCGACGCCGGCGACGGTCGCCAGCTTCCGCTCGTCGACACGGTTCGACCCCGATGTCAGCGCGAGCACCGGGCCATCGTCCGCCATGAACACCAGGGACTTCACGATCTGGCCGACGTCGCAGCCGATCGCACGGGCCGCATCCTCGGCGGTCTTCGTCCCCTGGGGGAACCGGCGCGCCTCGGGGTCCAGTCCTCGGGCCCGGGCCGCATCGAGGAACCGATCGAGGGCTCCGACCCCGATGAGATCGCCGGCCCGGTCCGCCAGCTCCTCGGCCACGGAGATCACGGCGGAGCGGGCGTCGTGGAACGCGGCACGTTCTCCCACGCGTTCGACGAGCGAGACCACCGTCGCCCCGGGAACCTCGACCGATGCACGCCCGCAGACGATCACGACCGGGACCCCGGCGAGCGAGCTCGCCTCGAGCACCCCCGCAGGGGTCTTCCCGTGCATCGACTGCGCATCGAGCGATCCCTCCCCCGTGATCACGAGGTCTGCTCGCGCGATGCGGCTCGGGAGCCCCAGAGCGTCCATCACGACCTCGACCCCCGGACGGAGGCGGGCGCCGCAGAACGCCAGCAACCCGAACCCCAAGCCGCCCGCGGCACCCGCACCGGGCTCGTCGTCGAGCGCGACGCCGAGGTCGCGTTCCACGACCGCCGCGAGATGGGCAAGGGCGTGGTCCAGCAGCGAGACGTCGTCGGGCGAGGCTCCCTTCTGCGGGCCGTAGACCGCGCTCGCCCCGGCCGGTCCGGTGAGCGGATTGTCGACGTCGCACGCCCCCGACACCACGACGTGGGCGAGCCTCGGATGCATCGCCGCCAGGTCGATGCGGGCGAGCCCGGTGAGGGCGGCTCCGCCGTCACCGATCGGTCGCCCGGCGCCGTCGAGGAACCGCGCCCCGAGCGCGGCCGCCATGCCCGTGCCGCCGTCGTTCGTCGCGCTCCCCCCGATACAGACCACGAGCCGCTCGACACCGTGGTCGATCGCCGCCTCCATCAGCTCGCCGGTGCCCCGGGTCGTGGCGCGCAACGGATCCCGCCGTCCTTCGCCGTGCAGAGCGAGGCCGGAGGCCAGGGCCATCTCCACCACCCCGACCCGCCCGTCGTGCGCCTCGGCGATGCCGAACGCGGCATCGACCGGGTCGCTCAGCGGCCCGCTGACCCGCCGGCGCTCGACCCTGCCCCCCAGGGCCGCCACCAGAGCGTCCATCGTGCCTTCGCCGCCGTCGGCCATGGGCGCGAGATCGAGGTCGTCACCCGGGCGTGTGCGGCGCCACCCGGTCGCCACCGCGTCGGCGGCCTGGCGGGCGGACAGGGTGCCGCGGAACTTGTCCGGAGCGACCAGGACTCGCATGGCGGGGACTGTACAATCCCGCCCGGCCGGCCCGACTCGAGCCGAGCCGATCGCCGGAAGCCCCCGTCCGGCGCTGGACCCGGCCCGAGGAGGAGCGTCGGTGAGCCTCGAACGCGAGGAGCTGCTGGGCATCGCGCACGCCGAGCGCCAGCGTCTCGGTCGCATGATCCAGTACGCGGACCCCGGCAGCTGGGAGCAGCCGAGCGCGGCCGAGGGCTGGTGGAACCGCGACGTGATCGCGCATCTCGCCGTCGGTGACACGATCGCAGCGCAGCTCGTCGCGGGAGAGGAGCCCAGCGAGCTCGTCGCCTGGCGCGCCGATCATCCCGACATGCCCTTCGACATCGATGCCTTCAACGCCTGGACGGTGAGCCGCCGATCGGGGCTCGACACACGCGAGGTGCTGACCCTATGGGGCCAGGCGGCCGACTCCTTCCTCGCCCACTGCGCATCGCTCTCCGACGAGGACTGGGCCTCGAAGCGATTCGATTACATCGCGGGGCCGATCGCCGCCCGCTACCTCGTGCAGACCCGCGTCGTGGAGTGGTGGCTCCACGGTGAGGACGTGAGGGCCACGAACGGACTCGAGCCGAACTACGAGCACTGGCCCGTCTTCCTCACGATCGACCTCTCGGTCCGCATGCTGCCGTGGTCGCTCGGGCGCGCCGGATACGAGCTCTCCGGGCTCACCGTGAGGGTCGATGCCGAGGGGGCAGGCGAGGGCTCGTGGCACTGGGGTCTCGGATCGGGAGAGACGCCCTCGGCACGCAAGGCCCCCGACGCCACGATCGCCGGCCGGGCTCCCCAGCTCGCGCTCGTCGCGGGTCAACGCCTGAAGCCCGACGACGTGTTGAGCTCGGGGGCGGTGGTGCTCGGCGGCGATCGCCAGCTCGCCGACACGGTCCTGCGGCATCTGCGCGCCTTCCCGTAGACGGAACAGCTCAGCGTGTGACGAGGAGTCGCCGCACGCGCCGGGGCTGCGAGCCGAACCGGTACTTGTAGGCGTAATCCCCCTTCAGCAGGTCGAACCCGGTGCATCCTTCCTCGATCGCGAGCCGGACGTCCTCGGCCACCAGCACCATGCCGGGCGCGAGATCGCCCCACGAGCGATCGAACGCCGAGTTGTACAGCGACGACGTGCCGCCCCAGACGAACCCGATCGTGCCGGCCGCCAGCTCCCCGCCCACATCGATGAAGGTGAGCCGGAACACCCCGTCGGCCAGGAACTCCTCTCCGAGTCGACGGAAGAAGATCTCCATCCCCGGCACCATGAACACGCCTTTGGGCCCTTCCGACGTGCGGTGCAGCTCGAGGAACCGGTCGAGGAGGTCGATCAGCGTCTCGTCGTCGGCGGTCACGACGCGGTACTCGCCGGCTCCTTCGGTGAGCTTGCGGGCCTTCCGCTTGATCTCGTGCCGCTGCTTCGACGACAGCCCTTGGAGGTAGTCGTCCCACGACCCTGGGAGCGGCAGGAACGGCGCGACGCCGTCGTCGTCCTCGATCATGCCGAGCCCCTGAGCGCTCGCCGCGTCGCGGAGCAGACCGAACCAGGGGCGGTCCTCGGGGAGCCCTCGCAGGTCGGCGTCGCGCCAGTCGTCGCGGGTCAGCAGGGCGGACCAGAGCTCCTTCGCGATCGCATCCTGCCGCTCGGGAAGCCCCACCGGCCCCATGTAGTCGGTGACCTCGGTGCCGCCGAGGAAGCGGAGGGTCTCGCCGATACGCTCGAGCGCGCACGCGCCGACCTGGGTGCCGTCGTCCTCCTCGGCGAACGCGAGCAGCAGATGGTCGGGCTGCTCACCGAACTCCTCCCAGTAGAGCTTCAGGTACCCGGGGGTGTGGAAGAACGTCCCGGCCGGGTCGGCTTCCACCAGCTCGTGCCACCCACGCCGATGGAAGTCTCGACCGTCCTCGCTGAACACGATGCGCATGTTCGGACCATGCTACGGAACCGCCGGGGTCGACCTCGTGCGCGCCTCACCAGCTGCCGCCGCCGCCACCCCCGCCGCCGCCGCCCGAGAACCCTCCGCCCGAGAACCCGCTCGATCCGGAGCCCGAGGGGGTCGAGGCGATCGTGCCGCCGGTCGTGACCGCGAACCCGTCCATCGACCGGGCGAAGCTCGCGTACGCGAAGGGATGCGGCGAGACGTACCAGCTCGTGTCGGGCTCGATCCCGAGCGCCTCGAACGCCTTCGCCCACTTCTCGGTCGCCCCGAACACGACCGCGAACGGCAGGAAACGAGTGAACACCAGCTCCTTCTCAGCCCACCGCGCCATGTGGGTCTCGGCCGTCTCGATCACCGTGCGGAAGCCCCGCACCCGCCGGAGCATCGCCGTGCCTTTCGCCGTCCGGGCGGGCATCCGCCCGGACGATGCCAGCAGCACGACGGCGCCGAGGATCAGCGGGATACCGAGCAGCCCCCAGTGGGTGAACGCCGCGAGCGCGACGGTCGCGCCGACCGCGACGACGAGGGCCAGCACCCCGAGCGCCACCCATCGGGTCCGCACCTTGTCGGGTCGCTCGCTGAACCACCTTCGCTCGACCGAATCGGCGTACAACGACTCCTGCACGCCCTTCAGCCGCTCGGCGAACGTGTTCTTCAGCTCTGAGATCGTCACCTCGGTGCCGTCGCGGAACACGCCGTTGAGCAGTCGCCGCTCGTACGTGAGCAGTTCGTCGTCGGGCGCCTCGAGGCGGATCAGCCGCCAGTCCGCCTTCCCGAACCAGCCTTCCTTGGGAAGCTCCTCGATCCTCAGGTACCCGCGCACGGCCAGATCGACCAGGGTGGCCGAGACGTCCAGCACGTTGGCCTGCTCGTCGATCAGCGTCCCCATCTGGCCGGGACGCATGTCGTCGGGCGGTGCGAACTCGACCGGCGCCGATGCTCCGGCCTCGCCGATGGGAACGGCTTGCTGCTCGCCGGTGGGGTTGCCCATCACCTGGTCGACCTGCGAACCGCGGAAGCGGCGGTCGCGTCCGCGACGCCACGCCATGGCGACGACACCCCCGACCGCCGCGAGACCGAGCGCTCCGCTGACGCCGACCGTCGCCGGTGTCGCCTGGAACGCCCGTGCGAGGCTCCACCGCTCCTCGAGCACGGGCTCCGGAGGGGGCACCGCACCCTTCGGTAGGCCGACGACGACGGTCACGCCGCTGAACGAGCCG
>Ga0075310_1000046_pt1 | contig 18578 bp, 17 predicted proteins | sample MayberryNE_Catta_2_FD_120088 | JGI IMG/M metagenome (GOLD analysis project Ga0075310, IMG submission 120088) | Natural and restored wetland microbial communities from the San Francisco Bay, California, USA, that impact long-term carbon... | ecosystem: Environmental > Terrestrial > Soil >... | reverse complement strand
GAACGCCGATCACGACGAGCTCGGCGGCGCGCGCCGCATCGGGCGCCCCGAGGACCGGGACGCCGGGGAGATGGCGCGTTGCGCGCTCGGCGGTCGCCGCTCCGCCCGAGACCGCCACGATGCGATGGCCGGCGCGTTGCCAGAGCACGGCGACGGCCGTGCCGGCGCGCCCCGCACCGACGATCGAGATGTCCATCACCCGAGTATCGCAACTCGCCTCGGCCGGCTCGGCCGTGGAGTCACGGCACACGCAGCGGCGGAGCGACCGGCCGGACTCCGCCGGTGGCGTCGGGACCGAGGGGCAGATCGACCAGGCGCGTGCCGTCGGGGAGAGCGGCGTCGGGATCGACGTCGAGCAGCGGCATCAGGACGAACGCCCGTTCATGCATGCGCGGGTGCGGCACGGTGAGGTCGGCGTCGTCGACCGCGAGCGCGTCGAACAGCAACACGTCGATGTCGATCGTGCGAGGACCCCATCGGACGTCGCGCACACGGCCGAGCGCGGCTTCCACACGTTGACACGCGACGAGCAGGTCGTGCGGCGCGAGATCGACCTCGACGCCGAGCACCACGTTGAGGAAGTCGGGCTGCGGCGGCCCCCCGACCGGATCGGTCTCCCAGACCCGGGAGCATCGGGTCGGAATGATGCCCGGTTCGGCGGCGAGCAGGTCCACCGCCCGCTGCAGCGTGTCGAGCCGGTCCCCCAGGTTGGAACCGAGGCCCAACAGGGCGACCTCGGTCACGGCCCGCCGGCCGGGAGGGTCACGGCCGCTGCGACACCGTCGATCTCAAGGCGTCTTGCCGCGTAGGGCTTGTGGACGACCGCGGTCACCCGGGTCACGTGTTCGAGGGCGAGGACACATTCGGCCACGTCGTGGGCCATCGTCTCGATGAGGTCGTAGGAACCGTCGGCGATCACCGATCGGACCGCCTCGGTGACCCCCCGGTAGTCCGCCGTCGCCTCGATCTCGTCGGCGCCGACCTCGACCTCGATGTCGAGATCGACCACGAAGTCCTGCGGTTCGTCCTTCTCACCGGGGCGCGCGCCGTGACGTCCACTCGACGCGATGCCCGACAGGAACAACCGTGCGGTCGTCATGGGACCGGTGCCTCCTCGTCGCCGTCGCCGCCATCGTCGTCGACGAACCACTCGTCGCGCTCGTCCTCCTCGAGATCGACCCACGGCGGCCGACGTTCCAGCTGCAGCATCACGATGCCGGCGTTCGGATCGCCGTGGCCGTGCGGCGCGTGCGCGTACCTCGCCCGCAGGTACTCGGCGATCATCGGTCCGATCGTGTCCGGAGCCTCGTCCACCAGGAAGTGCCCGCATCCGGGGAGCAGGCCGAGGGTCGACGAGGGCATCGCATCGTTGAGGCGCTCCCCCACGCTCGACGGGTACACGGGATCGTCCTCGCCCCAGAGGATGAGGGTCGGCGCCTCGATCGCCGCGAGCTCGACCTCACGCCCCGCGAGGCCGCGTCCATCGAGCCCCTCAAGCACGCGAACGAACCGCTCGGGTCCGTCGCCCTCGGCGAACGGATCGGCGTAGGCGTCGAGCACGTCGTCGGGCAGACGGTCACGCAGCACGGCACCGCCCTCGATCGTCTCACGCACCAGCGCGCGAACGACCTCCGAGCTCACGCCCGCCTCCAGGCGCTGCCGCGCCGCCTCGACGCCCGGCGAGGGCCACGCATCGAGCGTGGCGGCGGCCACGAGCACCAACCCGTCGACCCCGTCCCCGTCGAGCGCGAGCAGCTGTGCGACCCCCCCGCCTTCGCCGTGGGCTACGACGGCGAACCGCTCGACGCCGATCTCGGCGAGGATCTCTCGGAGCGTGGCCGCGTGCGAGACGAGATCGAGGGACGCTCCCTCGGCGACCGTCGAGACGCCCGACCCCGGCAGGTCCGGGGCGATCACCCGGAAGCGCGCCGCGAGCAACGGGATGAACTCGCGCCATTGCCACGACGAGGTGGGGAACCCGTGGATCAGCAGCACCGGCGGGCCGTTCCCCTCGTCGTGGAAGGCGACGACCCCAGCCGAGGTCTTCAGCGTGTGAGGCGGCGGCAGCGGGGCCGTCACGACCCGGTCCCTCGAGCGATCGCATCCACCACGCGTACCACCCTGGCCATCTCCAGCACGTCGTGCACCCGCACGACGTCGACGCCGTTGGCCGCGCACCACGCCACGGCGCCGGCCGTGCCCTCCACGCGCTCCGCGGGCCCGTCGACCCCCGTGAGCTCGCCGATGAACCGCTTCCGCGACGCGCCCACGAGCACGGGCACACGGAGATCCCTGAACGACGCGATCGCGCGGAGGAGCGAGATGTTGTGCTCGAGGGTCTTGCCGAATCCGATCCCGGGATCGACGCACAGGCGATCGCGCCGGATGCCCGAAGCCACCGCCGCCCCGAGACGGGACGCGAGGAAGTCGCGCACCTCGGTCACGACGTCGTCGTAGCGCGGATGGTCCTGCATCGTCTTCGGATCGCCGAGCATGTGCATCAACACGAGCCCCGCCCCGGTCTGCCGCACGACCCCGAACATCGCGGGGTCGCGGGCAGCGGTCACGTCGTTCACGATCGCCGCTCCCGCCTCGATCGCGGCGAGCGCGACATCGGGGCGGCGCGTGTCGACGCTGAGCGCGACGTGTGCGGGCGCCGCCGAGGCGAGCCCCGCGACCACCGGCACCACGCGTGCGAGCTCCTCGTCGATCGACACGGGGTCGGAACCGGGCCGCGTCGACTCCCCGCCGATATCGAGGATGTCGGCGCCGTCGGCCACCAGCCGCATCCCGTGCGCCACCGCTTCGTCGGAACCAGAGAGCATGCCGCCGTCACTGAACGAGTCGGGAGTGACGTTGACGATCCCCATCACCAGGGTGCGCGGACCGAGCTCGAGCTCGTGATCGCGGCATCGCCAGACTGACCCGATCATCGAGCCATCGTAGCCGCCGGTCACGGGGCGGCCGGACTCGCGCCGCGGGGCGTCATCGTGGGAGCATCCTGCGCATGGCCGACGAGGGGGACCAGGACCTCGGCCGCCCGATCTCACGCCGGCGCCGTGGCACCTGGAGCTACACGCAGGGCGAAGGCGCGGCCTTCGATCGGGTCGCCTACTTCACCGACGCGGTCTTCGCGATCGCGATGACCCTGTTGATCGTCTCGGTCGAAGCGCCCGAGCTGACGGGTCCCCAGGACGCCCCCAGCTCGCTGCTGGAACCGCTCGAGGATCTCGGTCCGCAGCTGTTCAGCTTCTTCCTCGCGTTCCTGCTGCTCGGGAAGTACTGGATGACCCACCACGCGTTCTTCGCGGTCCTCGCACGCGTCGATCGGCACTTCATCGGACTCAACCTCGTGTACCTGGCGTTCGTGGCGTTCCTGCCCTTCCCCACCGAGCTCGTCGGCAAGTACGAACGCAACCCGATCAGCGTTGCGATCTTCGCCCTCACACTGGCGGCGATCAGCGGCATGGAATCGGTGATCTTCCGGCACGCTCATCGGCGGGGACTGCTCGCGAGGCCGATGTCGGAAAGCTCCTATCGCTACGGCATGATCCAGTCCACGACACCCGTCGCCCTGTTCCTGGTCTCGATCCCGGTCGCGTTCCTCTGGAACACGACGGCAGCGCTGCTGACGTGGGCCCTCGCGGCTCCGATCGGCTTGGCGGTGGACAGGCGGCAGCGCGGCCAGCAGGGGCATGCCGACGAAGGGATCGCTCCCCCGGAGGAGTGAGCCTCAGCGCATGCCGATGTGGTTCATCGCCTCCTGACGGGTGCGCGCATCGGTACGGAACAACCCCCGCACCGCCGAGGTCACGGTGACCGAGCCGGGCTTCTTGATGCCGCGCATCGTCATGCACAGGTGCTCCGCCTCGATCACGACGAAGACCCCCCGTGGCTCGAGCGCCCGCTCGATCGTGTCGGCGATCTCGGTCGTGAGCCGCTCCTGGACCTGCGGCTTCTTCGCCAGCACGTCGACGACACGGGCGATCTTCGAGAGCCCCGTGATCTGACCGGCCTTGTTCGGCACGTACGCCACGTGCGCGCGGCCGCTGAAGGGGATCAGGTGGTGCTCGCAGATCGAATAGAGCGGGATGTCGCGGACCATGATCATCTCGTCGAAGTCGGCGCCTTCGACGACCGTCACGATGCCGGTCGGATCCTCACCGACACCGCCGGCGATCTCTCGGAACATGCGCGCGACCCGCGAGGGCGTGTCCTTGAGGCCGCCACGATCGGGATCCTCGCCGATGCCTTCGAGGATCAGACGCACGCCCTGCTCGACCTTCGTTCCGTCGAAGTCCGCCATGGCGCGGAATGCTACCCGTTCGCCCGCCGGCACAGGGTCGCGAGACCGGCGGTCAGGACCCGTCGGGCGTCGTCGCCCGCCAGCAATCGAACCAGCCCTCCGGCGTCTTGCACCAGATCGTGGGCGGCGGGGGCTCCGGTTCACGGGCGTTCGCCGAGACCACCATCAGGACCACGACCGCGATGATCACGAGCGCCGCGCCCGCGGCCAGCATGCGCCCGAGCACCGAGACGAGCCGCCACTCGTCGATCGGGTTGCGTGGGCGGGGCGATCCGTCGCGCGCAGCCCCTGAGACGTGATCGGCTGGGTTCGGCGAGGCGGCCCGGCCGCGGGACGCGACCGCCCCGGTGGGGCGGGGCGCGACGTGGGAGGCGACCGGACCGGGCCTCAGCCTCTGCTCCGTGGCGAGTCGCTCGAGGCGAAGCGCGCGGTCGTACGCCGCCCGATCTCGCTCGTCGCCCAGGATCTCGTAGGCGGCGACGACACGGCGGAATCCGTCAGCCGGGGCGTGCTTCGGATTCGCGTCGGGATGGTGCTCCCGAGCCAGCGCCCGGTACGCGTGGCGTATGACGTCGTCGGACGCGTCCGGCGGCACGCCGAGCAGCCCGTACAGGTCCTCCCCGGTCGTGACGGCGCGGGTCACGGCGTCCATCGCCCGAGTGTAGAACGGCTCGACCGAGCGGTGGTACCGGCCTACGCCGGCGCGAGGCGATCGAGCGTGTCGGGCAGGTCGGAGAGGTCGGGCAGGGTTGCCGACCTCGGCACCTCGCTCCCCTGCCCGAGACGGTCGATCCAGACCGCGGGCAATCCGAGCTTCGCGCACGGCTCGATGTCGTGGAACAGCGACGCGGCGACGTGCACGTGACGCGAACGCTCTGCGCCGGTCCGGCGGAAGAACGCCTCCCAGTGCCCGAACGCGGGCTTGTACGACCCGATGTCACTCGCCACCACGCGCTCGTCGATCTCGACGCCGATCGAGCCCACCGACGCGTCGAGCAGATCGGCGTCGGTGTTCGACAGGATCGCGAGCTTCCATCCTCGTCCACGCAGCTCGGTGAGCGCCACAGGCACCTCAGGGAACACCCCCCAGCCCGGCAACGAGTCGGCGAGAGCAGACGACTCGCCCTCGGGAACCTCGACCCCGAGCTCGGTGGCGACGCCGGCCATCGTCTCGGCCATCACGTCGCGATAGGAGATGCCTCTGCCTTCCTGCACGCCCGGCTCGATAAGCATGTACGCCTCGAGGAGCGCCTCGCCGTCGATGCCGGGCCACAGGCGCTCCAGCGTGGCTCGCACACCGCCCGGCCAGTCGACGAGGGTTCCGTAGCAATCGAACGTGGCCCAGCGATCGCTCATGCCGGATGAGTGTACGCAGCAGGGAACGGCAGGCGTCGCGACAGGTCAGGCCGGCGAGAGCCCCGGCCCCCCGAGCTTGGGACGCAGCGTGCCAGGCGTCGAGCGACCCTGGTCGGGCTCGCTCTGTTTGACCTGACGCGAGACGGCCAGTCCCGCCGAACGCTCCTCGTGCGCGCGCGGCTTCCTACGCTCGACGTCGGCGAAGAACGCCTCGACGTCTTCGCGTTCGAGCGTCTCGACCTCGAGCAGCTTCGCCGCGAGCGCGTCGAGCTTCCCGCGGTTCTCGGTGAGGATGTCGAGCGCGACGTCGTGGGCCTCGTCGATCAGCTCGCGCACCTCGTGATCGATCTCGAACGCCACGGCGTCGGAGTAGTCGGGGGTCGAGCCCCAATCTCGACCGAGGAATACCTCTCCCTGCTTCTGGCCGAGCGTACGTGGCCCGATCGAGTCGCTCATGCCGTACTCGGTCACCATCTGCCGGGCGATCTTCGTGGCGCGTTCGATGTCGTTGCCCGCTCCCGTCGTCACATCGCCCGCCACGATCTCCTCGGCGACGCGGCCGCCCATGAGCATCGCCAGCTCGTCGCGGAGCTGCTCTCGCGTCATCAGGAAGCGGTCCTGCTCGGGCAGCGTGAGGGTGTAGCCGAGCGCCCGGCCTCGCGGGATCACGGTGATCTTGTGCACCTCGTCGGTGTTCGGCAGCACGTGGGCGACCATCGCGTGACCGCCCTCGTGGTAGGCGATCAGCCGGCGTTCCTGCTCGTCCATGATCCGGCTCTTGCGCTCGGGGCCGGCCATCACGCGATCGACGGCCTCCTCGACCTCCTTCATCGAGATCGCCTTCTTGTTGCGGCGGGCGGCGAGCAGAGCCGCCTCGTTGATCGCGTTCGCGAGGTCTGCGCCGGTGAATCCCGGGGTTCGCCGGGCGAGCACGGCGAGGTCGACGGTCCGATCGAACGGCTTGCCTCGCGCGTGCACCCGCAGGATCGCCTTGCGGCCCTCGAGGTCCGGGCGATCGATCACGACCTGCCGGTCGAACCGGCCCGGCCGCAGCAGCGCCGGATCGAGGATGTCGGGACGGTTCGTCGCCGCCATCAGGATCACCGTGGAGCGCTGGTCGAAGCCGTCCATCTCGACCAGCAACTGGTTGAGCGTCTGCTCGCGCTCGTCGTGACCGCCGCCGAGCCCGGCGCCGCGTTGGCGGCCGACGGCGTCGATCTCGTCGATGAACACGATCGCCGGGGCGCTCGCCTTCGCCTGCTCGAACAGGTCGCGCACCCGCGCCGCGCCGACCCCGACGAACATCTCCACGAAGTCCGAGCCCGAGATCGAGAAGAACGGCACGCCTGCCTCGCCGGCCACGGCCCGGGCGAGGAGCGTCTTTCCGGTGCCGGGCGGGCCGAAGAGCAACACCCCCCGCGGGATCTTGGCGCCCATCGCCTGGAACTTCGACGGCTCCTGCAGGTAGTCCTTGACCTCCTGGAGCTCCTCGATGGCTTCGTCGACGCCGGCGACGTCGGCGAACGTCGTCTTGGGCTGATCCTTCGTGACGGTCTTGTGGCGGCTGCGGCCGAACTGCATCACGCGCCCCCCGCCCCCCTGCGCGCGGTTCATGACGAACAGCAGGATGCCGCCGATCAGCAGCACCGGCAGGATCACCGTGAGCAACGTGCCCAGCAGTGGGTTGGGCTTCTGCGCATCGACCTGGGTGGGGACTCCGGCCTTCTTCAACAGCGCGGCGAGATCGTCGGCGTAGTCGGTCGGATAGGTCGTGCGGTACTCGCTGCCGTCGGACAGCCGGCCCGTGACCGTCTGGTCGCCGTCATGGATCGTCGCATCGGCCACCCGTCCGTCGGCGACGGCCGACTCGAACTGGGTGAGCCCCATCTGCTCGCCGGAGCTCTCACGTCCGAGGAACGAGACGACGAGCAAGAACACGAGCGTGCCCAGCACGATCCAGAGCGTGGGTGTGCGGGCGGCCTTCTTGAGCGGGGTCTCGGGTGGCTGACTCAGGATCGACTCCTCGACGGGGAAGGCGTCGGGCCCGGCGCGATGCCGGATCGCCCTGTGGCCGATGGTAGCACCGGCTCCGGACGAGGAAGCCCCCGGTTCGTGCGCTCAGGCGCCTCCGTAGGCCTCGGGTTTCAAGGTCGCCACGTACGGCAGATTGCGGTAGCGCTCGGCGAAGTCGAGACCGTAGCCGACGACGAACTCCGGCGGGATGTCGAACCCCACGTACCGAAGGTCGAGGGGCACCTTCTGCAGGCCCGTCTTCCGGAGCAGGGCTGCCACCTCGAGCGATGCCGGCTTGCGAGCGGCCAGGTTCTTGAGCAGGTACTTCAGCGTCAGCCCGGAGTCCACGATGTCCTCGACGAGCAGCACGTCGAGCCCGTCGAGATCGTGATCGAGATCCTTCAGGATGCGAACGACCCCGCTCGTCTTCGTCGCCGCCCCGTACGACGAGACCGCCATGAAGTCGAACTCCAGCGGCAGCGCGATGTGCCGGGCGAGGTCGGCCATCACGACGAACGCTCCCTTGAGCACACCGACGAGCAGCAGCGACTTGCCCGCGTAGTCCCGCGTGATCTGCGCGCCCATCGTCGCGAGGGCCCCCTCGATCTCGTCCGTCGAGATCAGGACCTTCTCGATATCGGGCTCGTACGCGCTCACGGGAATCCGGAGTGTAGCGCCCGCCGCGTCGGGCGTGATGCTCACAGATCCTCCCCGGCCGTGGTCGTTTCCCGTGCGGTCGGGGAAGCCACGCGAACATACACCCGGTCGCGCCGGGCGGTTCGCCCACCCGGCAGGTCGCGCCGGCGCCCCGGACGGCCGGCGGCCAGGTCGAGCACGGCGGACACCGCGTCGCGGGTCCACGGCGCCACCTCGTCGTCGACCGCGGCGAGCTGCCACAGCGCCATGCGCACGATGCGGGCGGCGAAGGGGACCGGGAGCGCGGCGAGGTCGGCCGCCCGGAAGCGGACCTCGCCTCCGTCGCGTTCGACGATCCCCCGCTCGTGCTCCGCCGCCTGACGGAGCAGCTCCAGCCGGTCCTCGTGCAGCACGGCGGCGGTCCTGGCGAGGGTCGCGCGCACCTCCCGCCCGGTGATGCGCTCGAGCATCGGGATGGCCTCGTGGCGGATCGCGGCACGCAGCAGGCGCGTGTCCTCGTTCATCGGGTCGCGGCGAGGCCGCAGGCCGAGCGAGCGGCAGAACGCCTCGACCTCCTCACGCGTGACGTCGAGCAGCGGCTGCACGGTCGAAGAGCCGGGGCGGTCACCGAGTTTCGGCCAGATGCCGGCGAGCCCATCGAGCCCGGTGCCGCGGACGAGGTTCAGAAGCACGGTCTCGGCCTGGTCGTCGAGGGTGTGCCCCTCGGCGACGATCGATACGCCGACCTCGCGTCGCACGTCGTTCGCGGCGTTCTCGCGCCGCAGGGTCGCCCAGGCCTCGACCGACTCGCCGGCCGAGGGCTCGTCGTCCGCAACGCGCAGGTGGAACGGGAGTCGGTGGCGAGATGCGAGCCGCCGCACGTACCCGGCGTCGGCCGACGAGTCCGCGCGCAGCCGATGGTCGAAGTGGAACGCCTCGATCCGCACGCGGAACAGCCGCCGCAGCCGCACCAGGGACTCGAGCAGGCAGACGGAATCCGGCCCCCCCGAGACGCAGACCAACACCCTATCGCCGTCGCGCATCAGGTCGTGCTGGCGGATCGTCGCCGAAACGCGCTCCAGCACCCGCGCGACGGCCGGCGGGCGCCGCGCCGCCACGGCCCTCAGCCGCCGACGCGCTCGACCCAGGCGGCGGGTGTGCCGATCTCCTCGAGCGAGGGCAGATGCTCGGGCGCCGTCCAGACGCGGTTGAACCCGTCCATGCCGGCGCGAGCGATCACCTCACGCACGAAGACCTCGCCCCGGTCGTATTGCCGGATCTTCTGTTCGAAGCCGATGGCCCGCTGCACGCTGCGTTCGACGCCCGAGCCCTTCCTGCGCGTCGCGAGCGCCCGACGCATGCGCGCGACGTCGGCGACGTGGTCGCGAGCGACCTCGTTCATGACGTACGACGCGTGACCTTCGAGCAGCGACATCAGCCCCTGCACCTTGGTGAAGAGCTCACGCTGCTCCGGCGTGAGCAGCAGGAAGACACCGCTCACGCGCGCGTCGGCCCCGCTGCGCACCTCTTCCACCGCGCGGCGCATCTGCGACACGAGCTCGCGACCGTCGAGCGATACGCCCTCGAAATAGGAATCGACCAGTTCCCTGAGGTGGCCACGCAGCCAGGGCGCGGCGCCGAACTGCACTCGGTGGGTCACCTCGTGGAGCGCCACCCACAGGCGGAAGTCCCTCGACGGCAGCCCGAATCGCCGTTCGACCTCGGCGACGTTCGGGCCCACGAAGTAGAGCAGTCCTTCGTCGTCGGGCGGCAGGAAGACGTCGTACTGGCCGAGCACCCGGCGCGCAACGTACCCGAACAGCGCACCGGCCTGGGCACCCATCGCCTTGCGGCGGAAGCCGGCGCGGGCCGGCTTCGTGGCGAGCACCCGCTCGGCGAGCGGCTCGAGCAACCGCTGCATGCCGGTGAGGTTGGCGCGGATCCATTCCCCGCGGGCCATGACCCACGCCCTCGAGCGGAAGCCCGACACGACCATGCCGGTGTGCTCGGAGATCAGCGACTCCGCCAGCGGAACGAGCTCACCGAAGTCCTCTCGCATGCGGGCGCGCTCCACCGCCGGCACGGAGATGCCCGGACCGGCGACGCGTCGTCCGAGCCGCAGGCCCGTGTCCCAGTCGGCGAGACGTGCCGCCGCCGACCCCATGGACCAATCGACCTGGGTGGCGTCCACGGGCTCGGATCCTCCTTCGGGAGCCATCGGCGGGGCGATCGCCTGAAGCTCAGGCTTCGCCGGTGGCCTTCTTCCGGGCGGCGATCATGCCCGCCCGGCGTGCCCTGCCCTCGGCGATGCGGCGATCGGTGCCGGCATCGAGCAGCTCCTTCAGCGCCGCTTCGTACGCTTCTTGGTCCATCGTGACCTCCACACGCTCCTCGGGAGCCGGTGCGGGCGCAGGCGCGGGCGCAGCTTCCGCCGGCGCGGCTTCCGCAACGGGGGCGGCTTCCGCGGGCGCGGCTTCCGAAGGGGTGGCTTCCGCGGGCGGCGCAGCTTGCGCGGGGGCCGCCGGCGCAGGAGCCGCGGTGGCCGGAGCTTCGGCGGCGGGAGCGGGGGCGGCCGCCGTGGCAGCCGAGAGCGCCGGCGCGGCGGCCGGCACCGCGGGTGGCGCGACCACGACGGGCGCCGCCTGCGAGAGATCGACGTTGCGGCGCGGCAGCTCCTGCCCGACGCGAACCCGATCGGCTCGCACGAGCTTCAATCCCTCCTCGTCCTTGGAGAAGCGCGGCGCGTAGCGCATGTACTGGATCGTGAGGAAGATCACCACCAGCACCCCGAGGACCGCGAGCGCGATCGCGATCCAATAGACCCAGCCCCCGTCGTTCCGCTCGGCTTCCACCACGGGATCTTGGATCGCCTGCGCGCCCGCGGTGCCGACGAACAGGACCGAGGACACGAGGCACAGCGCGAACAGCGCCGAGAGCTTCCGGAGCATGGTCATCGCGGGCGGATACTAGCACCGGCATGGTGCGGCTCGAGGGCGGCCTCCGGGGGAGCCGGAGATGGGATTCGAACCCATGACCTACCACTTACGAGGCGGTTGCTCTGCCTGACTGAGCTACTCCGGCGAGGGGCGGCAGTCTACCAACGGGGTACCGCCACCAGGGAACTTCGTTGCCCACCCACCCAGGACCACCTGCCTCCCCTTCTGGTCGCGAGGGCCGGGAACCGCCATGATGCGCCCATGAACGCCGAGGCCCAGCCGCAGATCGCCGGTCCGATCGATCGGGTGATGGTCGGAACCGACCGATCGCAGACGGCCGAGCGCGCCGTGCGATGGGCCGCGACGTTCGCCGAGGCGTTCGGTGCCGAGCTCCACGTCGTCCAGGTGATCGTGCCGACGAGCCGAGCCGACACCGAATACGGCGCGGCGGAGGTCACCCGAGCGCGCTCGGCGGCGGACGACCTCGAGGTCTACGCCCGCTCGGTGGCGGGCGACCGGGGGCACGGCCACGTGGTCATCCACGACGACCCGGCGATGGCGATCGTCGAGGCCACCGAGGAGCACGCCATCGACGTGCTGGTCGTCGGGAACGCCGGCATGGCCGGGCGCAAGGAGTTCCTGCTCGGCAACGTGCCGAACCGCATCAGCCACAACGCCCGCTGCACCGTGATCATCGTCAACACGGCGGGCGACGGGCACGTCGTCGCCAACACGCCCTCGCCGACCTCGGCCCGGGTGCGCATCAGCGCCGCCGAGGAGGCGGAGTTCACCCCCCGGCTCACCGCGCGAGGGGGCCGCATCGCCGCCGTCTTCGCCAAGCACGGCCTGAAGGAGCTGTTCGGAAGACCCGACCACGAGGGCGCCGTGGGCCGGCACCGCCAGGGCAAACGCCTGCGAGCCGCCCTCGAGGAGCTCGGCCCCACGTTCGCGAAGCTCGGGCAGATCCTCTCCACACGGCCCGACCTGCTGCCGCCGGAGTACATCGAGGAGCTCGCGACCCTGCAGGACAACGTGCCGCCCCTGAGCGAGCAGCACGTCGTGGAGGTCATGGAGCAGGAGCTCGGGGTGCCGTGGGAAGACGTCTTCGATCACATCGACCCGGCTCCGCTGGCGGCGGGGACGATCGCCGAGGTCCATCGCGCCACGCTCGCGACCGGCGACCCGGTCGTGGTGAAGGTGCAGCGTCCCGACGCGCGCGAGCAGATCGAGCAGGATCTCGCGCTCCTCGAGGTCTTCGCCGAGAAGGTCTCCGATCGCCCCGGGCTGCGTCAGGTGATCGACATGCAGGCCGTCTTCCAGCATCTGTCCGACTCCCTGCACCGCGAGCTCGACTTCCGGCAGGAAGCGGGCAACATCGAGCGCCTGCGCGCGAGCATCGCCCAGTACCCCAGGCTGCGGGTGCCGCAGGTGCACGCCGACCTGTCGACCTCCCGGCTCCTCGTGATGCAGGACGTGCAGGGAGGGCCGATCTCGATCGCGCCCGAGGGGGCGCCGCGCAAGGAAGCCGCGAGGCAGCTGCTCGAGAGCTTCTACAAGCAGATCATGGTCGACGGGTTCTTCCACGCCGACCCGCACCCGGGCAACCTGATGTGGCAGCCGTCGGAGGAGCGCCTCTACCTGCTCGACCTGGGGATGGTGGGCGAGGTCAGCCCCGAGATGCGCGAGCAGCTCCTGCTGCTGCTGATGGCGTTCTGGCAGGAGGACGTCTCGTTCCTCACCGACGTGACGCTGATGCTCGCCGGGGCGATGGACCGCACCGATCTCGACGTCGACGCGTTCGGCGAGGAGATGGGGGCGATGGTCGCGAAGTACCGCACGGCATCGCTCTCCGACATCCAGCTCGGTCCGATCCTGCAGGAGGTGACGGAGATCTCACTCCGCCACGACGTGCCGCTGCCGGCCTCGCTGGCGCTCACCGGGAAGGCGCTCGCGCAGATGCAGCTGGCGACCGCCGAGCTCGACCCCGATCTCGACCCGTTCGAGGTGGCGGGATCGTTCCTCATGCGGGCGCTCGTGCGCGACATGACGAGCAAGGCCGATCCGAAGGCGCTCTTCTATCAGGCTCAGCGATTCAAGGTGCGCTTCCATCGCGTCGTGGAAGCTGTGGAGCGTCTGATCGGCGCCCGTCCCGGCCAGAAGCTCGAGGTGAACTTCCGGGCGGCCTCGCTCGAGTCGACGATCCGGCGCGCGGGTCGCCGCCTCGCCCTCGCGCTCACGGCCGGCGCGGCGATCCTCGGCACCGCCCTCACGGCCGTGAGCGATCGCGTTCCCGGATGGCTCCCCGCGGCGTTCGGGGTGGGGGCGCTGGTCCTGACGCTCGCACTCGTGGTCGACCTCGTCCGCCGACGACGGGACTAGTCTGATTCAGACTAGAGGTCGACGTCGACCTCGCCGCCCTTGGAGATCATCGTCGTGACCTCCTCGGGCTCCTCGTCGGGCTCGCCGGTGCGGATCGAACGCATCACGACCTTCTCGAGCACGTACGCCATGATCGCGAAGGCAACGCCCACCAACCAGCGCTCGAAGCGCCGGAACCCCTTCGCCTTCCGAGGCGCTCTCGTGCTCACGTCTCCGCTCCTCCGTGCGCTCCATCGTCGACGGGCACGCGCCCCGACACCGTCGTGCCCGCACCCGGGAGGCTCGTGACCTCCAGCTCGCCATCGAGCGCACCGAGGCGATCCGCCATGCCCTGCAGACCCGTACCGTAGCCGGTCGCGTCGGGGTCGAACCCGCGGCCGTCGTCGGTCACCGTGAACGACACCGACCCGTTCGTTCGATGGAGCGTCACCGATGCACGGGACGCATCGGCGTACTTCGCGGTGTTCTGCAGGGCCTCGAGCGCGGAGAAGTACACGGCGGCCTCGATCTCCTGGGGCAGACGATCGACGCCGTCGGTCTCGACGGTCACCGGGATCGACGACTTCCTCGCCTGGGCTTCGAGTGCCGACGGAAGCCCTTTGTCGGCGAGCAGCGGGGGATAGATGCCGCGCGCGAGGTCGCGCAGGTCCTCGAGCGCCGCGTGCGTCTCGGCCTCGATCTGGCTGAGCATCTCGGCGGCCTTGGCCGGATCACGCTCGGTGAGGGTGCGCGTCAGGCGAGCCTTCACGGCGAGCGCCACGAGCTGCTGCTGGGCGCCGTCGTGGATGTTCCGCTCGAGGCGGCGCCGCTCGTGATCCTGGGCGGCGACCAACCGCTTCTGCGCTGCGCGCAGGTCGTCGAGACGAGCCCAGAGCTCCTCGGTCAGCCGCACGTTGCTCAGGACGAGCCCGGCCTGCGCCGCAAGATCGCTGACGAGCTTCTCCTTGGCAGGATCGATCGGGTCGTTCTCCGGCATCGTCACCGACAGCGCCCCGAGCTGCTCCCCGCCGTGGGTCACGTCGGCGCTGAAGTCGTCGGGGGCGACGAGGCCCGCATCGGCCGGCCACGTCGCGACGGGTCGCAGGTCGCCCTCGACCCGCAGCCATACCACCGCTCGCTCGGCGCCCACGCCCTCCCCGAGCACCCGGGCCAGCCGCGGCAGCACGTCGTCGGAGGAATACGTGTCCGCGAGCTGGCCGCCGAACGTGGTCATCACCTCGTAGGGCGTCGCGCGCTTGCCGTAGACGACCCGGTCGGCGAACCTCCGTGCCTTCGCCCGGACGGGCTGGAACACCAACGCCACGATCGCAGCCGCCACCGCCGACAGGATCGGACTTCCCTGCGTGCCGACGAGGGCGCCCACACCGGCGACGACCGCCACGTACACGACGGCGATGACCGCGACCACGACGGCGACCACGACGGTCTTGCGGATCACGAAGTCGATGTCGAAGAGCCGGTACCGGAGCACGGCGAAGCCGATCGACACGGGGATCAGCGCGAACGAGCTCGACGCGATGATGCCCGCGATGTTCTGCCATCCCTCGGATGCCCCCACCGGGTTCACGAGGATCGCCACGACGTAGAGGCAGGCGATCACACCGGCGGCCCAGGCGAGCCAACGCAGCTGCTCACGCTCCACGGGATCCTCCGCTCGGCGGAGCCGCCGGATCACGGCCACGGCGCCGCCGACGATCGTCATCGGAGCGAAGACGACCAGCGCTTGAAGGAAGGCGAGCTCGCCGTCGCTGCCGACTGCATCGACCGCGAGCGGGTTCTCGAGACCGGGAAGGTCGTACTGCGCGCCGACGTCCGGGAGGACCAGCTGGAGCCCGTACAACAGGGCGAGGCCGATCCCGCACGTCCAGGCGAACCAGCGCCATCGAGGAGACGGCAGGTGCCCATCGGGGAACAGCATCAGGAGGAATCCGGACAGCCCGATGAACGCGACCCAGCCCGGGTAGTGCAGCGCCAGCGCGACGCCGGCGCCGGGAAGCCCGCCGTCGTGCGTGATCGAGGCGTATCGTGCGTACGAGGCTCCGGGGCCAAGGAAGCAGGCGCCGATCGCGAGCATCAGCCAGCCGAGCGGGTTGCGAGGTCGCTTCGTCGCCAGCACGACCCCGGTCGCGGGGAACGTGACGTAGATCAGCCCTTCGAGCGCGCTCGCTTCCAGGTCGGAGTGGTCTCCGCCGTTCAGCACCTGGAGCCAGGCACCTACGAGGTAGCCGAGGAGGACGAACGAGCAGAGCGTCCAGGCGAGCCGGATCGCCCAACGTGGACCTCCCCGAGCGACTCGCGGGTCGTCAGACCGCGGCACGGGCATCCTTCCCACCGAACCCCTCCGGTGGGACCGGAAGACGCCCGCTCACGGTGGTGCCGCTCCCCGGAGCGCTGCGAACCTCGAGGGCTCCGTCGAGGGCACCGAGACGATCGGCGATGCCCTGCAGGCCGGTGCCGTACATCGTGGCGGACGCGTCGAACCCGTGCCCGTCGTCGACGACGACGAAGTCGAGCGTGCCGTTCCGCTGTTCGAGCGAGACCGTCACCCGGTTCGCCTCCGAGTACTTCGCAGCGTTCTGGAGGGCTTCCAGCACGGAGAAGTAGACGGCCGCCTCGACCTCCTGCGGGAATCGGCCGAGGTCCTCGGCGTCGACAGCGACGGGCACAGACGATTTCCGGGCCTGGGCCTCGAGCGCCGCCGCGAGCCCCTTGTCGGCGAGGAGCGGTGGGTAGATGCCGCGCGCGAGGTCGCGCAGGTCGTCGAGGGCGGCGGCCGTGTCGACCTGCAGCTGGCCGAGCATCTCCCTGGCTTTCGCGGGTTCGCGATCGATGAGCTGTTCGGCGAGCCGCTGGCGTACCTGCAACGCCACCAGCTGCTGCTGCGCACCGTCGTGGATGTTCCGCTCGAGGCGGCGTCGCTCGTGGTCCTGTGCGGCCACGAGGCGCTTCTGTGCGGCTTGCAGGTCGGTCAGCTGCGCGCGCAGCTGTTCGGCGAGGCGTTCGTTCCGCAGCACGAGCCCGGCCTGCGATGCGAGATCCTGCACGAGCTGTTCTCGGGTCGCGTCGATCGGATCGCCCGCCGACAGCGAGACCGCCAGCGAGCCCAACAACTCACCCTGGTGGCGCACCTCAGCGACGTAGCTGTCGGTCGCTCGGGGCGCATCGGGCGGCCACGTGGCGACCGGTCGCATCTCCCCACCGACCGCGAGACGGACCTCGGCACGCTCGGCGCCCACGCCTTCCCCGAGCACGCGCGCCGTGCGAGGCAGGACATCGTCGGTCGCGTACGTACCGGCGAGCTGGTCACCGAACGTCGCCATCACCTCGTACGGCGTCGCACGCCTCCCGTAGACGAGCCGGTCCGCGAATCGGCGCGCTCGCGCCCGCACGGGCTGGAAGACGAGGGCCACGATCGCTGCTGCCAAGGCCGAGAGCAGCGGGCTCGCGGTGGCTCCGACCAACGCGCCGACGCCCGCTACGACGCCGACGTACACGAGCGCGATGAAACCGACGACGACCGCGATCACGACGGTCTTGCGGATCACGACATCGATGTCGTACAGGCGGTAGCGCAGGATCGCGAAACCGATCGCGACGGGGATCAGCATGAAGCTCATCGCCCCGAGGTTCTGGATCCACGAGCTCCACGCCTCGTTCCCTAGGCCGGGGATGAACGAGAGGGCGAAGAACGTCGCCATCAACGAGGCGGCGTACGCGAGCCAACGGATCTGATGTCGCTCGACGTCGTCGGTCGTGCGGCGCATGCGCACGACGAGAGAGACGAACCCACCGAACACGAGCAGCGGCGCGGCGAGCAGTAGGAACCCGGAGTCGAGCACCGGCCCGATGGCTCCGATCCCGATCGGGTTCTCGATCTCGGGATAGCCGACGTCGGCGAAGTCGCCGGGGTAGAACCAGATCGACACGAACACGGTCGTGAGGGCGACGCCGCAGAGCCACGCGAACAAGCGCCAGCGCGGGGACGGCAGGCGCCCGTCGGGGAAGAGCAGCAGCAGGAAGCCCGATCCCGCAACGAACGGCACCCAGCCCGGTCCCCCGATCGCGAGCGCCAGTGGTCCGAACGGAAGGTCGTGCTCGACGGCGAGCGCGCCGTAGCCCGTCACGGAGCCCAGGATGCCGGCTACCACGCCCATCCCGACCATCAGCCAGGCGAGGCGGGCGTCGGGCCGCCGCCAGAGCACGAAGAGCCCCACAGCCGGGAACGACAGGAAGAGGGCGGAGAACACGACCTCGTCGAGTTGGCCGGCAGCCACCTCGAGCGCGATCGTGGCGATCGCGCCGAGGACCACGACCACGAACGCGATGCGGGTCAATCGGCGCAGCTGCGCCTCGCTCAGGCTCATCGCTCGAACCCCCCGGCCTGCGCCGCCGGCACGTCACCCGTCGAGGACGACACGGAACACCTCCACGGCTTCCTCGCGGCCCCTCACGTGTCGAGGACCGATCGGCTCGCACTCGATGCCGTCGGCCACGGCCACCGTGCTCGCCGAAGCCACGATCTCGCCGGCGCCGGCCTCGTGTTGGAGTCGCGATGCGACGTTGACCGCGTCGCCCACGACGGTGTACTCGAGCCGGCCCGCGCCTCCGACGGTGCCGGCGATCACGGACCCGGTGTTCACGCCGATGCCGACGCCCATCGCGTCCATACCGTCGACGTTCCAGCCGAGCGCGTTCAGTTCTCCCTGGCGCAGCTGCATCGCGATCGCGCACCGCAGCGCCCGTTCCGCGTGGTCAGGGACGGGCTCCGGCGCGCCGAAGACCGCCATCACGGCGTCCCCCTGGAACTGCGCGATCGTGCCTGCATGAGCGGCCACGACCTCGGCCATGGCCGACAGGTGCCGCCCGAGGAGCGCCGCCACGTCGCGAGCTCCGAGCCGCTCGGCGAACGTCGAGGAGCCCCGGATGTCGCTGAACAGCACCGTGACCTCGAG
>Ga0075310_1000044_pt1 | contig 18663 bp, 15 predicted proteins | sample MayberryNE_Catta_2_FD_120088 | JGI IMG/M metagenome (GOLD analysis project Ga0075310, IMG submission 120088) | Natural and restored wetland microbial communities from the San Francisco Bay, California, USA, that impact long-term carbon... | ecosystem: Environmental > Terrestrial > Soil >... | reverse complement strand
CTCTGCTGGTCGGCTTAGGGGTGCTCGCGGTTGTGATAGTTGCTATTGTCGCGGCTTCACGCGGGCGCGAGTAGCCACTTTCTTGTCAACACTTAAACTCTATGCTCGGCATCGGCGGATCCTGGTTGAGAGCTCAATCGGGGTTCGCCGAATCAATCTCGGTTGACTAGGCTTGTGTCTGCGCTGCGACTTTCCACGCATGATTAGGGGTTCGAGGTCGGATTTCCTTGGTCGCGCGTTCAAGCTTTTCAAAGTGCGATGGGAGAACGCGGCCGGTGGACGGCGCCGCCATGATATCCTCGGGAAAAGCGATCACTTCGGTTATCTGAAACCCGTCCTCCCCTAAATTCTTGTAGCCGCGAAGATAACCGTCGCGAAACCCGAGGATGTGGCCGAACTCGTGCGCGAGTATGCGCGGAGTGATTGCCCGGGGCCCCAGGACGATTGCATAATCTTGAACGTGAGTTGTGAGGGCGCCGGTGGTGAGAATCGCTCCCCCTGAAGGAAACCGTGCAAAGTGGCGGCGCAGATCGAGCGGCGCGCCTGTGGCCGGTTTGACGAGACCGGCGTACAGCAGCGCGCTCGAGAAGTACGAAACCTCGAGCTCGACGCGGAAGGTTTTTTTTGGCCCCCTGATTCGCCACGTCGATTCGATGATTCGCTTCGCTGCCGCCACAAAATCCTGATCTTCGATGTCCGTAAATACGGGAACTCGAAAAACCCATTCATCATTGGACTGTTCCAACCTGATAAAGCTTGGGCTGTCGATACCCTGGAGCACGGCATGGACAGGTTGAGGGAGCAGCGCTTCAGCCTTGTTCAAACGATTTGCGATTCCGATCGGGTGCGGCGTTGTGTCGGGCGCTCGCACAGCAATCGACGAGGTCTTCAGCGGCGCAGAAACGGTTGGCATTGGCGCAAGAACGTTTGCATGCTGAATCAAATCTTTCTGGAGCAGCGTCGCTCGGTCGTACGCCGAGCGGTGGCTAGCGACCGCTGCTTGCCAAAATCGATTGTATCGAACATGGGCGTCGATATTGGCGTGACCCTCGTGCATCTTTCGATAATCGAGCACCAGCCTTTGGAGGGTTCTCCGGTTGGGCGTCGGCACCGTCGCGCCGGCGCCGCTGCGGAGCTCCGCCATCGCGCGCAAAATTTTCCGCCGCTCGACGTCGATCAGCCGCTCGGTCCATGGCCAGCTGTACGCCACTGCGCGCGCGGCCGATTGGCGGTCGGGAGCCGCGTCCGCAATGATTCTTGGCAAAAGCTGGTAGCCATAAGCTGATCGCTCCGGTGCGTGAAAATGCGCGAGCAGGTCCGGGGCGCTCTGTTGTGTAACGCGCAAGAGCGATTCGTAATATCCACCGAGGAGCTTGCTGTAGGCTCGAAAGTACTGCTCGGCCCGGTGACCGCGTTGGACGTAGCCGAAGGGAGAGTCGGCTAATCGAGACATGATCAGGGTGTGACCCGGTTGCAAGAGAAAGGCGAACAGGACGATCGACAGGAACGGCGCCGAGAAAGGCAGAAGTCTCAAACGTGGCATTGCAAAATTCTCAACAGGGTACAGCGATTTTGCGCATGGAGCAAGCCGATGCTTTCACCGGCACGAATTAGACCTGATGGCCATGCTCGCCGCAATTGATCAACGCTCTAGTTTTTCGCTGCCGCAATGGTTAGCATGGTGGGAAATCCCCCGATTGCCGAAGCCCGATGGAAAAGAAAGATTCAAGAGAAGAAATTCAGCAGCAGGAAGCGATTCGGAGACCATTGATCGAACTCCACGGGGCGTTGCTCAAACTGCACAAAGCTTTGTTAGATTCCGAACGACTTGTCTATGAAAAGAATGTCGGCGCGATTAAATCTCCGAACCATTTCTTTCAGCTTCTTACCAACGACCCTTGGTTCGCCTGGCTGCGCCCGATTTCACAGCTGATCGTGGCCATCGACGAGACTCTGGACGAAAAAGATCCGTTAACGAATGCCAGCGTCGACTCCGTGATGACGCAATCCGTCTTCCTGCTGATTCCAGCCGAGACGAGCGGGGAATTCGGCGAACGCTATCTCGCCGCCTTGCAGCGCGACCCGCGTGTGGTGCTCGCCCATGCCCAGGTGGCCAAGCGTATCGGGTCCAAGCAATCGCCGGCGTGACCGGTTTAGCGTCCTCTCACGGCTTTGCGCATTTCTTAGATGTTCATATTACCGAGTGGCGGTTGGATATCTATGATCTTCGGCGCCCTCATGGTGAGATATTCGGATCCTAGACGGCAGGCGTGATTCGCGTCGAGACCCCTACACGACGACTATGATTTCAGCGTCTTGTTGAAGTGCTCAATGGTCCGCTGCCAAGCCAGTTTGGCGGCGGCTTCGTCAAAACGCGGCGTAGTGTCGTTATGGAAGCCGTGATTCGTTTTGGGATAGGTAAATGCTTCGTATTTTACGCCGTTCGTCTTCAACGCCGCTTCGTACTCGGGCCACCTTTTGTTGATATTTGGATCCTGTTCGGCAAACTGAAGCAGGAGCGAGGCTTTGATTTTGGGCACGTCCTCGACAGCCGGGGCGGCGCCGTAGAAGGGGACGCCCGCGGCAAGCTGCGGCATGCGCACAGCAAGCCGGTTCACCATGCTGCCGCCGAAGCAGAAGCCGACCGCGCCGAGCTTGCCGGTGGATTGCGGATGCTTCAGCAGGAACTCCGCCGCAGCGACAAAATCTTCCGTGATCTTACCGGGGTCGAGCTGCTTCTGCATCTCGTCATCGAAGCGCTTGCCGCGCGCGGTGATCCTGGGCTAGAATCGTGAAAATTCCACAGGAAGGAACTCGCCATGGATGTTGCAAACCTCGAAGAGATGATGAAAACCGCGAAGCGCAAGATCGATCTATTCGGCACGGATAATTTTCGCTCCTGGATGCTCTACTTTGTTCCGGGCGACGGCACGGACATGCACTATCACGCCAGCCCGGAGACTTTTCTCGTTCTATCCGGCAGTGGGGTGGTCAAGGGACTAAAAGGTGAAGAACGAGCGATCAAGAAACACGAGGTGCTATTTTTGAACGCGAAAGATTACTACCAGATCACCAACACCGGCGACGAGCCTCTGGTGCTGTTTGGCAACCGGTCCGAGGCGTTCGGCGGCCCCCATATCAAGGCGGACGGGTCCGATCGCAATGTGCGCGTTTGAAGCCATTGCGGCCCGTTTAATTGACATCTCACATGTCAGTGATTACATTCATGAAACTTTCGTGCGCTGAGGACCTCCATGCCTATTTACGAGTACAGATGCGAAAAATGCGGCACCTTCGAAGCGACCCAGAGAATTACCGATAAACCGATCGGTAAATGCCCCACCTGTAAAGGAAAGGTCAAGAAACTGATTTCTCATACATCGTTCCAGCTTAAAGGCAGCGGTTGGTATATTACGGATTACGCGCGCAAGGGAAAATCCGGAGACGGAAAGAGCGATGATGCGGCCAAGCCCGCTGCGGAAACCAAAAGCGATTCCAAATCCGATTCTAAGAAGAGCGAATCCTCTGCGACGAGCAGCGACAAATCCTCTACGACCTCATCGAGCACGGCTTCAACCTAGGCTCCTTTCCAAAACGTCAATTTCAGTTTGATCTGGCAAACGGCGCTCTCGGCGCCGTTTGCTTTTTATGCTCTTGGCGCGATCGGGAACCGGCGAGATCAAGCACTAGATTTGAAATTTGATTTTCGCTATAGCTGAGAACGAGCGGGAAAAAATATCGAAGGAGGGTTCGTTCATGGCGCAGACAATTGAAAATATCGTCGATCCGAATGATTCCAGCCTGACCTCGGAGATGATTCAGTTTGCCGGGCCGGCGGGAAACGTTAACGCGTATGTTTCCCGTCCCAAGGATGGGAAGAATCTCGGAACGGTGGTGGTGATTCACGAAAACAGGGGACTCATCGGGCATATCAAAGACGTTGCGCGGCATTTCGCCAAAGAGGGATTTGCCGCCATCGCGGTCGACTGCATGTCGCGTATCGGCGGCAGCGACAAATGGAATGGCAGCGATGAGGCCACCAAAGAAATTCAGAAAGTAAACGGCACCATGGTGGCCGAGGATTTGACCGCTGCGGTCAATTACATGAAGAAGCAAAACTATGTGAACGGCAAATTCGGGGTCGTTGGCTACTGTTGGGGCGGAGGTCAGTCACTGAACTTTGCGACCAAGAGCAAGGATCTCAACGCCGCGGTGGTTTATTACGGACGCAATCCCGATCCGCTCGATTCCGTGGCCAACATTTCCTGCAAGGTGATGGGGAATTACGCCGAAGACGATCCGAACATTATGCCCGGCGTCGAGCCTTTGAAAGCGGCTATGGCGAAAGCCGGGAAGAGCATCGACGTGAAGGTCTATCCGGGCGCCAAGCACGCCTTCAACAACAACACCAACGCCGATCGCTACAATCCCGATGCCGCGAAGGATGCTTGGGCACGAACCACGAAATTCTTTAAAGAGAATTTAGCCTAAGCGGTCATTCGCCCGCTGACTCAACTTACGGCGGCACGCGGCGCTTACTCGGTAAGGTTGCGTGCCGCCGTTTATTTCGTCTCTTGGAGTTCGGGACGGTGACCGATGGATTGGCGGGCGATCTCGGGCGTAATCACAAAAGGACCCTGCAAAGTGTCTTGCCAAATCTGCTGAGTAAGCTCGCGATTGCCGCCGGTGACGACATAGGAGAGCGCGCCGCTCAAGGCCCCTACGCTTACCGTAATGGCTTTGATGGGCACAAACCAGAGATTCCCAACCGTCACGCCGACCGCAACGCCGGCTTTTTCGGTGAGATCCTCAGCCCTGAGTGGAGCGGCGCAAAGCGCAAACATTGCCCAGACCAGGGCGACGGCGACCGATTTAGCGGTGATTGTCATCGCATCATCCTCTGAAGAAGAGTTTGGATCGAATGGCATCGACCCCGTGGGTCGGGTTCCAGTAGCGGCGCACGCCAAAATAATAACAGCAAGCTTCGTTATCGAGATCGTTGTTGAAACAGCGTAGCTGCCCGTCCTGAAAGCGCACGCGCGCCAGGCACGTCCCGCCCGGAACCGACGAGGTCATCACTTCCATGACGACGCCGATGCCCCACTCGTCATAGCGCAGGTGATTGACTTCGTCGCCGACACGCAAGTAGAGCCTCTTGTCCTCGCCCAAAGACAAGGCGTGTTCGCTCCGCCGGTTGAAATGTTTCAATGTCAGGGTGACATCAGGATTGGATGGTTCGACCGGCCCGGTGCGGTTACGCTTGCGCGCCGCGATGACCTCGCGCGAAGCACAGGAACGATCGCGCAGCGGCTCGCCGCGCCTTCGTGAAGAATTACTTTTACCCACAACTCTTCCCTGATTCACGTGTTCCTTTGCGGTCTTCTTCTTTCCATGATCGCGATGATCACGAAGACATAATCACCGAAATCGACTTCAATAGTCAAGATCTCCCGGGGTCATTTGGGAGATAAAAAAGTAATCGATTCATCAGATCGTGCTTGAATCCGCTCGAGGTTATGAATTCTCCGTCTCGGAAGATTTCTCGCTTCGCGCGATCGGCAGGGCAACAATCGATAATCAGCGCTGCACAAAAGCGCTGACGGCATCCGCCAATTGCTCGGGGTGGTCTTGATGGATCATGTGCCCAGCGCGAGCGATGGTCGTGCGTTGGCAGTTCGGTATGGCATCGTAACGCGCCTGTTTGTCGGTCCGGCGCGCTTGGCGGCTTTCTGCGCCATCGACGATCAGCACAGGACAAGTGATCCGGCGCAAAAATTCCACGGCCTGCCCGGTGTAAAAGGGCTGTGGTGCGGCGGTGCGGTGCAGCGGATCGAATTTCCAAACCCACTTGCCGCGTTCGTTCCGCTTCATGCCCGCGCGAGCCAGCTCGACAGCAAACTCTTTCTTGAGACGCGGATTCGTCTGGCGTAATTGGTCGGCGCCCGCGTCCAAGCTCGTATACTCGCGAAAGTGGCGGCGCCCCCGCTCATGCACCTCGCCGATCCAGCGCGCCATTTTGGGCGGCGCATCAGCGAACTCCATGCCGACGGGTCCGACACCTTCGATCAGCACGAGATTGGCGACCCGCTCTGGAAACGTGCCGGAGTACAAAAATGAAATCGTACCGCCCATGGAATGGCCGATGAGATTGAAACGGGTGGAGCCGAGCGCTTTCACAACGCAATCGAGGTCGAAAACATAATCGGGAAAGTGATAGTAACCGCCAGCGCCCACCCAGCCGCTGTCGCCGTGGCCGCGGCAATCGGGCGCGACGATCCAAAGCGGCCGTTGTTTCCTCCGTTGCAGCGCTGCGACGAAAGCTTTCCAGCTGTAGGCGAAATCAAGGTAGCCGTGAACGAGCAACAGCGGTTCTCCGTCGGGCTCGCCCCACTCGAGATAGTGAATCGGCAAGCCTTGTGCGTCGATGAATTTTGCCCGAGGTTCCGACATGGAGCCGTGCTATCTCAACTCCGGTCGATCGGGACTTCGACAAAGTCGTTCTTGTCGCCGGACCAGGCAAATGCCCGAATCACCTTCACGGCTCGGTTATAAATAGAAATGACGATTTGCGCTGCGTCGGGATAGGTCGGCTCGCCAAAAGGTCGAGCGAAGGCTTTGTCTTCGTCGGAAAAATAAGCGTCGTGATCGGGATGAGAGTGATAAAAGGCCTTGAGCTTATGTCCGCTCGCTTGGGCCTGCGCGAGGACGGACTCGAGCTCCAGAGGATCCATCGCGTAAGCGATCGCCGCGGTGCGCGGATAGGTCTTGGGATCGAGCGCATGGAGTCGGTTCTGAATGTTTTCCAGTGCCTGAACGCGGTCGGAATCGCCCGTGGAAAGAATCACGCCGCAACATTCGTCGGGAAACGCTTCCCGAGCGTGGCGGGAGATTTCGTTCCAGACATCTTGCGTCAGTGCAAAACTCTTGTGTTCGTCCATGGCATTCGGAGCGCTTGGGTTCTATCTAGCATAACCAAGCGGCGCATTGCCATTCGAACGGCGACGTGCAGCGAGCCCAATCCAGAAAAAAACCGGGCAGGCGAAAAATTTACGTTGATGTGGGTGACAGGATTCGGACCAATTAGAATATTGTCGTTGAATTTTTGTAATTCTGATACGTGTCCAGCACGAGATCGGCAAACTGATCGGAGAACTCCACATTGTTCTCGATGCGGCTTTGTACTTCGCCCGGACCGAGATTGTAGGCAATCAGCGCGAGGTTGAGGTCTTGAAATCGTTTTCGCAGGCCGTGGAGGTAAAAAGTTCCCAAGCGAATATTGTGCGACGGGTCGTCCAGCCATTCGGGCCGAAAGTCCGCCGGCCGCAAGCCTCGTTCGCGATGCAGCGCATCGGCAAGATGCCGGCCGGTCTCGGGCATGATTTGCATGAGGCCGCGCGCGCCCATAGGCGAGACCGCCGCGTTGTGAAAATTACTCTCGGTCTGAATAAGCGCCAAAATCAGGAGCGGATCGAGTTCGTGCCTCGAGCTCTCCTGCAGAATGACCTCCGAAATGTGCCATGCGTCCGTGTCGGCGATCTCCGGTCGGCGAGATTTAACGATGGAAAAAGCTTTGACGAGCTGTTGCGGCGGGCGCGGCCGTTCGGCTGTCACAGCGGCATTGTCCTCTTCCGAATGGGCCGTCTCCTCGATCGGCGCCGAGATCCGATCGACGGACCATAACGCCGGAGTAAATAATGCGACGAGAAGGAAGAGCTTCGTGTAGTTGGCGCCGCAGATTGAAGTACGAGCGGGCGTTTTTTTAAGACGTGTCTCCATACTTTTCACCTGGATAAAAGTCTTGGAATCGGTCGGGCGGCTTGAAAACTTTAGCCTTGGTACCAGACACTCGGGATCTTGTCAACGAAAGTCGTGAAAAAAATTCACAAGACCGCCACGACTGAAGGGGACTTTGCGGCGAAGATTTGATTTTTGTGCACTGGACGGCAAGGGATCACGCGATTTCGGAAAACTCGTCGATATTTTCCGCGAGAAAGAGCGGAAGGAATGAACTGGATCATTCCCTCCGCGATTCTTAACTTTTACAACTCGGGATTAGCGACCGGTGCGCGAGAGAGAGAGCACCCAACCATGCATGCGGCTTTTGGCATTTTGAATGTCTTTGTCCGTGAACCATTTTTTGAGATCGATCTTATCGACCGGATAGACCGGACGCATGAAATCGTTCTCGTAACCGAACGGAACCGTAGCATCGATGCCCATGCCGCCTTCGAAATTGGTGTTCGAAGCGGTCCATTCGCGCTCGCCGGCGGTCATGCGTTCGGCGGGCATGAACGTCTGGCCGCGGCCGCCCGGCAACGGATTGATGATATCGGTCTTTGGATTGACCCGAGTGGTGAGATTCCAAATGATGTCGTCCATGTCATACGGATCGGTGTCTTCGCTGACCGCGATGACGAGGCGCGAGCCTTGCGAGGTCGCAAGAATCGCGGCCATGAAGTTGCGCTGCCACCCTTCTTCGATGCGATTGCGTTTCTTGACCTGGATGATGGCGCCGCCCCAGTCAGTCATGCAGTAAGGGATGTTGACGTCCATGATCAATCCCGGCTGCATTCGTTCGCACAGCTCGAACATCGCGGCTTCGCGCACGGTGGTATCGATGTTGTGATCGTCGAGAGTGTGAACGCCGAGCGGAAAGATGATCGGCTTGCTGTCGCGCTTGCGCGTCGTGACAGCGGTGACGTGGAAGGTGGGCGCCTTGTAGGCTTTGCCCATGTAGCCGGCCCACTCCGGATGGAAATGGAAGCGGCCTTGAACGCCGGCCTTTTCCGATTCAGCCGTCTCAAAACGGCGATCGCGCGGATTGACATACCCTTCCAAAACAACTTCGGCATCGGCCAACGCCATGGCGTCGACCGTGCGCGCTTTGACCAAACGCATGGGCGCGCCCTGCACCGCGCCGGCCATGCCGACTTCATCGCAGCCTTGCGGCAGGATGACATAGTCGAAACCGGCGCCGGCCAGCAGGGATCCCGCCGGCGGCAAGCCGAAATTCATCGTGATCGGAACCATCTTGTTGTCTTTGTAATATTTGCTCACCACCTGCCACATGTGCGAGCCGGGCGAAATCTGGAATGTGCCGACGTTGCCCCAGCGGAAATTCATGCGATTATAGCCGAGGTCGGTGCCGCCATTGAAATATTCGCCGGAAATGAGCCGGTTGCCCGAGCCGACGGTCAACTCAGGTTCGATATCGGTATGGCGGATCGGGATCACGAATTCGCTGGCTTCCGCCGGCTTTTCGTAGACTTCCTCTTGTACGGGGGCGCTTTTCTGATCGATCACGATTGGCGGAATCGGATGGGTAATGGCGTAGGCGAGTTTTCTCGTGCGGTCGGCATGATCTTTCCAACCGAACATCTTGTTGATGACGTCCATGTCGCCAAACAAGTTGGTGATCGCGCGATGATGCGGCTTGCCCTTGATGTTGTTGAACAGGATCGGACAGCCGCCGTCCAGACGCTTTTGGATCCCGGTGATTTCCAGGTCGGGGTCAACTTCTTTATCGGTGATCAGAATGTCCCCTTCCTTTTTCATCCATTCGATCGCGCCGCGCAGGTCTTTAACCTCATCCGGCGCCGCGCCATCTCGTTTCGCATTTGCCATTGCGTCCCTCCAGGATAAATTTACGTCGTTGACTTAGATCCACAGGATTCGGTACGAATCACTTCAGTAAAGCGCTGTCTTGCACGAAAAAACATGAGTTCTTTGGACCCGCCGGATAATGATCAGGGAGAGAATTCTCAGATTTAGGATGCCTGGACGGTTTTAACGCTTATACGACATTTTTAATGAAGTCAACGAACGCTCCATCGAGTTCGTCCGTCATTGCGTCGCCGCCAACCCGCGCTTTACAGTTAACATAGGGCTTGCTATCACTACTTGGATTTATTGTTCCTGAGTCCGGGAGAACTTATGACGGATCGTGTGCAGCGTTCCACTCAAGATGGGCTGCTTCTCGTTGGTCTCTTCTGTTTCTTCTTTTCCGGTGCAGCCGGTTTGATCTACCAGGTCGTGTGGACTCGCATGCTCACACAGATCTTCGGCAATACCACCTATGCGATCGCCACTGTGTTGTCGGCGTTTATGGCGGGGCTGGCGATCGGCAGCTACGTCTTCGGTCGGATCGCCGACCGCGGCAAAAACGACTTTCTCCTCTACGGTATTCTCGAAGCGGGCGTAGGCGTATACGGTTTTCTCGTGCCCTGGTTCTTTCTCGCGGCACAAAAAGCCTATGGCCCGATTTTCGTCCTGAATGAATCCTATCCGTTTCTCTTCAATTTGGTGCTGTTTTTTCTTTCCTTTATCCTGTTGGTCTTTCCGACGTTATTGATGGGCGCGACGTTGCCCGTGCTCAGCCGGTTTTTTGTCCGCAGCTTTGCCCAATTTGGCCGCCGCGTGGGCGATCTCTACGCCACCAACACCCTCGGCGCGGTGATCGGCTGCGCTGCGGCTGGATTCTACTTGATCCCGACCTTCGGCATGCGCACGACAGTGTTCATCGCCGCCGCCGTCAACATGATCATCGCCGCGCTGATTCTTATGGTGGATCGCCTGCGTGACAAGACTCCCGTGTCGATCGCCGCCGAACCGGTCGCCGAGGAAACCTCGGTCGCCGATGCGCGGAGCGCGTCGACATTAGGCTGGGTGGTCCTGGTTTCGTTCGCGCTGTCGGGTTTTGCCTCGCTTGTGTACGAAAACGCCTGGACGCGCTCGCTCACTCTGGTGATCGGCAGCTCGATTTATTCGTTTTCGACCATGTTGGTGACGTTTCTTATCGGGCTCGCTCTCGGCGGTTTCATTTACGCCCGTTTCCTCGGCGAGCGCGAAGCGCGCTTGAGCACGTTCGGCCTGATCGAGCTGTGGGTCGGCCTGGCGGCGCTCGCAACCATTCCGCTGTTCGAGCAACTGCCGTTGATTTTCCTCCGTTTGCTGCACGGCTTTGGCGATACGTTTACGGTTTTTTTATACCTGCAGATTTTCCTGTCCGCGTTGGTCATGTTCGTGCCGACGGTTCTCTTGGGCATGACCTTTCCTTTGGTGGCGCGCCTCTTTACCCAGAGCCTGTATCGCGTCGGCAGCGGCGTTGGCAGTTCCTACGCGGCCAATACGGTGGGCGCGGTGGCGGGCGCGTTTGCCGGCGGATTTATCCTGATTCCCAATCTCGGCGTCCAGAATACGATCATCTTTGCCGTGGTGATGAATCTGTTGATCGGCGCCGGGCTGATCCTCAGCGACGCCAGGCTTTCCTGGATTCCGCGCTACGGCCTCGGCATGGCCGTGCTGGTTTTGACCGTCGTTGCGCCGCTCAAAGTGCGCCGCTGGGATCCGCATATTCTCACCAGCGGGGTGACGATTTACGCGGACCGCTACGAGTCGCTACCGACCAACTCTTTACGCATCGAAGAAATGAAGCGCGATGATATCCTTTACTACCGCGAGGGATTGACGTCCACCGTGAGCGTGCATCAGATCCCCGACAGCGAATACCGCTACTTCAAGTCCAACGGCAAGATCGATGGTTCCTACGGCGACGCGCTGAGCCAGCTGATGACCAGTTACTTGGCGATGTTGCTGCACCCGACGGCGGAGCGCGCGCTGACCATCGGACTCGGTAGCGGAATGTCGGCCAAGGCATTGGTCACGTTCGATTCGCTAAAGGAAATCGAAGTCATCGAAATCGAGCCGGCGATGATCGACGCCAGCAAATATTTCGAGAGGACGTCGGTGCCCGCCGGAAGCTTGCCGGCCGAAGTGACGTTCCCGACGAACGAAGGTGAGAGCCGGATCTGGTATGACCCGGCCGAAAAGCGCCTGTACTATAAAGGCGTGATGGATTCACAAGCGCGCACCGAGCTGATGAACCGCTCGAAGGATCCGGATTACCGGGGTGCCATCGACCGGCTCTACCGCAACGCGCGCCATTCGCGCAGCGCGGGTTTGCACCAGGACAAACGGGTGCGGATCATTCCGACCGACGGGCGCAACTATATACTCGCGACCCCCAAGTACTACGACGTGATTACGGCTGAACCGTCCAATCCGTGGATTGCCGGTATCGCCAATCTCTATACCCGCGAGTTTTACCAAGTCATCAAGTCCAAAATTAAAGACGACGGGATCTTCGCCCAATGGTTTCACAATTACTCCATGTCGCCGGATGATTTTCGCATGGTCTTTCGCACCTTCGTCGAAGCCTTCCCGCACGTTTCGCTGTGGAGCATGAAGGAAAGCGACTTTCTTTTGATCGGCAGTAAAAAGGAGCAGGTTTTCAACTACCCGGCGGTAAAAAAGATCTACGACAACAACCCGATGTTGCAGTCGGATCTCGAATATCTTGGCCTCTCTGATGTTTACGGGGTTCAGGGTTTTTACCGGATGAACCGGGAAGGGTTTTTGGAGTTCTCCAAAGGCGCATCGATCAACACCGATGACGGGGCCGAGCTGGAGTTCTCGGCGCCGAAAAATTTGCGCCGGGCGACGACCGAGCTGAACCGTAAGCTCATGGCGCCGTTCCTGGTCGAGACTCCGCCCTGGCTGAAAACCAAGCCGCTGCCCGTGCCCGAGGCGATGCATCACTTCTACATGGCGCAGGCTTACGCGGCGAGCCTGGCGCGCAATCGCGCGCTGGTCGAAGTTGACGAGGCGATCAAGCTCGATGCCAAGAATCCCCAGTTTCATCTGCTAAAAATGCGCCTCTTGCTCGAACAGGACAGGAGCGCCGACGGGGCCAAGGAAGCTTTTGCGGCGCTCCAAAGCGGCGAGGAGTATATTCCGGACGTACTCGGAATGAGCGATGAGTTCTATTTACCCGAAGCGCAGGCGGTTTATAGAAAAGTCATTGAGATGGGTAACAAGGAGGTGTTGCCCTATCTCGGCTTGGGTAACATCGCTCTCCACGGCGGCAACTTGGAGGAAGCCGAGAAATGGTTCGTGCAGGCGCGTGAGCTGCAAGCTGAGCATCCTGCCGTGTTGCTTGCCTGGGGCCGCTTGTTGTCGGCCAAGGCGCAGCGTTCGACCGACGAAGGCGAGATCAAACAACAGTTGCAGGAAGCGCGCGTCTTGCTCGAGAAATCCCGCGCCAAAGGCGAAAATTCCGCGACGATCCACGCCGAGCTGGGCGTGACTTATTACAGGCTCGCGATGTGGGAGAAGGCGGTGGAAGCCTATACCGAAGCTTTGCGCATGCGCCGGCGCCGAAACGAATTACGTTTTTCGCTCGGGCAGGCCTACGCTCAACTGGGAAAATACGCTGCGGCGGAGCAGAAATACCGCGAGATTCTTGCGCTCACGCCGGATGACGTCGACGCGTTGAAGGCGCTGCAGGGCTTGGGTAAGAAATATTAGGCGAGAGAATTGTGCTGCTGAAAACGCCCCCGCCAGATCACGTGGGCGTTGGGTTTGTCTACTACTCTGGGCTCGCGCTGCCAAAAAATTCTGATTGCAGGCGACTTAAAGAATTTTTAGAGGTAAGTGAGCGAAGTGGAGGGTTAGAGTATGGGAGTACTGGATTTCAATCCCATGACTCCATTACTCCACCACCCCAGTACTCCACCAGTGTCTACGTCGTAGCCAGTTTGTTTTGCGCAACGACGGCTATGAGGCTTTTTCAGCAGCCTGCTAGACTTTGAAGTTATCGTTTTGACCATCTATGCTGGCGAGTAGTTGATCTGTGCCCAGGAGGGTTCCCAGTGCTGACAGAAAAAATCGGGGTTATCGGCGCCGGCAAAATCGGTTCCGCGATCGCGCGCGGAATCATTCAAGCGGGCCTGGCGAAGCAAGAACATGTCATGGCCAGCGACGTCAGCGACGCGCTGCGGCAAGCGATCAGCCAAGATCTCGGCATCAAAGCCACGGCGGATAATCGCGAGGTTTGTGATTTTGCCGACATCATCATCCTCGCGGTTAAACCGCAGATCGTCGACCCGGTGGCGCGAGAGATCGCCAAAAAGCTCGGCCATGCCAAGCTTTTGATCTCGGTTGCCGCCGGGGTGCCGCTGACGCGGATCGAAACCCATCTCGAACCGAGCGCCCGAGTCGTCCGCGTCATGCCCAATATTCCTTGCGTCGTCGGCGCCGGCGCCGCCGGATTCGCCGCCGGGGCGCACGCCACCGCAGCGGACCTGGAAAAGGTCGGCGCGATCTTCAACAGTTTTGGGGTCGGCATGGCGGTGGAAGAAAAATACTTGGATGCCGTCACTGGGCTCAGTGGCAGCGGGCCGGGCTATGTCTTTCTTTTTATGGAAGCGCTCGCCGATGGCGGCGTGCAAATGGGACTGACGCGCGAGGTGGCGCTCAAGTTGGCGATGCAGACCGTCTACGGCGCCGCGCGCATGGCGCTGGAGAGCCACAAGCATCTAGGGGAATTGAAAGACGAAGTCGCCTCGCCGGGCGGTACCACCATCGCTGGAATTTACGCGCTGGAAAATGGCGGATTGCGGGGCACGGTGATGAACGCGGTGGTGAGCGCGACCAAACGATCGCAGGAACTGGGAAGGGGATCGTAAACAGACGATTTTCGGACTTCAACAAAAATCTTCGCCTTCGTCCGCATCCTTTCAGCAAGCTTATCGCAGGCTATAACGACTCGTCCGGTGCTTCGGCCAATTACTTAAGGAGTTCGTTAGTTACTAGACATGCTGGGACGAAGGGGCGAGTCGTGGAAAGCGCAGGCACCAGGACTCAAAAAACGCTTTCCTACCCACGCCCAAAATTACGCACTCGGGGCGTGGCTCGGCGGGCGGCCGATGACGCCCAGACGCTTTGCCTGGGCTTGGAAGAGTCGTCCCTTAATAGTTTAGCTACATTGGGAGACACATTCCGTAGACTTGTCTCAGATGGTAAAGGTAATGAGTGACGCGAGGCTGCACTATTCTTCTTTTCTTTCTTACCGCATTGTTTCCTTGCCCCCGAACTGTTTTCGCGGTTTTAGTCGACGCTCTTGACCCTGCACGGCAGTGGCGCGTGGAGCGGATTGAGTTTTCCGGAAGTGAAAAATTTTCGAAAGCCCAATTAAGCGAGGTGATGGTCACGAAAGACCGGCCCTGGTACCGCTTCTGGGAGGAGCGGCCGGTCTTCGATGCTGTCACCTTCCGCACCGATCTCGAACGGTTGCGCCGTTTTTATGAGGTCAACGGCTACTACGAGGCGGCGCTGGTTTACGATTTGGAGGTCGACGAAGAAGCCGGCCGGATCGCGGTGCAGATGGAGGTAAGCGAAGGCGAACCCGTCTTGATCTCGGAAATCAATGTCGAAGTCGCGGTCAAAGGCCCGGATCAAAAACCGCCGCCGTTGCCCGAGGAGCTGCCGGTCAAACGCGGTGAGATTTTTCGCGAGCAAGACTATCAGCAAGGAGAGCAAATCTTGCGTGGCGCGTTTTTGGACAACGGCTACGCGCATGTGGAAACCCAACGCAAGGCGGAGATCAACCTGGACGAACACAACGCGCGCATTCGCTACGGCGCGGAGCCGGGGCCGATCGCTTATTTCGGAGAGACCGTGGTGAAGGGCTCCGGAAAGGTCGAGCCGGAGCTGGTCACGCGCGAGCTCACGTATGACGCCGGCGAGCTCTATTCGCTCTCGAAAATCGTCGAGTCGCGCGAGAAAATCCTGGCTCTAGAGCTTTTCAGCACGGTCCGAGTGGGCCCGGCGGAAACAGCGGGCAAGCCGACGACGGTGCCCATGGAAGTGGAAGTGGCTGAGCGCGAACATCGCGAGATCAGGATCGCGCTCGGCTACGGTACCGAGGACGAGTTTCGCACACAACTGGAATGGCGCCACCTGAACTGGCTCGGTGGCGGCCGGCGCTTGTCCGTGCTCGCAAAATACTCCTCGCTTGCGGCCAGCGGAGCCGTCACATTAGTTCAACCGCACTTTTTATCGCGTGATACGCAGGGAACGCTCGGCTTCAGGCATGACCAGGAAACCGAAGACACCTACTTGCGCAACGCGTCGCGGTTCCTACCGCGGCTCGACCATCGGTTCTCTAAAACGCTGACCGCCTTTGTCGGCTACCGGTTGGAATACAACCAACTGAACAATATCGATTCGGACGTCGCCTTGGCGCTGGGAGAAATCCGGCGCAAGGGCGTTCTTTCCGGGCCGGCCGCAGGGCTGGTGTGGAACACGTCGGACAATCCATTTTACCCCAAAAAAGGCCACGTGTTGGCGTTGCACCTCGATCAAGCAGGCACAATTTGGGGAGGCAAGTATAGCTTCTTCAAGCTCACCGCGGAGGCCAGGAAATATATTGATATTGGCTGGGACACGATTTTCGCCAGCCGGCTGAAGCTGGGCTTCGCCGATCCGCTCGGTTCCGAGAAAAACCTGCCGCTGTTCGAGCGTTTTTATGCCGGTGGCGAAAAGAGTGTGCGCGGCTACGGCCGGCGGCGATTGGGTCCGCTGACGGCCGACGACGATCCGATTGGCGGGCTGAGTCTGGTGGAAGGGTCGCTGGAGTTCCGGCGGCCGCTATGGAAAGAATTGAACGGGGCAGTGTTTATCGATTTCGGCCAGGTTTCGACGCAAACCTACGATCCACCGGTGGACGATTTACGTTTCTCCGGTGGTTTCGGTCTGAGCTATTCGACGCCGGTCGGGCCGATCCGCTTGGATATCGGTTTTCCGTTCAAGCGGCCGCCTGGCGATAGAGGCTGGCAGATTCATTTCAGTATCGGAGCTTATTTTTAACCCGTGCCTATGTTTTGGCGATTCACAAAATGGTTCGCGCTCGGATTGGGGCTGCTGCTGTCGCTGCTGATTATCGCGGCGGCGATCTATGTGCGCACGGAAAATTTCACCCGCTGGGCGCGCGAACAGGCGGTCGCGGCCATCAACGAAGCGATTCGCGGCAACATCGCCGTTGAACGACTCGAAGGCTCTTTGTGGGGTGATCTTATTCTTCACAATGCCGTGCTGCGTTACGAAGGTGATGAGATCGTAGCGATTCCCCGTTTGAGGGTTGTCTTCTCCTTATGGCCGCTGATTTGGGGTCGAGTGCAGATCGCGCGCCTCGATGCCGCAGAACCGCGTGCGATTCTGAAACGGAACGATAGCGGAGAATGGAACGTCGTCGAAGCTTTAAGGTCGCGCGGGACGGAGCCGGAAGCAGCTTCCGCCTGGGTTGCGACGGTGAATGCGCTCGATGTGCACGATGGCAAGATCGCGCTCGGTTTCGAAGGCAAGCTTTATCAATTCACAGGACTGAACTTGAGGGGCGGTGTGCGCGTGCATCCGGCCGGCTTGCGCATCGACGTTCAAGAAGCCACCACTTTGCTTTCGGCCCAAGGTCAACCGGATTTGCGGTTGAAAGGTGGGTTGGGCTTTCAGCAAAGCGCCGCCGCACCCGGAGTCTTCAGCCTGAAAAATTTTTGGGCGGTGAGCCGCCACTCACAAATTCGAGTCAACGGCGAGATCATTCAAGCCGAACCTCTCAGAATAAAAGCTCAAGCGACACTGCCGAAGCTCGCCGCTGCCGATATCGCTTACTTTGTCCCCGAGTGGCCGATCAAACACGACCTGGCGGTTACCTTGGGGATCGATGGGCCGCTCGATGCCTTGAACGGCAACATTGAATTAGCCGCCGCCGGGGCGAAACTGACGGGCAAATTTCAAGCCGATGTCACGGCGGAGCTGCCGCGTTACACGACCTCGCTGGCGGTGGATAACTTCCATTTGCGCCAGTGGCTGGATAACCAGAATTTCTCCGGAGTCGTGCATGGCACAGCCGAGATCAGCGGCAGAGGATTGACTCTGCCCGCGTTGGCGGCGAAAGCGGAGCTGGAGGTTCGGGCCGCCGAAGCCCACGGCTGGAGCCTCGGCAATGTGTCGATGGCGGGGCGGGTGGAAAACAGCGTTGCGGCGCTCGATGGCCGGCTCAAGAGCGCACTCGGCGGCGCGAGCTGGTCGGGGAAGGTTACCTTGCAAGAAAAACCAGCCTACGAACTGAGGCTGGCAGTGAACGACCTCGACATTCAGCGAACGATTCCGGACCGTGACACGATCGAAGGCAAGCTCAATCTGCAAGGGAGCGTGAAGGGCTCGGGAGTGACCCTTGGCGACATCAACACGCAAGCGGAGATTCAGATCCTGCCGTCAACGCTCGGACCGGTTGCAGTCGAACAAGGATTCGTGAAGGTCAGTCTGAGCGATAAAAAACTTCGTATTGCTCACGCCACCTTGAACACTGCGGAATCCGCGCTCACCTTCGCCGGCGAGCTGGGGCTCGAAGCCCAGGTTTCGGGCAAGCTCAATTATCGGCTGCAGATCGCCGAGATATCGCCGTGGTTATCGTTGGTCGATCAAAAAGGCTCCGGCTCTCTTACTCTTACCGGCCAGGCCCAGGGCAGTCTGGCCAAGCTCAGCAGCGAGGGGACCGGGCGGGCGTCGAACGTCCGCCTGGACGGCGTCGCCGTCCGAGACGGCAATGTCAAATTCACTCTACAGGGCTCGCAGGAGCAAATTTTTCCGCGCGGCGTGGTTACGGCCCGGCTGTCCGGGATCGATGCGGGAATGTCGTTCCGCCAAATCGATGCAACGGCAAATTTGGCGCCGCAACCGATGCCGTCGATCACGTTGCGCCTGAACGCTCAGGACAGCCAAGCGCGCAAACATGCGCTCAGCGGCGTCGTCGAGTTCTTACCGGAT
>Ga0075310_1000043_pt1 | contig 19125 bp, 25 predicted proteins | sample MayberryNE_Catta_2_FD_120088 | JGI IMG/M metagenome (GOLD analysis project Ga0075310, IMG submission 120088) | Natural and restored wetland microbial communities from the San Francisco Bay, California, USA, that impact long-term carbon... | ecosystem: Environmental > Terrestrial > Soil >... | reverse complement strand
CATTGTTTTTGATCCACTAGTACCCGCCTGGACTCCCGCGTTCGCGGGAGTGACGGACCCTACTTCCCCACCCCAAAGCGCGATGAGTCCCACCGGATGGGCATAGATCTCATCCCACGTGACCGCGCTCTCCCCTTTTTCCGAGCGCAATCGTCCTTTGGTCAAAAGCCGGCACAGATTGGCATACCCGCCGCGGTCCTGCGCCAACAAAACAATGGTCGAGCCATCGTTTACCGTAACTTCCGAGCCGATGATAAGCTTCACGCCCGCCTCGCACGCCTTCACATGCGCACGCACCACGCCGTAAACCCCGTCCCGATCGGTCACCGCGATCGCCGGCAAACCCAGCCGATAAGCCTCAGCCACCAACTCGTCCGGATGACTGGCCCCTTCGAGAAAGGAAAAATTACTCTTGCACCAGAGAGGAGTGTAGAGGGACATATAAAAGTCTAACAAACGACTGCCCAGTTACAGAAGTGTTTATGAGAACCTCACTAATGTCAGGAGAGCAATACTGATGCGGGATTTTGTCTTGCCGGCTCTTTAATATTGGCGGGTCCCAGCAGGCACGTCCAAGCTCGGTAACTATTGGTGCTTTAGACGGCCGTGTGTTTAAAAAGCCGTGCTTCAAGCATCTGCAGTGCCTCGGGGCGGCCGTGCTTCGCATCGCGGAACGGCTGCCAAAAACGATATCGCTCGACTCGGTCAAATCGCTCAAATACCAGCGCAATCGGATTGAATTCTCGCTCACCCGCGAAACAGCGAAACAAAATGACCGAGAGATTGAATTTAGGCCACGAACGGCGCTGCGACCAATTCAGGACCACGGTGCTTGGGGGAAGCTTCGGCAGAATATTAACCTCGATGTGCTCCTTCCAGTTGGGACTGTCCGAGTACACGAAGAGCACTCGCCGTCGAGCCCGGCCGATCCACCACGCCCACACCAGCACGTAGAGAGCCACGAACTGAAACAGTCGCGCAAGAAGAACAGTTACAACCAGCGCCAACCACAACGGTGCCGTGAGAACGACGACTGTCAGAAGGATTGCCGATCGAACTTTTGATGATGAATGAATCGAAGAGTTCGCGTTCACTTCGAGGAATCGAGTCAAGCGACGGGTTAGGCCGTAATCTGCTCGTACGAAAATGTCGGAATGTCGGTTCGCTCGCTGGCGTGCTCAATGGTGATCCCGCAGATATTGCCGCTGTCGAGATCAAGGATCGTATTCGCATCAAGATCTTTGGTTTCAGCCACATCGACAGCACGAAATTCAATGTATAGGGTGTCCGTATCGTGAAAGTACTTGATCTTCATGGCGTGAATGATCCGTCAAAAACGCGTTGTACCCCGTTTCTCGGTCTGGCAGGAGAATAACCCTCAAATATCTTCCCTTCGCCTCATTGATCGGAGCCCATCGACGAACGACCGTCTCGTTGGATCACCTCCTTTACAGGGTGATCTATAACAAACTGCATCCACAGGTCTGTGATGATAGCACGATCTGACGACTGCGTAACGTCTCAAAATACCGCGTAACTTCACGCGTCACCTGCTACACACCACGAGTGAAGTTAAAGATTCAGCGCTTCGGCCTAACGTTTCGGCTGAGAAGCGCGAAGCGGCTTTCTCAAGCCCAATGGTTAGAGCGCTCCGTTACTTCGGCATATCTTCTAAGCGGATACCCCGCCCGGCTCTCAAGCTTTTGCGCGCCTGTTCAACCCGCTCAAGAAAACGCGGGTCGTTCTCGAGCTTGTAATCAAACCAGTCGTCCTCCGACTCGAACCCGATCAGAACACCGGCAGGCTTTCCGTGCCGAGTTATGACAATCTCCTGCTTTTCTGCCTCGCGCAGAAACCGTGAAAGATCATCCTTGATCTCGGATAAAGGAACTTCTTTTATTCGGGCTTTCCGAACTGCTCCAGCCATTTTGCAGCCTCCGATTTGGGGATAATCGCCAAGACCTCAACAGTCTCAGCTGATACGTCGTAGAATACTCGAATCTCACCAACACGAAGTCGATACTGCGGTCGCGCCAATCCTCGCAACCGCTTGATCCGGCTCCGGCTCATTTTCGTGGGGTCGTAACGAAGATGCGTCTCAAGAGCATCGCGGACGGTCGATCGAATGTTGGCCCTCAAACTCCGAAAATCGTCCACCGCCTCCGGAGCCAGAATGATCTCAAAGCGCATTCTGGCCAGATTATAGCCAAAACTTGCGCCGTTTCAAAGTCAGTGTGCTCTAGCGCAAAGGCTGAGAAGCCGTGCCGCGCGAGCGCAGCGAGTAGGGCCGTAGGTCTTTCTCAAGCCGATTGTTAGGCCACTCAGTTCGTGGACACGTCATAATCTCCCTTTTCATGGTTGTAAACCAAATGAACTGAATGGGGATAATCCTGGGCAGTGACGTTGAACAAGCGGCGAATCTCAGAGACTGGAACACGCCAAATGCAATCGTTCCGGTCGTAGTCGGATACAACGTAAACGTCACTCCAATTGCGACTCTCATCGCGCGCAACAAAGCTTGTACCGTCAACGGCACTATCGGAGAGGAGTAGCTCAAGAAGCTCGTCAAAAGAGAGACAGCTTAGAAGTCCGCCGGCGATCGCACTGCGGAGCGAGGTTGTCCCGCTAGGGGAGCATGATTTCTTCCAGAATGCGACGACGTATTTCCGGCGTGACGATGTCATTGTGTCCGTGTCATTGCGCCTAACTATAAGTGAGCCGCCGTAGGTACTGACAATTGCTGGTCGGCTTAGCCCAATGACAGCTCCGACAACTGGAGTTCAATCAGTTGCAATATCCATCAGCTACCCCCGATGTTATCAATATACAGTTCCTGCAAAAGCGGACCGGGACGGCGGCTTAGCTCCCTAACGATCCACGGGTTATCTCGTCCCTCGTCGAGTCGTCACAATCGATCGGCAGGGCTGTTTATGCTCTGCCCCTCGGGTTCAGCACGTGGGTGTAGATTAATTCAGTTCCAGGTCACGCAGCAAACCTTCCCGCAGATCATAGATCCAACCGTGGACCATGACCGGCTGATCTCTTCGCCAGGCTTGTTTAATCACCTCAGCTTCCCGCACCGCGTGGACTTGAGCCATTACATTCAGCTCACACAAACGCCGCCAGCGGGTTTCTTCGTCGGTGGCCCCATCCAACTCGTCTTTGTGAGCGCGGTAAACCGCCCGCACATGAGCCAGCCAATTTTCCAGCGGCAGCCCCGACCATTCTTGCAGCGCGGCGAGCACTCCGCCGCAACCGTAATGGCCGCAAACGATGATGTGTTTGACCCGAAGACTTGCGACTGCATACTGCAAAACCGAATGAACGTTGGTGTCGAACGGCGGCACGATATTGGCGATGTTACGGTGCACGAACAGCTCGCCGGGCGCGAGGCCGACGATCTCGTTGGCCGGCACCCGGCTGTCGGCGCAGCCGATCCAGAGATATTCCGGCCTCTGGATCTTGCTCAAACGTTCGAAATATTCCGGATCCCTGCGCTTGATGTCAGAGGCCCATTTGCGATTGTTGTCAAACAGGTGCGATAGAAATTTCATATCAACAATGACCTTAGGGGTTTCCGGTTTTTGCTGCTTTATAGGCAGCGATGATAGGTTGACGCCGAAAGCAGTTTTGGACGTGATCGTTGACCATGCCGGTGGCCTGCATGTGCGCATAGCAAATGGTCGAGCCGACGAATTTGAAGCCGCGCTGCTTTAAGTCTTTGCTCAGAGCGTCGGACTCTGGGCTCGAAGCCGCATAGTCTTTCAATGTTCTGAAACGGTGAACGATCGGCTGGCCGTCGACGAAGCGCCAGATATAACTGTCAAAGCTGCCGAACTCTTGCTGCACGTCCAGGAATTTTCCGGCGTTGTTCACCGTCGCCAGGATCTTTGCTTGATTGCGGATGATGCCTGGGTTTTTCAGCAGCGATGCGATCTGCCGCTTGCCGAACCGCGCGACTCTTTCAGGATCGAAATCGGCGAAAGCCTGGCGATAAGCGTCACGCTTTCGCAGCACGGTATACCAGCTGAGTCCGGCCTGCGCTCCTTCCAAAGTCAAAAACTCAAAGATCCTCCGATCGTCGTGCACCGGCACACCCCACTCCTGGTCGTGGTACTCGACATAGTCCGGTTTGGTCAGATCGACCCAGGGACAGCGGTTGATGTTGTGAAAATTGTTCATGCTTACTTTGCACCTACCCAATTAGTGCGGCTATTTCGGCCTGGGAAACCGCCGGTAGAGCCTCACGATCCACCAGATCAGCGCCACGGCGAAGCCGATCAGGATCGAGCTAAAGATCCGCACCGGCAAGCTCGGCGGCCGCGTGTGGTTGGCCAGCAGAATCGTGTAATGCATGCCGAGCATCATCATCACGATCAGATAACCGAGCCGATTGCCGTGAGCGGAAAGATAACGCAGCGACTCGTCGCGGCGCTTCGGCGCGAGCCAATAATCGCGGTTGGGCACGTTCGTCCACTGCGGAAACTTAGCCGGCAATGTGCCCACCACAAAACTGATGAACCCCGTCATGCCGATCGTAAAAGACAGCATGAATATTAAATAGCCGTTGCGGCTCATCCAGCCGTCGGCCTGATTACCCGTGCCGAAATGAACCGCCACTGGATCGGGAAGATACTGCCCTGTGTAGACGATGAACGCCGCTGCAAAAGCGATCAGACAAATCAGCACGGCCGACCGGCCTGCAACGCTGTTTCCCTCGGGCAGAGTCTTCGACACCGCGCTCATCGGTTTCGCTTCTGCAGGATTCCTTCCAGATGGGCTCGCCTGGCTTCTTGGCGCCGCTCCCGCTTCTTGCGCCGACACGCCCGGCATCGGATGGCGCTGGAATACATGAAACCTTTGGCCACCTCGTACCACCACTTTTGCTGGCTTCCCGTCCAAACCTCTTCTTTGCCGCAATCGACGCAGCGAAACGGCATATCGACGTAAAATCCACGGGTGACGAAATCGGCAACGCCGTAGCTGTTGTTCGGCGCCAACAGCGCTTCGTTGACCGGGATTAGCCGATCGGGCGAGCGCCTCGGCTGCGATCTGTTCGCCAACGAATCACGCTCCTTCATAGGCTGCCGGCGTTTACGTTTGATTTCTGCGCGCCGCTGCTTGCCGCTTTTCATCGCCGGGTCGAATTTGTAAACGGTCAAGTTATTGGGTTTTGCAGTTCCGGCACTCGATCGAAACCGTTTTGGTATCGGTGCCGCGCCGGTAGGAGTATGTGGTTTTGCCCGGACCGATCTTGAAAATAGCTTGGCGCAAATCGTCCTCACTGGCGATTTGCTTGTCGGCGATCGCGAGCACGACGTCGCCGACGTGCAGGCCCGCCTGTGCCACCGGCCGTCCGCTTTCAACCTCCATCACCACAGCACCGGGAGGTAACGCGCCCAGAGTGGAAGTACTTTGCTCTTGAGTGATGTACGCTAACCGGACGCCGAGATCGGGCACGTGAAACCCTCTTGCCAGCGATGTGGCCGGCATGGCACCGCCGAATACCCCGGATAAGCCTCTGATGCTTTTCTCGAAATCGGAAATGCTCCGCTCGGCAGGTATTGTCGGAACGGGCGAAATAGGCTCGGGCGATGGCTCTGCCCGGTTATCGGGTTCAGGTTGACGCGTCTTCAGGACATAGCCGACTGCGAGTACGGCGACAAACGCCGTGGCTAGTCCACCTCGAACCAAGCGAGACTGAAATAACTTCGCGACAGATTCTCTGGTTGTTCGGTTCGGCGCCAGGGTCACCTTGGCAAACGACGAGGGCGTCCGCACTGGAGTCGCCTGTCCAAGCAGTTCCGTGATGCGCTCCACGAGCTTGTCGAATTCCTGATTGGCGGCGTTCGGCTGCCAATCGATCAGATTCGCGCCGTTCAACAAGCGAAACGCCAGCGGCGCGTGGACCGGCTCGATAAAAACCGGCACGAGAATCTCACGCCGCTTGCCCTCGGAGGCTTCGTTACGGACCCACTCGGACGCGACGGAAATTGCCGACCAGAGCACGATGACACATTTGGCTTTGGCAAGAGCCTCCTCGATCACGGTGTCGAAGGATTTGCCGATCGGAATTTTCCTGTCCCACCATACCGACCAGCCGCGCGCATCAAATGCTTCTGCGAGCGCTTGCGCCCGCTCGCGGTCCTCCGAAGCATAACTGATAAAAATATCGGACATGGTCACGAAATCGGCAGTGCTGACGCGATCATTTTATTACAACGAGTAGGACAGTGGCCAGGAAAAACACTGGAATCACTTATGGGCCGGCGATTTGTCGCAGCCACAGCTAGCGATCAGCACGGCATTGGGAGGGATCAAGCGAGCTCGTTGGACGGTGTCCATCGGACCGCGATGGGCGCGCTTGATCGAGATCGCTTCTAAACGCCCGGCGCTTTGTTGGCTCTTTTGGTTCATGGCTTGAGTATTAGACGCAAATCATTGATAGCCTTCTCGAACCGGCGTCCTCTTCCCAAACTCTCACGGCTTGGGATGAACCGGATCGATCCAGAATATCGCTTCCGGGTTTTCGGCGGCCGGTATGTCGAGATTGACGACAATGGATTCTTGGTCGCTGCGTACCACCACGCACGTGAGCGGCTCGGTCGGATTGGCGTTGATTTCCTGATGGGGAACGAATGGCGGAACAAAAATAAAATCTCCCGGGCCCGCCTCGGCGATAAACTCCAGTTCCTCGCCCCAGCGCATGCGCGCCTTGCCGCTGGTCACATAAATGATGCTTTCCAATTGCCCATGATGATGTGGCGCCGTTTTGGCGCCCGGATGAATGTGAACCGTGCCCGCCCAAAGTTTGTTCGCTCCAGCCATCGCTCGATTGATTGCCGCCGCCCGCGTCATGCCGGGTGTTTGCGGCGTATTGAGGTCGAGTTGTCGGCTCGAAACAATTTTGACTCCGTGATTTCGCCAATCTTTGACCATAAAGATTCCCCGCGCCACGATCGGTTGGATTTATTAAGGAGTTCATAAGTATCTAGACAACAGGGTTTGTTGGACACGAAGGGACGACTCGTTCCAAGCCCAGGCAAAGCGTCTGGGCGTCATCGGCCACCACCCGATCCACACCCCGAGTGCCTAATTTTGGGGTGGGTGCGAAAGCGTCCTTTGAGTCCTGGTGCCTGCGCTTTCCACGACTCGCCCCTTCGTCCCGGTAGGTCTACTAAATAACCAACTCCTTAGTAACTCACCACGTAACGATCGATATCCTTGCTGAATTCGAGACCCAGCCCCGGTTTCGTCGGCACGACGAGTTCACCGTTCACCGGCACGGGAACCTCTTCGAACAACTTGAAGGACCATGGCATGTACTCGACGGTAAGGCCGTTGGGAACCGCCGACACTAGATGCACATGAATCTCCGGTAACAAATGACTCACCACGGGAAGATTGAATGCCTCCGCCATGGCAGCGACTTTCATCCAATTGCTAATGCCGCCGACGCGAATCAAATCGATCATGACGATGTCTACCGAATGGGCTTCAATCATGTGACGAAACGGCGTGACGCCGTACAAACATTCGCCGCCCGCCACCGGCGTGATCAGCGCATCGGCAACCCGCGCAAGGCCGCTGTAGTCGTCATGAACGGTAACGTCTTCCAGCCAATAGAAGTGGAGGTCCTCGACGCGTTTGCCGATATCGATCGCCTGGTGCACGGACCAGCGCTGGTTGATATCGCACATCAGATCAATGTCCGGTCCGACGGCTTCACGGATACGCCGTGCGTGTTCGAGCTCGCGCTCCGGCGTCGTCTCCCCCGGCAGCGCCAGCTGGGTTTTCATCTGTTTGAAGCCCTTTTCAACCAGGGTCCGCGCTGCCTTGACGAGATGATCCAGCGGGTAAGCCCGCACCAGCGCGCCGCTGGCGTACGCCGTCACACGCTCGCGCGAACCCCCGAGCATGGCGCCGAGCGACTGGCCGAGATACTTGCCCTTGATGTCCCAAAGCGCCATGTCGATACCGGCGATCGCCAAAGTTAAAATTCCGCCCGGGCCACAGCTGGCTGCCGTGGTTCGGAGCTTTTGCACGAGCGCATCGACGCGCAGCGGGTCGTCGCCGAGGATGAGCTCGCCGAGTTGATCGATCGCATGCTTTAACGCCCCGCTGAGCGGACCGCCGAAGAAGCTCACACCGATGCCTTGAATACCGTCTTCGGTGTCGACTCGGATAATGACGAACTGATTGTGCGAACGAAAATACGGCGGCCCACCCGCCAAGGGCTCCTCGACCGGCACACGCACCACCTGGGATCGAATAGTTTTGATTTTCATGGTCATCCGGGCATCGAGGCGTTCGATTTCTCCTCCGTGCCTAAGCTCGATCTTAACGCGCGACGGCTGGCGCTAACGGCCGGAAGCAAATTCGCCCGGCACATCTCAAGCAGAGCGGCCAGGCGCAACGATAGATTAATTTACGGCCAAATTCCATGTGCAGGGTATTCGAACTTTTTGTGCTTTGACCCTCAACGGGTCGTGAGAATATTGCTAAGATCACATCGGACACTTCGAATTTTATGTTCCTCATGCGACGCGAAGAACGGCGAGCTTACTTGCGCCGGCTGCGGCCTTATCTGATCGCAAGTCTGATGCTGTTCGCGTTGGGCATCATCGCCGGTTTGGTGGCTGTCGATCGAATTCCTTCGATCGCCGATCATTTCCAAGATACGCTTGCCAAATTCGTGAGGATATTTGCTGGCATGCCGCCGCTCAAGCTTGCCGGCGCAATCTTCCTGAACAACGCGTTTAAGACTCTCTGCGCGATCATATTAGGATTGTTTCTCGGCATCGTCCCGATGATTTTTTTGTTGGCGAATGGCGTCGCTCTCGGCGTTGCCCTGTCGATCTCGACTCAAGCACGCGGGCTCTGGCCGTCGGTGATGGCTATTTTGCCACACGGAATATTCGAACTGCCTGCCGTGTTTCTGGGTACGAGTATCGGGTTGCTGATCGGCGCTCAGACGGCGCAACGCCTCGCCGGTCGCGCTGAAACCTCGATCGGTGCCGAGGTGCTTCAGGGAGTCAAGTATTTCTGCTCGGTGATCGTGCCGTTGCTACTGCTTGCCGCGTTCGTCGAAGCTTTTCTTACGGCCGCTCTGGTTTCGCCGCGGAATTAAGCCGCTGCAGCGACCGCACCGAATTGCTATTGCCGCGTTTGTTGTTATCGCATGGCAACCTTAAATGTCGGATAGCGACCGAGCAGGCCCGTAAAACGACGCAGCTCTGGAGTCGAGTATTTCTGAATCTGATGCAGATTGCCCCACACCGGCGCGGGCCAGCAGGGATCGTCGGCTCTCCGACCGACGACGTGCAGGTGGAGCTGGGGCACCACATTGCCGATACTGGCAAAGTTTGTCTTAGGATACCCGAGCGTTCCTTTGATGAAGTCGGACACAAATGCCGCCTCGTTCACGGCGCTATTACGCAGGTCCTCCGGTAAGTCGAGAAGATCCGCAGCGTCAGTTTCCGGTACCAAGATAAACCACGGAAGAACTGCGTTCTTATGCAGCAAAAGATGACAGAGTTGGAATCTGCCCAGGGTGTGGGCATCGATGCGTAAGCGATCGTGGATTTCGAATCGAGCCATTATGCTAAACCCTGTTACGAGTCATCCAATGTCACTCGCGCAGCGAAAGCCGCTGCTGTCGTCGCGCTGATCGGGACTCGAATACATACGTTTGGTGGTCACAATGCGATCCGGCGGATCATACCATCCCCCGCCGCGTATTACTTTCGCCGTCCCCTTTTCTGGCCCTTTCGGGTTTTGCGCTTCGGTTCGAGGAAAGCTCTCTGAATACCAATCTGCCACCCACTCGCTTACATTGCCGGAGAGATCGTGAAGGCCAAATGGGCTCGTGCCCCTGGAATGTCTGCCAACCTCGGTGACGCCATCCTTATAGACCGGCCTTTCGTAGGGCTTCCCGAATGTTGCATGCTCGGGGGTCGGCGCATCGCTGCCCCAGGGATATTGGCGCTCGTCAGAACCGCGTGCGGCCTTTTCCCACTCAGCCTCGCTTGGCAAACGCTTACCTGCCCACCGGCAGTAGCTGTCTGCGTCATGCCAATCGACGCCGACGACCGCTAGCTCAGCGCCGCTCCCCAGATCGACGCTATCCCACTCTTCCGGCGGCCTTAGATTGCCCGTCGCCTGCAAAAATTTCGCATAGCGGGATACCGTGACCTCGTATTTATCCATGTAAAATCCGTCCACGTAGATCTCTCGGCGCGGCGAGTTTCTATCATCGCCCATGACGAAACTGCCGGCCGCAACCAAGACCGCGGGCGCGCCGTCCTTACCGATCAATTCCCCTGTTTTTCGCGCATCAATTACGTAAAAGACCGCGACGCAAAGCGTCGCGATGATGGCCGCCGCGATCGCAAACTTTTTGATCCGTTTGCGCATGAAATCGCCGGCGATCCGGTGAACTTCGGCGGCAACGCCCGCCGTCAAATTGCCGTCCGACCGATAAAACGTAACAGCCTTGATAGACTCCGGAACGCGGGCCATATCGGTTTCGCTAAGCACCACCGGGAAAAGTTTCAAGCCGTCCTTTTCCGCGATGGTCAATTCCGTCAGCGTATAGCTGTTGGCATCGACGGCGTTCGGACTGAGCAAAAAGACGAACAGGTGAGATTCTTGGATCGTTTTGCGTATGCGATTGTGATACTCCTCGCCCGCCGGAAGATCGGCGCGATCGAAGAATACCTTTTGACCTTGATCGCGGAGTGCCAGATAAATTAATTTGGCTTGTTCGCGATCCTCCGAGGCGTAACTCAGAAAAATGCGCATCGCTAACGAGCTTATTTCACAAAACGTTGTAACAGACCATCGGATCTATGACTGCACGACAACGACAAACGCCAGCTTAGGAATACAAAGAGCGGCACCGGAGAGATCTCCGCGCAGCGGAATGCACCGACGAGCAGAGTTCATGCCTACTCAGCAGTCGGTTTCCTGACTTCCCGGAATGTCACGGTTCAACCAGCGTTCGATCCTCTTGACCGCGGCGAGCACGAACCACGCGAGCACCACGCTCACCAACGCCAGGCCAAACCGTCCGAGACCGATCGCCAACCCGATCCCTGCAGTCATCCAGATTCCGGCCGCGGTCGTCAAGCCTTCGATCTGACGCTTTTCTTCCAATTTGAGAATCGCGCCGGCACCCAGGAAACCGATACCCGTAATCAGTCCCTGGATGACACGCGACAGCGGGTCCGAGTTCATACCGAATTCCATCGCAGCGAGAACAAACAGCGCCGAACCCGAAGCGACGAGCATATGCGTTCTGACACCTGCCGCTTTGCCCGAACGCTCCCGTTGCACGCCCACGACCGCGCCGAATAGCATAGCCAAGGTCAACCGAATTACGACTCGCCAAAAATCGTCCTGTTCGTGAAAACCCGAAGCGATTTCTTCCAGAATAATATCGAACATCGGTCTACTCTGAGTTTAGCTGGTGGAGAACCGCCGGAGTAACGAGACGAAAGGGTTTTGATGATACTTCTCTCAAGACGGATATCTCGATTCACTTTTGCCGTTGCGGCAAGATCTCTTTTAATTGTTCGCGCGCTCTAAGAATCGCAGTTTCCGTGCTCGGCCAGTCGATGCATGGATCGGTCACCGAGCACCCATATTTGAGCTTGGAAAGGTCCGCAGGAATGGGTTGGTTACCGCTCTCGATATTGCTTTCCAGCATCAGGCCGACGATGGATCGGTTGCCCTCTCGGATCTGGTGTACGCAATCGGACATGACCAACACTTGCAAGTTGTGATCTTTGAACGAATTGGAGTGAGAACAGTCGACCACGATATTCGCGGCGAACTGGGCTTTGCTCAACTCCTTTTCGATCATCGAGATGCTAACGGTGTCGTAGTTCGGGCGTTCACCGCCGCGCAGCACGATATGGCCATAGGCATTGCCGCGGGTGCGCACGATCGAAGATCGCCCTTCCCGATTGATGCCCAGAAAACTATGCGGCCGCGCCGCCGATTTTACCCCGTTGATTGCCACCTCGATATTGCCGTCCGTGCCGTTCTTAAACCCTACCGGAGTCGACAAGCCGGAAGCCATTTCGCGGTGCGTCTGGGACTCGGAAGTGCGCGCGCCGATGGCCGTCCAGGAAATCAGGTCGCCCAAATATTGCGGCGCGATCGGATCGAGCGCTTCGGTCGCAGCGGGAAGACCAAGCTCGTTCACTTGCAAAAGAAATCGGCGCGCCTGTTCCATCCCCTCTTCGATATGAAAGGAATCGTCCATGCGCGGATCGTTGATAAACCCCTTCCACCCGACTGAAGTGCGGGGCTTTTCAAAATAGACCCGCATGACGAGAAACAACGTGTCGCGAACCTGTTCGGCCAGCTTTTTCAGTCGCTGAGCGTAGTCAAGACCTGCGATCGCATCGTGGATCGAGCACGGTCCGACCACGATAAAAAGCCTGTGGTCCTTCCGATCGAGGATACGCTTGAGCGTCTCACGCGCCTCAAAGACTCTCTCCGTCGCCCTCTCGGAGATCGGCACGCGGGCATGAATCTCATCGGGCGACGGCATAAGATCCAACGCGGCAATATTCAAGTTTTCTAAGGGTTGATGGGCCATAGTTTAAGTAAAATCTCCGGGCAACGGCCGAGCGTCTTCTAAAACAATACAACCCGGCAGGCGCGAAACGCAACGCTAATGAGAGGTTGCGGGTGTTGGAACGCAGGAGTATTGGAGCCCTGGGATTCAAGCCGTAAGGGAGCCCTCCAGCATTGCTGTACTCCAATACCGGTTATGTTTTAAAAGTGCCATTGAGCGCAACAAGCAAAAGATGTCTTTTCAGCGGTCTGCTAATGGCGATGTCCTGATCGCAAACCAATAGACCCACGCCAGGATGAGGAGCTGCAGCGGACCACGAATCAGCAGATATACGGGACCCCAGGCGTGGCCGCCCATGGGAACTTGATGGATCGCGGCGTAAACATTTGCGGGAAAAAACAGCACGAGAATCATTACCGCAATCCAGCCGGTCATCCGCCTGGTCTTACGAAAAAAGAAACCGGCAGCAATTGCAAACTCCAAAACTCCCGTCAGATAGATTACGGCAACCCGCTGCGGGATCCAAGACGGCAGCATTTGCGCCATCGAATCGGTCTCAGTGAAATGGCCAATGCCGGTGACGATGAACAACAGAGTCAGACCGACCGCCCCCGCGCCGCGGAGATCGACCTCACGGTGCATAATCGCCTCGAGCATACGCGAGATCAGATAAGGTGCCGTCATCAGAACGAGCAAGAGGATGGGGGTTAACATGCTCAAATGTTTGCTACGGCCTAAGCTCGCAATCAGCCGGCATTTCGGTGACCCGCCCTCCACACACGTTCGTGCATATGGCTCACTGGTAAATGCGCCCGCCGTGTTTTATCCATCCCGCAGGATGAGTCCGCCGTGGATCGCGGTGCGTCCCACGCTGGCGCAGGAAAGAAATGTCTTGATCATTCATAAAACAAAATGTGCAAGAGATCGCCGGTTGATTACGGAGAATTCCGCGGCCACAATAACAGCTTCTCGTGGGTGTAGCGATAAGCTGCCCGTTCGAATGAGGAATCTGCTTTTCGGCGGCAAATTAACAGATTGTTCCGCTGGACTCAGGATGACATTGTTGTTTTCCGGCGGTTTGTTTGGCGGATTTTTTATTTAGGACGCACTCTACAACTCTAACCCTGGAAATAGCCGTTTAGGAACGATGTCGCCGCTCGCGAGTCACGGGTCTGACGTTTCCATTGTGCGCGCTGCGTAGGCGCGAAGTGCGTCGCTCTCGAATCGGCCGTTCACGAATCGGTCATGAAGTCGGTCCTCTGACAGCCAGTCCGATCAGTTCGCACATCCGTTCTTCGACGAAGAGCTCTGTTGAAGCTTTGCAGGAAGCGATGTTCGGTTCCCTCAACCCCACACTGGCCAGATTTGTCCTCCTTTATGCCGCGATGTATGCGGCGTTCGGAGTCGCTTCTCCGTTCTTGCCTGCTTTTTTCAGCGCGCGCGGTTTGCCGCCCGAGCAGCTTGGAGTCGTGCTTGGCGCGGGCACGGCCGTGCGATTGCTCACGTCCCCACTCGCGGGCCGCGTCGGCGACTTGATCCAGGCGCTCCGCGTCGTGCTCGTCGTCTGCATCGCGCTTGCCGCCTCGGTGACCCTCGGTTACCTTCCGGCGCATGGATTTTGGATTTTGCTCGGCATCAGCCTGCTGCATGCCGCGTCGCTGGCACCGATCACGGTGTTGGCGGACGCATTGGCGTTGGGATCTGCTTCTCCGCCGCCGCGGAGCGGACGCCGGGGTTTCGAGTATGGATGGGTGCGCGGCACCGGCTCGGCTGCCTTCATCGTCGGCACTTTGCTGTCGGGCCAGGCGGTGAGCGCATTCGGCCTAGACGTGATCGTCTATCTGCAAGCTTTGCTGCTCGGCGCGGCAGCCTTTGCCGCGATCCTGGTGCCGGAAGTGATGCACGCGCGCACAAACGATGCCGTGCGCGCGCCGGCCGGCGGTGTGCTCATTTTGGTCCGGCTTCCAGTTTTTCGCAATCTCGTTCTTGTGGCCGCACTTATTCTCGGCAGCCACGCCATGCATGACGCTTTTGCAGTGATCCGTTGGAGTGCCTCCGGGATCGGACCGGCTGCCGCAAGTCTACTCTGGTCAGTGTCGGTCGCCGCAGAGGTGCTGGTGTTCTTCGTCGTTGGCCCGGCGCTCGTGACACGGCTAACGCCGGCCGGCGCGCTCGCGGTCGCGGCAGTGGCCGGCATGCTGCGCTGGGCGGTGATGGCGCAGACAGCCGATATGATTGCGCTTGCGCTGGTGCAGCCGCTGCACGGCATCACGTTTGCGCTGCTTCATCTCGCCTGCATGCGTCTGATCGCGCGCATCGTGCCGCAAGGTCTCGAAGGCACGGCGCAGGCAATCTACGGTACGGTCGGCATCGGAGCCGCCGTTGCACTGCTCACTCTCGCCTCCGGCGCACTCTACGCGCTCTTGGGCGCGCAAGGGTTTTGGATCATGGCTGCACTGTGCGCGCTTGCGTTGCCGTTGACATGGAAGCTGAGGCAATCTCGGTTTGGCGAAAGCCACACTCTATAGGATGTTCTTGCGCGAGAGTTGACGCCATACAATTCCTTTTTAATCCTGCGAGTTCTCCCCCTCGGGACGGCTCTCGCGATAGGACGGCAAACCGTCGGTCAGGTTGATCCAGGTCAATCGACTGCTGGTCCATATATGAGCCTTAGGCAGCACCGCTTCGGGATTATCCAGACTGCAGATCGTGACATCGACTTCTTCCGGAAAATCGTCATGCTCGAACGTCAACGGTGTCCCGCAAGAGGAGCAAAAGCTCCGCGTGGCCTGACGAGACGATCTGAACCGCGTTGGCTCACCGGCAAGGATCCGGAAACGAGCTTTGGGCACGCTGAACCAGGCGACGAAGGGAGCCCCGCTCGTGTGGCGGCAAATCGAACAGTGGCAATTGGTTTCATGAAAGGGCAGATCGTCCGCTTGGTAGCGAATGGCCCCACAAAAACACCCACCTTGCATCATATTCGCATCCCCCAAAAGACTCTGAGCGGCCTAACGAACAAACACGCGCAGGACGTTCAACGAGCGGTTCGCCCACCGACCCTGGCGTTTAGGTGTGAAAGCTATATCGCTTCGACCTAAGCGCAGGCTCGGTTGGATAACGCCGCTCTCAAAAAAATAACAAACTCACTTATGGACTCCAGTATTTCCTCAGCAGAAAATCATGGAAAGCTGGAACGCAGGCGAACGCTGTAGCCTTCGCTGGGCATGCCTTTGCTGGCTGAGTTATCTGTATCCGGTCGCATCGGCTGGCTTACCGGTATCCTGAACTTCAACAACATAGCGCCAAGCATCGGGCTGAGAACCGTCAAGATCGGTGAAACCGTACACTTTTGCGAGTTGACCACTCGAAAGCGACTGACCACTCCAGCGCTCAACCTCAGGATCTCCAGCGAGATGCGCAACCGCACGACCCACGTACCGTGGCGTTTCGGTAATAACGAAATGCGGTTGCTTCGCAATCGCCTCACGCCAATTTGCTTCACTGACGCCGTAGGCATCCAGCATCATCTCGGAACGCAGCCAGCCGGGAGTCAGGGCAACGGCCGTGCACCGATGGGGCCGAAGCTCTTTCGCCTGCGCCCAAGCCATGCGAATGACCGAGGTCTTGGCGAGATCATAGAACAGCGACAACCGGTAGTTGGCGTTGTTGTATTCGGCAGTGCCGTCGGTCATCTCGACGACCAGCCCGCCCGGATTCTGGATCAAAAGAGGCAATGCGAAGTGACTCGTGATGATATGCGTATCGATGGCGAGCCGCAGCATACGCCGGCCGTTTTCCAGCGAGTGTTTCCACACCGGCACGTTCCATTCGATCAAAAAGTCCGCTCCCCAAACATCGTTGACCAGAATATCCAGACGACTTTGCTCGCGCTCGATCCGCGCCACCAGCGCTTCCACTTGCGCTGCGTCCAAATGATCGACTTGCAGGGCGATGCCTTGGCCGCCGGCCTGCTGCACCAGCTCGGCCGTCTCTTCAATCGTTTCGGAACGGTTATACTCGGAGCGTTGCGTGCGCGTGGTCCGGCCCGTGCAGTATACGGTAGCTCCCGCGGCGCCCAGTTCCGTGGCAACGCCGCGCCCCGCACCACGCGTTGCCCCTGCGACCAACGCCACTTTCCCTTTAAGTGCTTGACTCATCATCCACGTCTCTCGGTCGTTTACGCTGGACTTTTGCCGGCGCGAGGACGAAAGCTAAATCTTACGCCGCCCCCGCACCGCGTTAGTTGAAAACGTCATTAGAGGTTACGTTGTCTGTGTTGGCTTGGGGTCTCTGTCGTCACCGTGAAGGCGCTGGCCCTCTCCGGGTCGATGGGCCGGATCTCGAAGAATAAGCCACAGTTCAAACACGGGTTTCCTGCGGCAATCTGCGCAGCTTCATCGAGGCTGCCGGCGACGATGAACCAGTAGCCGCCGATGACTTCCTTGGTTTCGCCAAAAGGGCCGTCCGTCACGACATTCCTCGACACCGTCTTTCCCGTGCTCGCCAGTCGTTGTCCGGTTTTCATCTTGCCCTCATCGACGAGCCGGGCCAGCCAGACATAGAATTGGTCGATCGCTTTCTGGATTTCCTCCGGGGCGAGATCCTTGTCCCATTGTCCGCGCGAAATGACGAGGTATTCGGACGGTGAAACTTGTTCGCTCATGTTTGCTCCTACAGGGCCCGTTCATCTGCCTCTATATCTCGCGCCGCAATATCAACACCGTACTCATCCAATGTGAGCATAAAGCCGATTATTATTCCTTACCTGTATCCGAATAGGACCCGGCCGGATAAATCGTTACAGCTAGACTCATACCCAAATCGGATACCCGGCGCACCAATTCCTCGGGAAGTTCGTAGGTCGCGCTTTTGGGTGCCGTACCACTCTCGAACGCAATGTCTAGCACCCGACGAGTACATCGATTCCACGAAATTTTAGCTGAATCAGATAGCCTCTCAAGGAGAGAGCAGTAGAACGCAACCGCCTCATCGGCACGGGTGTCGCAATGGCCGACACCCAACGCGACCCGATAGACATCCCCAACCCATTCATTGAAATGAACAGAGACGTTGTCTCCCAGTTCCTCCACGATATGAGAGAGATCGTTTGTCGAATCAAATTCTAGGTCAGTAGCGACGTAAGAAATCTGCATATCGAGCTCATCGCCTCGGATTCTTGACGCCCGTCAGCAGCGGCACGCGAACGCGTCGGCTGGAGTACGCCATTATACGACACTCTCTCTCAGCCCAGACCTCTTGTCGGACTCGAAGGGTACAGCCGCGGGATCACGACGGTTAAGATCGCGGCCGGTAGAGCGTCACTGTGGATTGTGCCGTTGTGCGACACCAATTTTCAGGACTTGGCAGGACGCCGACATTGCCTTCAGGCGCGGTCGGAACGAGAACTACCGCCGAACATGCCGGAGCGGAACTCAAAGGCTCTGGATCAGCGCCATGATGTTTCCTTCGGTGTCCTTGAACCACGCCGCCTTGGCGCCGCCTGCGGTGGAGATGCCGTTCTCGTCCATCTCGGGCATGTCGTACTTTTCAAAGTTTACCCCGCGCGCCTTCAGCTCCGCGACCTCGCGTTCGATATCCTCGACCTGCCAGAACGCTTGACTCGCCTGGGAGGTGCCGGCGTTTGGCGTCGGATACAGGAAGCACGCGGTACCATGACCAAACCGGTAGACTACGCCGCCCGCGGTTTCCTGCTTGGGCTTGAAGCCCAGCTTCTCCTCGTAGAATCCACGCGCGCGGGACACGTCCTTCGCCGGTATGTATGCATACATTGGGGCGTCTTGCAGCATGGAACCCTCCTCACGTATTTCTGCGGGAATGACACAGCCATGCCAGGATCGCGCGTCTCCTGCCGACTTTCCCGCGGTTATATCCCTAAACCCGAATCTGCCTCCTTATTTATGCGAATCAACTAAACTCCGACCGCCTGACGGCTTTCCGCAAGCCACGGCATAGCGATAGCGAAATATCCATGCCGGGTTTCTCAGAACCCCTCGAATTCAGTCCATAACGGCCCTAGTGACGAATTAACGCGTCCAATTTTCAAAATCCTCCGACGTGCGTAGCCAATGATTTTATTTTAACTCCCTCGCCCAAGATCTCACAGAAGACTCACAAAAAAAATTACATCCAGATTTGGGCCCTCAGCCGATTGCTCGCCAACATGGATGGTTGATCGCTTGACCACAAACTCGACAGTAACGCGGATTGATTCCGCCGACTCTCGTCTCATATGGCACGTTCGCGGCCGTTTTACCGATAAGCCGTCAAACTCTTGTCAGAGCTTGGTAGAACGCTTCTTCGGGAGCCGCTGACGCGATATGGCAAACAATGGGTGTTTTTTGACAATCTCTGTAGAAACAATGGGTGTTTTTGACAATCTCTGTAGAACTAAGAACAGGTACCTGGCAGGTTCAAAACCTCAGCAGCGCCGCGTCCAGCGCATAAATGAGACTCACCGCAAAAGTGGTCGAATAGAAGAAAATCAAAAATGTAACAGTCGCCATAACCAGGTT
>Ga0075310_1000041_pt1 | contig 19663 bp, 19 predicted proteins | sample MayberryNE_Catta_2_FD_120088 | JGI IMG/M metagenome (GOLD analysis project Ga0075310, IMG submission 120088) | Natural and restored wetland microbial communities from the San Francisco Bay, California, USA, that impact long-term carbon... | ecosystem: Environmental > Terrestrial > Soil >... | reverse complement strand
CGCTGCTGGCGGCGGCGGCCCGCGTCCTGCGCGCCCACCGCGTCGCCGTGCACCCGCAGGTGCGGCCGCTGATCGACACCTGCGGGACCGGCGGCGACGGGGCCGGCACGTTCAACATCTCGACGGCGTCGGCGATCGTGGTGGCGGGGGCGGGGGTGCCCGTCGCCAAGCACGGGAATCGTGCAGCGAGCTCGAACTGCGGCTCCGCGGATGTGCTGGAGGCTCTCGGGGTCACGATCGATCTCGACGCAGCGGGCGTGGAGTCGTGCCTCGCCGAAGCCGGGCTGGCGTTCCTGTTCGCCCCGATGTTCCACCCGGCCATGGCTCACGCCGGGCCGGTGCGGCGCGAGCTTCGCGTGCCGACCGTGTTCAACTTCCTGGGGCCGCTCACGAACCCGGCACGGCCGTTCGCGCAGGCGGTCGGGTGCTCCGATCCCCACATGCTGCCGCTGATGGCCGAGGTGCTCGCGCGCCGTGGGACTCGCGCCGTGTTGTTCCGGGGGGAGGACGGGCTCGACGAGCTCACCACGACCGGGCCGTCGACCGTCTTCCGGGTGGCCGACGGCGAGGCGAGCGAGACCATGGTGGATCCCGCCGAGCTCGGGTTCTCGCGGGCGACGCTCGACGACCTGCAAGGCGGCGACGCGGGGTCCTCGGCCGAGATCGTGCGCGCGCTGCTCGCGGGCGAGACCGGGCCCAAGCGCGACGTGGTGTTGCTGAACGCCGGCGCCGCGCTCGAGGTCGCCGGGCGCACCGCCGACCTCGAGGGAGGCGTGGCGCTGGCTGCCGAGACGATCGACTCGGGGGCGGCCGCCGCCGCGCTCGAGCGCTGGGTCGCCCGAAGCGGCAGCCGGTAGCATCGCGCCCGATGATCCTGTCCGACCGCACGATCCGCGAGGAGATCGACGCCGGGCGCATCGTGATCGATCCCTTCGACGAGCGCTGCATCCAGCCCTCGTCGGTGGATCTGCACGTCGACGCACAGTTCCGGGTCTTCGCGAACAACCGCTACCCCTACATCGACGTGAAACAGGAGCAGCCCGACCTCACCGAGCTGGTCGAGACGAAGCCGGACGAGGCGTTCATCCTGCATCCGGGTGAGTTCGTGCTCGGCTCGACGCTCGAGCGCGTCGCGCTGCCGAACGATCTCGTCGCGCGGCTCGAGGGCAAGTCGTCGCTCGGCCGGCTGGGCCTGTTGATCCACTCGACGGCCGGCTACGTCGACCCCGGCTGGGACGGCTACCTCACGCTCGAGCTCAGCAACGTCGCGAACCTGCCGATCACGTTGTACCCCGGCATGAAGATCGGGCAGATCAGCTTCTTCAGGCTCACGACCGAGGCCGAGGCGCCGTACGGTTCGGCGGGCAACAAGTACCAGGGCCAACGCGGCCCGACGCCGAGCCGGTTCTTCCGCGACTTCGGTGAAGGCTCGTAGCGACGCTAGTCGTTGACCGCGAGGGCGCCCGGTATCGGGCCGACGCCCATCTGCACGGCCATCATCGCGGCCTGGGTGCGGTTCGTGACCCCGAGCTTGCGGAAGATCGCCGCCAGGTGGGCCTTGACCGTCTTCTCCGACAGGAACAGCGACTGCGCGATCTCCCGGTTCGACCGTCCCTCGGCGAGCTGGGCCAGGATGTCGTTCTCGCGCTGGGTCAGGTTGAACTCGTTGCGACGGCCGTTGTCGTTCGTGCCGCCTCCCTGCTGCTCGTCGAAGAGGTTCTGGATCACCCGAGGGCTGAGCACGTTGCCGCTGCCCGACATCGCCACATTGATCGCCTGGGAGAGGTCCTCGGGTGTGGCGTCCTTGAGGAGGTACCCGGCTGCCCCGTCGGCGAGGGAGCGCTTCACGTACGGCGCGTTCTCGTAGGTCGAGAGCATGATCACCGGCATGTCCGGCCACTCGGCCTTCACGGCGCGCAGCAGCTCGAGGCCGTCGAGGTCCGGCATCCGCACGTCGACGAGGGCGAGATCGATCTTCGTCCCGCTCCGCAGCACGTCGAGAGCCACGGCGGAGCTCTCCGCCTCGACCACGTCCGCGTCCGAGAAGCCTTCCTTCACCACGTAACTCATGCCACGGCGCACGAGTGCGTGGTCGTCCACGATCATGATCCTCATCTGCTCTCTCCTCCGACGGGGAGCACGGCGATCACGCGGACGCCGTGCCCGGGGGTCGACTCGATCTCGATCGAGCCGCCGATCTCGTGTACGCGGGTGTGCAGCAAGCGGAGCCCGAAGTGCGGGTCGTCGTCGGTCACCGCCGCGATGCCTCGGCCCCGGTCGGTGACCTCGACGCGAAGCGCGCCGGGTTCGCACGCGACCTTCACGCTCACGTCCTTGGAACCCGAATGCTTCGCGGCATTGGCGAGCGATTCCGCCACGACGCCATGCGCGGCCTCGAGCACGGCCCTGGGCAACGTGTCGAGGTCGCCCTCGATCGTGACACGAGCAGGCAGCTTCCACCGCTCGACGAGCTCGCGCACGAACGTCGAGAACGCGGGGTCGGCGGGTAGTCGGCCGGCATCGAGCTGGAAGAGGACCTCTCGGATCTCGCGCAGGTCGTGGCGGATCGCCTCTTCCACCTCGCGGAGGCTGGCGACGGCTCGCTTCGGTTCGGTCTCGATGCGATGCCGGAGCACCTGGAGCTCCAGGATCGCGCTCGTCACCGACTGCGTCAGTCCATCGTGGATCGTCATCGCCCACCGGGTCCGTTCCTCGAGCATCAATGATTCGACCGTCGCGGGCACGGAGGCCCGCGCGGAGGACTCCGCGGTCGCGGAGGGATCGTGGCGGCCGAACGCGGACGCCTGCTCTCGGGGAACGCTCACTGCTCCATCCGTCCCTTTCGGTCGGACCGTTCGTTCTAGTGCCTTTTCGGCACGGAAGGACCCGGCCTTGACCATCGGGAGGAGAAAGGGAACGACCCCCGGCCGTCGGGCCGGGGGTCGCGCCCCAGAGAAGTGTGTCGACAGGTTCGCCGGCTCCGCGGATCGGCCATGTGGGCGGCGAACCTTTCCACTTTACGATGTCTCGATCGAGACACGCAAACCCTTTGCGACGCTTGACTCACGGGCGTGGTCTCTGCTGGATGGCAATGAACTTGACAATAATGCACTCAACTTCCTATCCTGGTTCTGTATCCAGGCATGCAGGGGAGCGGGGCTCCCACGGATGAGGAGGAGATGCCTCGATGGCACGAGCAGTGGGGATCGACCTCGGCACCACGAACTCCGTGGTCGCCGTGCTGGAAGCGGGAGAACCCGTCGTCGTTCCGAACGCGGAGGGCAGTCGCACGACGCCGTCGGTCGTGGGGTTCTCCAAGAACAACGAGATCCTGGTCGGCGAGGTCGCCAAGCGCCAGGCGATCACGAACCCGGACCGAACGATCCGATCGGTCAAGCGTCACATGGGCGACAAGGACTGGTCGATCGACATCGACGGGAAGGGATGGACCGCGCAGGAGGTCAGCGCGCAGATCCTGTTGAAGCTCAAGCGTGACGCCGAGGGGTACCTCGGTGACACCGTGACGCAGGCGGTCATCACCGTTCCGGCGTACTTCGACGACGCCCAGCGTCAGGCCACGAAGGAAGCCGGGCAGGTCGCCGGGCTCGAGGTCCTCAGGATCATCAACGAGCCGACCGCCGCCGCCCTCGCCTACGGGCTCGACAAGCAGCACGAGGAGCAGACCGTGCTCGTGTTCGACCTCGGGGGCGGCACCTTCGACGTGTCGCTGATGGAGATCGGCGAGGGCGTCTTCGAGGTGAAGGCGACGCACGGAGACACGCAGCTGGGCGGAGACGACTGGGACCAGCGGGTGATCGACTGGCTCGTCACCGAGTTCAAGAACGCTCACGGGGTCGACCTCGGGAAGGACCGGATGGCGCTTCAGCGCCTGAAGGAGGCCGCGGAGAAGGCCAAGATCGAGCTCAGCCAGGTTGCCGAGACCACGATCAACCTGCCCTTCATCACGGCGACCGCGGAAGGTCCCCTACACATGGAGCAGAAGCTCACGCGTAGCGAGCTCGAGCGCATGACCGAGGATCTCGTCGAGCGGTGTCGCGTTCCGTTCGAGCAGGCGATCGGCGACTGGGGGAAGTCGGCGGAGCAGATCGACCACATCATCTTGGTGGGTGGGTCCACGCGGATGCCCATGATCCAGGAGCTGGTCAAGAAGCTCACCGGGGGCAAGGAGCCGCACAAGGGTGTGAACCCCGACGAGGTGGTGGCCGTCGGTGCGGCGATCCAGGCGGGCGTGCTCAAGGGCGACGTGAAGGACATCCTGCTGCTCGATGTCACCCCGCTGACGCTCGGCGTCGAGACCAAGGGCGGCATCTTCACGAAGCTGATCGAGCGCAACACGACGATCCCGACCCGCAAGTCGGAGATCTTCACCACCGCCGACGACAACCAGACGACCGTGGAGATCCACGTGCTGCAGGGTGAGGCCGAGACCGTGATGAATCCGGCGGTCAAGTCGCTTGGGCGGTTCCACCTCATGGGTATCCCGCCCGCTCCTCGTGGCATGCCGCAGGTCGAGGTCGCCTTCGACATCGACGCGAACGGCATCGTGAACGTCAGCGCCAAGGATCTCGCCACGGGCAAGGAACAGGCGATGACGATCACCGGCGGCACGAGCCTGTCCAAGGAGGAGATCGACCGCATGGTGGCCGACGCGGAGAAGTTCGCGGCCGAGGACCACGCGCGTCGTGAGGCCGCCGAGGCACGCAACACGGCCGATCAGCTCCACTACCAGGTGGCGAAGTTCGTCGAGGACAACGCCGAGACGATCCCCGCCGCCGACAAGGACGAGCTGGTCTCGAAGAACGAGGAACTCAAGAAGGTGCTGGACGACGAGTCGTCCGACGCGGCGGCGCTCACCGCGGCCAACGACGCGGTGATGCAGGTCTACCAGCGCGTCGGTCAGGCGATGGTCCAGAACCAGCAGGCAGCGGCCCCGACCGGTGAGCCGGCCGGAGACGGAAGCACGGCCGGTGCCGAGCAGTCCGAGCCCGACGGCGACGACGACGTCGTCGAGGGCGAGATCGTCGATGAAGGAGGTGCATCGTGATGTTGACCAGATGGGATCCGTTCCGGGATCTCAAGGGTGTCGAGGCGGAGTTCGACCGCATCGTCGGCCAGGCGCTCTCGAAGAACGCCTGGGTTCCGGCGCTCGACATCCGCGAGACGGAAGATCGCTTCGAGGTCACGGCCGATCTCCCGGGCCTGAACTCGGATGACGTCGAGGTCACGTTCGAGGACGGCACGTTGACGCTCCGTGGTGAGCGGGAGTTCTCCCGCGAACGGGACGAGGGTGGTCAGTACCACCGCATCGAGCGGAGCTACGGCTCGTTCGCGCGGTCGGTGCGGCTTCCTCGCGTGGCGGACTCCGAGCGCATCGAGGCGTCGTTCGACAACGGCGTGCTGACCGTGCTCGTGCCGAAGCGGGAAGAGGCCAAGCCGCGCACGATCGAGGTCAAGGCCAAGTGACCGAGGATCGTGAGCGCGACGAGGAGCCGCGCGTCCGTATCACGGACCGCCGGCGGTTCGCGAACCTCCGCGACGCTGCCCCGGCCGATCCGGCCGGGGCGGCCGCGGGCCCTGCGACCGAGGGCCAGACCTCGGAGCAGGAGGGCGCCGGTGTCGCGGGGGATCTGGCTTCCGCGCAAGGCGAGGCGCGACAGTACCTCGATCATCTGCGACGCCTGCAGGCGGAATTCGACAACTACCGCAAGCGGGTCGTGAAGGAGCAGACGGAGCTGGCCGAGCTCGGGGCGATGCCCGTGGCACGGCGGATGCTCGAGGTGCTCGACGACTTCGAGCTGGCGCTGATGTCCGCCGAGGACCAGCCCGACTTCGAACGGTTCCTGAAAGGTGTCGAGCTGGTGTACGCGAAGCTCGTCGATGCGTTGAAGGCCGAGGGGCTCGAGCGGATGCAGGCCGAAGGCGCTCCATTCGACCCCGAGCTCCACGAGGCGCTGATGCAGACCGGCGAGGGCGAGGGCGAACCGGTCGTGGCCGACGTGCTCCGCCCGGGCTACACGCTGAAGGGTCGCGTGCTCCGACCCGCCGGGGTGCGGGTCGAGCGCGAGGACTGAGCCGGGTCCGGCTCGAGAAGGACGATCGGAGGTTCCGGTGGCAGACGAGGTACGTCGCGAGTGGTTCGAGAAGGACTACTACGGCGTGCTCGGCGTGCCCAAGAACGCGTCGGCCTCGGAGATCAAGAAGGCGTACCGGAAGCTCGCTCAGCAGTTCCACCCGGACGCCAACCCGGGCAACGCCGAGGCCGAGGACCGTTTCAAGGAGATCTCGGCCGCCTACGACGTGCTGGGCGACGAGGAGCAGCGGAAGTCGTACGACCAGGTGCGTGAGATGGGTGCTTCCGGGTTCGGAGGCTTCGGCCCGGGCGGAGCGGGTGCCGCGGGTCCGGGTGGTTGGCCCGGCGGGGGCGGCGGAGCGCAGTACGTGAACGTCGACGACATCGGCGACCTCTTCGGCGGTCTGTTCGGCGGAGCCGCACGCGGCGGGGGTCCCGCACGAGCACGGCCGCAGCGAGGTGCGGACCTCGAGACCGACGTGCGGATCTCGTTCGACGAGGCGATGCGTGGCACGACCGTACCGGTGAGGATCAGCGGTCCGGCCGTGTGCCAGACGTGCCACGGCTCGGGCGCCGCCCCGGGCACGAGCCCGATCATCTGTCCCGAATGCGGAGGCACCGGCGAGATCGCCGTGAACCAAGGCTTCTTCTCGATGGCTCAGCCGTGCCGACGTTGCCGGGCGACGGGCCGCATCATCGAGACGCCGTGTCCGACCTGCAAGGGAGGCGGCTCGGTGCGCAGAACTCGCACGTTCCAGGTGAAGGTACCCGGCGGGGTCAAGAACGGGGCGCGGATCAAGCTCGCCGGACGAGGCGAGCCCGGTCCGGCAGGGGGCCAGCCCGGCGATCTGTTCGTTCGTGTGAACGTCGCCGCGCACGAGCTGTTCGGGCGCAGGGGCGACAACCTCATGATCACGCTGCCGGTGTCGTTCCCCGAGGCGGCGCTCGGCGCGAACGTGCAGGTGCCGACGTTGAACGGGGCGGTGACCCTGAAGGTGCCCGCCGGAACCCCGAGCGGGAAGACCTTCCGCATCAAGGGGAAGGGCGCGCCGAAGGCCAAAGGCGGTCACGGCGATCTGCTCGTGACGACGAAGGTCGACGTTCCGGGCAAGCTCTCCAAGGAGCAGAAGCAGCTGCTCCGGCAGCTCCAGGACCAGCAGATGGACTCGCCGAGGAAGCCCCTCGGGGTGGCGTGATTGGTAGATCGAGAGGAATCGACGATGACGGAACCGGAGCGCGCGGTCGACGAACGCGCGGTGTTCATCATCAGCGTGGCGGCCGAGCTCGCCGGCGTGCACCCCCAGACGCTGCGCATCTACGAGCGGAAGGGCCTCGTGCGGCCGAAGCGGACCTCGGGCAACACCCGCCGTTACTCGCAAGCCGACGTCGACCGGCTCCTCGAGATCCAGGCGCTCACCGAGGAGGGCGTGAACCTCGCCGGCGTCAAGCGAATCATGGAGCTGCGTGCCGAGATCGGCCGGCTGCGTCGCCAGCTCGATGACGTGACGTCTCAGCTCGCCCACCGGCGTGCGATCGCGATGCCGGGTCGCCGATCGGGGGAGATCGTGCCGTTGCGGAGCGTCTTCCCGACGCCCTGGGAGGCGAGGCCGTGACGCGGGTCGCGGGACCTCGGGTGACGCTTCGCGCCTACCACGACGACGAGGCGCCGATCCTCATGTCCACGTGGGCCGACGCCCCCTGGTTCGCGCCGAAGGGCACGAGCTCTCGCGAGCTCGCGGAACGGGTACGCGAGCGCATCCGGCGTTCGGGCTCGTTCACCGATGGGGTCGTGATCTTCGCGATCGAATCCGAGGGCCGCCTCATGGGCGAGGTGCAGGCTCGTCAGCCGATCAACGGCCTGCCGCCGGGCGTCTTCGAGCTCGGCATCGAGGTCTTCGACCACGGCGACCGCGGCAAAGGGGTCGGGGCAGGCGCGATCGTGTCGATCGCGCGGCACCTGTTCGACGACGAGGGTGCGCATCGCGTGCAGCTCACGACCGACGTGGAGAACGCTGCGATGCGGCACGTCGCGGAGCGGCTCGGGTTCGCCTTCGAGGGAGTGCTGCGATCGTTCATGCCCGAGCCCGACGGTCCGCACGACTACGCGATGTACGCGATCACCGGGAACGACTATCGAGAACGGAACGCCACATGGACCTGAACAAGCTCACGATGAAGTCTCAGGCGGCGCTGCAGGAAGCCCACCAGCAGGCCGTCGTCCGGGATCATCAGCTGATCGAGCCCGAGCATGTGCTGTTCGCGCTGCTCGCCGACTCCGAAGGGGTGGTCTTCCCCTTGCTGCACCACGTCGGGACGAACCCGGCGCAGCTCCGCGCCGAGGTCGACGAGGCGCTCGACGCGATGCCGAAGGTGTACGCCCAGGGCGTCGAGGTTCGCATCTCGCCGGCGACCGCCAAGCTGCTCGAGGCGGGGGGGTCCGAAGCGGAGGCGCTCACCGACGAGTACATCTCCACCGAACACCTGCTCCTCGCGATCCTGGCAAGCCCCGGTACGAAGGCGGCAGCGATCCTGCTCGAGGCCGGACTCACCCGTGACGGGGCGCTCGCGGCACTCGCGGAGGTGCGCGGACGTCAGCGGGTCACGAGTCCCAATCCCGAGGACACGTTCCAGTCGCTCGAGAAGTACGGGCGCGATCTGACCGATGCGGCGCGAGGCGGCAAGCTCGATCCGGTGATCGGGCGAGACGAGGAGATCCGACGGACGATCCAGGTGCTCTCGCGCCGCACGAAGAACAACCCGGTGCTGATCGGGGAGCCGGGCGTGGGCAAGACCGCGATCGTCGAGGGACTCGCCCAGCGCATCGTCGACGGAGACGTGCCCAGCTCGCTCCGCGACAAGCGGCTGATCGCGCTCGACCTGGCGGCGATGGTCGCCGGCGCGAAGTACCGGGGGGAGTTCGAGGAACGGCTGAAGGCCGTGCTGAAGGAGATCGCCGACTCCGAGGGCGAGATCGTCACGTTCATCGACGAGCTGCACACGATCGTCGGCGCCGGCGCCGCGGAGGGTGCGATGGACGCCGGCAACATGTTGAAGCCGATGCTCGCGCGCGGTGAGCTCCGGGCGATCGGAGCCACCACGCTCGACGAGTACCGCCAGCACATCGAGAAGGACCCGGCGCTGGAGCGGCGTTTCCAGCCGGTGCTCGTCGAAGAGCCCAGCGCCGAAGACACGATCGGCATCCTGCGAGGGTTGAAGGAACGCTACGAGGTGCACCACGGCGTGCGGATCCAGGACCCCGCGCTCGTGGCCGCCGCCGTGCTCGGCGATCGATACGTCACCGGACGGTTCCTGCCCGACAAGGCGATCGACCTCATCGACGAGTCGGCTTCACGTCTGCGGATCGAGATCGACTCGATGCCGGTCGAGATCGACGAGGTCGAGCGACGCATCCGCCAGCTCGAGATCGAGAAGGCCGCCCTGGGCAAGGAGAGCGACGAGGCGTCGAAGGACCGTCTCACCCGCCTCGAGGAGGAGCTCGCGAACCTCGAGGAAGACCGCAACTCGATGACCGCCCACTGGCAGCAGGAGAAGGAGCGGATCGATCGCATCCGCGAGCTGAAGGCGCGCATCGAGGAGACTCGCGCCGAAGCCGAGCGGGCCGAGCGTGATTCCGATCTGCAGCGGGCGGCAGAGCTTCGCTACGGCACGCTCGTACAGCTCGATCGAGAGCTCGAGGCCGAGAACGCGTCGCTCGCTGAGCTGCAGCACGACCGGAAGTTCCTGAACGAGGAGGTCACGGAGGAGGACGTCGCCGAGGTGGTCTCGAAATGGACCGGCATCCCGATCTCCAAGCTGATGGAAGGCGAGATGCAGAAGCTCGTGCACCTCGAGCAGGCCCTGCACGAGCGAGTGGTCGACCAGGTCGAAGCCGTGGAGGCGGTGGCGAACGCGATCCGACGGTCCCGGGCCGGTCTTCAGGACCCGAACCGACCGATCGGCTCGTTCCTGTTCCTGGGTCCGACCGGCGTGGGCAAGACCGAGCTGGCTCGAGCCCTCGCCGACTACCTCTTCGACGACGAACGCGCGATCGTGCGGGTCGACATGAGCGAGTATCAGGAGCGGCATACGGTCTCGAGGCTCGTCGGCGCACCGCCCGGATACGTGGGTTTCGAAGAGGGCGGTCAGCTCACCGAAGCGGTGCGACGCCGCCCGTACAGCGTCGTGCTGCTCGACGAGATGGAGAAGGCGCACGCCGACGTGTTCAACGTGTTGTTGCAGCTGCTCGACGACGGCCGGCTCACCGACGGGCAGGGGCGCACGGTGGACTTCCGCAACGCGATCGTGATCATGACGTCGAACCTCGGGTCCGCGGTCTTCGGCGACCCGTCGCTGGAGCACGAGAAGCAGCGGGAAGCCGTGCTCGAGGACGTGCGCGGATACTTCCGCCCGGAGTTCGTGAACCGCATCGACGAGATCGTCGTGTTCGAGCCGCTCGGCCGTGACGAGATCGCACGGATCGTCGACATCCAGCTGGGCTCGCTGCGGCGACGGCTCGACGAGCGCGGGCTCACGATCGAGCTGACCGACGAGGCCAGGGCGTACCTCGCCAACAAGGGCTACGAACCAGCGTTCGGCGCGCGTCCCTTGAAGCGGCTGATCCAGCGAGAGATCCAGGATCCGCTCGCGTTGCGGCTGCTCTCCGGTGAGATCCGCGACGGCGACGCGGTAGAGATCGACGCATCGGCCGACGGCCTGGCGTTTCGAACGAGCTAGTTTCCGAGCGGTCGCACGTCGAGCGGCACCGCCGCACCCATCAAGGCCGGTGACGTTCTCGCCGAACCATCTGTCATGGAGCTGTGGCCATGGCTGCTGGCGCTGACCGCGGCGTGCTTCGTCGCCTGGCGTTCGATCCGTCGACGGGGGCGTGCCAGGCGCCTCATGCTGTTGTGCCATCGTGCCGGCCTCGAGTTCTCGCCGATCGACCCCTTCGCCGACACGCTCTGGTTGCCGTTCCGATGGCTCGGCGACGGCCGATGGACCCGCGCGGAGAACGTCGTGTGGAACCGGGCCGAGGGCGACGACGTGCGCGCGTTCGATCTGTTGATCGAGGAGAACATGGATCGGGGAACACGCAGCACGGTCCGGCGATACGCCTGTGCCGCCGTGGCCCTGCCGTTCGGGTGTCCTCGCCTGGAGATCGCACCACGAGATGCGATCGGGCATGTCGCCGGTTCCCTGGCGGCGTCCGACGTCCAGCTCGAGCTCGAGGAGTTCAACCGTCGGTACCGGTTGCTCGCCGAGGACCGTCGGTTCGCCGTGGCGTTCTGCGATCAGCGCATGATGCGGGCGCTCATGGGTCTGCCACCCGGCGTGAGCGTGGCCGTCAACGAGGATCGGATGCTACTGCTCGCATCGGATCTCCAGCCGACGGAGGTTCTGCTGCTCTTCGAGGCCGCGCGGGCGATGCGTCGCTCCGTGCCCACGGTCGTCGCGGACCTGTACCCTCAGCGTCCCGCGCGGGGCCGGCACGAGGACCGGTGGCTGCAAGGGCATTGGTCGCCGGAGCCGATCGGGGACGATCGTGGGAGAACGACGGCCGCGGAGACGTCCTCGTGACGAGGTGACCGGACCCGACACTGCTCGATGGAGCGGGGTAGGCTGGGGGACCGTCGGACCGGGGGGAGCATCGTGGAGATCTGGCTCATCGTGCTGCTGGTCGTGGTCGCGATCGTCGCGATCGGCGCCGTGGTCTCGTACAACAGGTTCGTCTCCCAGAAGACGCTGGTCAGGGACGCATGGGCGAACATCGACACCGAGCTCCGCCGCCGGTACGACCTGATCCCGAACCTCGTCGAGACGGTCAAGGGATACGCATCGCACGAGAAGGAGGTGCTCGAGAACGTCACTCGCGCTCGTGCGATGGCGGCGAGCGCCACGGGATCACCTGCCGAGCAGGCCGCCGCCGAGGGTCCGTTGGTGGCCGCGCGCCGCCAGCTCATGCTCGTCGTGGAGAACTACCCGGACCTGAAGGCCAACCAGAACTTCCTGCAGCTGCAAACCGAGCTGGCGAACACCGAGGATCGTCTGCAGACCGCCCGCCGCTTCTACAACGCGAACGTGCGCGACTACAACCGACGCGTGAAGCAGTTCCCGTCGGTGGTGGTCGCGAACCTGTTCAACTTCGAGGAAGAGGAGTTCTTCGAGGTCGAGGACGCGATCCGCGAGGGCGGGCCGCCCCAGGTGGACTTCGGGTCACAGGCCGGATCGGGCCCCGTCTCCCCGACGCCCGGGCCGTCGACACCGCCCCCGCCGACCGACGACATCCCGGAAGCGCCCGATCAGCCGACCCCGCCGAACCCGGCCGGCTAACGTTCGAGCGACGGGGGCGTGAACCCCTCGGCCACCGTCCGGCGCCGGATGGCTCGGGTGAGCCAGGTCCACACGGCGGCCCAGATCACCGCCATCGCGCCGACCACCAGGGCGGCGACCCGTGGGCTCGACGCGTCGGCCACGGCAGACGCGACCAGGCTCGACATCGCGAGCGCGAGCGTGATCATCGCGAAGTCCACGGCGAACACACGGCCGCGGATGTGATCGGGCACCAGCACCTGCAGTCCGAACGTCGACAGCACCCACTGCGCCCCGCCCCCGAGATGGGCGACCAGGATCACCGCCGCCGCGATCCAGAGTGACGGGGCGAGCCCGAGAGCCATGTAGGCGAGACCGAAGAGCGCGAGGGCGAGACCGATGGCTCCGAACAAGCGGCGGTGGCCGTCACCGCTGATCAGGTGGCCGAGGAACGGCCCGGCCAACGCTCCGGCGCCACGGGCGGCCATCAGTACGCCGACCCCGATCTCGCCGCGGACGAACACATCGGCGCCGAAGACCGGGATCAGTGCCAGCACGCCCGCCGCAAGGCCGAACCCGGCCTTGACGCCCATGAGTGCCAGTACTCGATGGTCGCGCCGCGCGTAGTGCACGACCTCGATCGTCGCATCGATCATCTTCGGGTGTTCGTGACCGGGCTCCCGTGCTTCTGAGAACGGCCGGCGGATCCCCCAGAGCAACATCGCGGAGACCCCGAACGTCGCCGCATCGATCACGATCGCGGTGTCGCGCCCGAACACGGCGGCGACGACACCGCCGAGCCCTGCGCCGACAGCCAGCATCGTTCCCCACAGCGAACCGTTCAGTGCGTTCGCCGTCGGCAGATCGGAGGGGTCGACGAGGTTCGGGGTCGCGGCCGTCGACGCGGGGTCGAACGGCGCCGCGAACACCGACATCACGGCCAGGAGTGGGTACGCGAGCCAGATCGTCCCGGTCCCGACGAACAGGAACGACAGAGCGATGCCGACGCGCGCGAGGTCGCAGACGATCATGAGCCTGCGCCGGTCGAGGCGATCCACGAGCACGCCTGCGGGCGGCGAGGCGAGGAAGAACGCGAGCTCCTGCGCGAGGATCGCGAATCCGACATCGATCGCACGCTCCGAGGTCTCGACGATCAATGACGTGATCGCGACGAACAGGAACCAGTCGCCGCCCAACGAGATCAGGGAGGCGAGGAACAACCGCCGGAAGTCGCGGTTGCGCTGGAGCAGAGAGACGCTCGCCCGCAGCCCCGTCGTCGCATCGAGCCGTCGTTCCTGCGTCGCATCCGGCGCGGGGTCTGGGTCGCGCTCGAGCATGGTGGCAGTCAGACTATTGGCATCCGACCGAGGGAGGGCGAGCCGTGGTGGAGCACATCACGTGGTTCCGTCAGGCAGCGCTGCGCTGGCGCGACGAGCAGCTCACCGTCTACATCGATCCGTGGGGCACGGGTGACGATCCGCCGCCGGCGGACCTGATCTTCATCACGCACGCCCACTTCGATCACTTCCGACCGGACGAGATCGACAAGCTCCGGCGGGACGGCACGAAACTGGTGGCTCCCCGCGACGTCGCCGACGAGCTGACGGGCGACGTCACGCCCGTGAGCCCGAGCGAGTCCTACGAGGTCGGGGGCGTGCGGTTCATCAGCGTGCCCGCGTACAACACCCGCGAGGAGGCCCTGGGATTCCATCCGCGTCGCAACGGCTGGGTCGGCTACGTCATGGAGCTCGGCGGCAGGAGCTACTACCACGCCGGCGACACCGACCACGCTCCGGAGCTCGACGACGTCAGGACCGACGTGGCGTTCCTGCCGATCGGGGGGCACTTCACGATGGACTGGCGAGCGGCGGCGGGACTCGCCAGGACGATCGAGCCCGCTCTCGCGGTGCCCATCCACTACGGATTCGTGATCTGCTCGCCCATCGACGGTATGCGGTTCCGCGATGCCGCGGCTCCCGTGCCCGTCGACCTGATCGCGCCCGTCGACGACTTCGAGCAGGAGTAGCTCGGCCTGCGGGTAGCATCCGGACACCCGCACGGCGCACGAGGAGATGACGATGACGTTCGGCTACGAGGGCACGCTGTTCATCCTGGCGTTCGATCATCGAGGATCGCTCCAGGAGAAGCTGTTCGGCATCGAAGGGGTGCCTGGTCCACGCGATGCCGAGCGCATCGTCGATGCCAAGCGGCTGATCTTCGAGGGCATGGAGCGAGCCCTCGACGCGGGCATCGACGCATCCACGGCGGGCGTGTTGGTCGACGAGCAGTTCGGCTCGCAGGTCGCGCGTGACGCGAAACAGGCCGGCATGATCCTGGCGATGCCGGCCGAGAAGTCGGGACAGGACGAGTTCGACCTCGAGTATGGCTCGGCGTTCGCGGCACACATCGAGTCGTTCGACCCGACATTCGCCAAGGTGCTCGTCCGGTACAACCCCGAGGGCGACGGCGCCATGAACGGTCGCCAAGCGGCGAGGCTCAAGGGGCTGTCGGAGTGGCTCCACCGCACGGACCGGCGGCTGTTGTTCGAACTGTTGGTGCCTGCCGAACCGCACCAGCTCGAGCGCTTCGACGGCGACGCCGGTCGCTACGATGCCGAGCTGCGGCCCGACCTGATGCGCCTCGCCATCGCCGAACTGCAGGAGACCGGCGTCGAGCCCGACATCTGGAAGATCGAAGGCATCGACGATCCCGCGATGTGCGCGGCGATCGCCGAGCAGTGCAGGGTCGGGGGCCGCGAGGGCGTGGGCTGCGTCGTGCTCGGGCGCGGAGCCGACGACGCAGCGGTCGATGCCTGGTTGCGGGCCGCTCGGGACGTGCCGGGGTACCAGGGCTTCGCGATCGGGCGTTCGATCTGGTGGAAGCCGCTCGGGGCGTACATCGCGGGCGAGATGCCGCGCGATGAGGCCTCGACGCAGGTCGCGAACAACTACCGGCGCTTCGTCGCCGTCTACGAGGATCGTTGAACGTCGGTCGATCGGGACGTTCAGCCCTCGACCAGGAGCCCCCGCCGCCGGCGCACGCGTCGGTCGAGCCGGTTGAAGAGCAGGTACTCGACGAGGACGCCGATCACGGCGATCACCGCCACGACGGCGGCCAGGGCGGCGACGTCGCCCGTCTCCCCTTCCTCGGCTAGCAGGTGGCCGAGCCCCGCCACGCCCACGGCCGCGATGATCAACTCGGCCGCCATCAGCGCCTTCCAGGCGAAGCCCCAGGCCTGCTGCAATCCGCCGATGAATCCGGGCAGGGCCGCGGGCAGCACCACGTCGCGGTAGAGATCCCAACCCTCCGCCCCGAGCGTTCGGCCTGCGCGCTTGAGGATCGGCGGCACCTGACGCATCGCCGCCATCGCCGCCAGGGTCATCGACGGGAACGAGCCGACGATCGTCACGAAGACCACGGCGCGTTCCGTGGCACCGAACCAGATCACGGCGATCGGCACCCACGCGACGAACGGCACGATCTGCAGTGCCACGACGAGCGGCCGGACGGATCGGCGGGCGAACTCGTTCAGGGCCAGACCGACGCCCAGCATCGTGCCGATCGTCACGGCGACGATGAACGAGAACACGAGCCGGATCATCGTCTTCACGGTCGCGTCGGGGATCGTGCCGTCGCGCACGCCTGCGAGGAAGGCTCGCCAGGCATCGAGCGGCGAGGGCACGCCGTCGGTCGTCGTGAGGGCGGCGATCAGGGCCCAGACCGCGATCAGTCCTGCCACGCCGGCGAGTGGCGGTCCGATCTCATGCGCGATGCGGCGTGCCCGGATCCTCTCGGTTGTGGCGGGCGCCGTCGCGGCGCTCATCGGTCGTCGACCTCCTGCACGATCGGCCGGTCGCTCCCCTCTGCCCGGGCGCGGGCAACCTCGCGCATCAACAGCTCGTGCACGTCGGAGACGACGCGTGCCACCAGCACGTCGTCGAGCTGACGGGGTCGCGGTGCGCCGATGCGCACCTCCTCGAGCAGTCGTCCGGGGGCCGCGGACATCACCAGCACGCGGTCGGCGAGCAGGGCCGCCTCCCGGACGTTGTGCGTGACGAAGAAGAACGTCTTCGGCCCCTCACGCTCGAGCAAGACCCGTTGCACCTCGTCCTGCAGCAGCTCACGGGCCTGAGCGTCGAGCGCGCCGAACGGTTCATCGCCGAGCAGCACATCGGGATCGGTCGCGAGCGCTCGCGCGAGTTGGGCACGCTGCCGCATGCCCGCCGAGAGCTCGTGGGGCTGCACGTCGGCGAACGAGCCGAGACCGACGTTGGTGAGCCACGTTCGGGCCCGGGCGGCGCGTTCCGCCGGGGAGGTGCCGATGAGCTTGAGGGCGAGCTCGACGTTGCCCGCGACGGAGAGCCATGGGAACAGCGCCGGCTCCTGGAACAGCACGGCGCGATCGGGCCCGGGTCCGGCGATCGGTCGCCCATCGAGCAACACCTTCCCCGACGTTGGCTCGTCGAGGCCGGCCAGGATGTTGATGATCGAGGTCTTCCCGCACCCCGACGGACCGAGCAGGCACACGAACTCCCCGATGTGCACGTCGAACGACACGTGATCGACCGCTGTGACGATCGAGCCCCGCGTCGAGCGCCGTGTCTTGACGAGGTCGCGGACGGCGATCTTCGGCGCCCGGTCGTCCGGCGCGGCGGTCGGGGTCACCTCGGTCGTGATCACTTCGCTCATCGGCGTGCCACCCCCGCAGCGCTCACCGCAACCTGAACTTCTCGGCCATCTCGACCTGCACGACCTTGCCGTCCTGGATCACCAGCACGACGGTTCCGTAGTTGATGCGCCGCACGATGTCGGCGACCCTGGCGAGCACCAGCCGCTCCTCCTCGGAGAGATCGAGCGCGGCCAGTTGCTCGTCGGCCGAGCCCTGCGGGACCTCCGCGTCGGTGGTCGTGTCGTCGCTCACGGTCGGAGTCTACGTCGGGCCCCCGCGCCGACTCGATCCTCAGGTCGTGTAGAAGAAGCCGGTCGCGAGGAGCACGATGGGCATCAGGAAGAGCGTTCCCACGAAAGCCGCCAGCCGGGCGTTGCTCGACACGAGGTAGTCGTCGAGCCGCAGCACGGAGCGTTGCACCGGCTTGTACACGAAGGCCAGGATGAACAGCGAGACGATCGTCACGCCGATCGCCTCCGCGAGGACGACCTGGGCCGCGCCCGCCGTGGGCTGCAGCATCGCGACGACGAGCGTGTCGGCGAGGGTCGTGATGTTGGCGCCCATGATGTAGGGGAGTGCTTCCTCGCGCTTGACGAGGCCCTTCGCGGCGAGCGGCACCAGCACGGTGAGCGCGACCGAAACCGAAAGCGTCAGCGTCGCGACGACGCATCCGAGGAAGAACATCGTCCACGGATGTTTGAGCCAGGCCGCTCGCTTCGAGGCGGTGGCGTCGCTGCTGATGTGCGGCAGCACGCGATCGATCAGGTTGAACGAGACCAGGATGACGCCGAGCCCGATCAGGAACAGCGACCATCCCGGCACGTTCGAGGCGACCACGTCGACGATCGGCCCCCAGAGCCTGCTCAGGATCGCGTCGATCTGCCCCGATGCGTGCATCGTGAATCCGTCGAGCCAGCCGGCGCGGATGATCGCGTAGCCGATCAGCATGCCCGGCAGGTAGACGATCGCGGTCATCGTCATCGCCTGGATGCCGATGCCGATCGAGTCGCTGCGTTCCTTCGCGAGTCCGGCGATGGAGGCCCCGGCGCCCGCACGCAACCTCGCCTGCTTCGTCGCGTAGAGGAACCCAGCGAGCAGGACGATGAAGGACGCGCCGAGTCGCGACCCGGACAACATCGTGAAGGCCTGCAGCTTCGTGAGGGTGCCGGCGCCGAACAAGCTGATCGCCGTGGCCGCGACCGGCGACCCCGACAGCACGAAGTACGCCCCGAGCCAGCCGGCACCGAGCGTCGAGACGCCGTTGGCGAATGGGAACTGCCCCTGGATCTGCGGGCCGACGGCGGCGGCCCCTTCCTTCATCAGCTGGACGGCGAGGATGAACAGGAACAGCGCCGGCAGGAAGAGCAGGAGCTTCCTGGCGAGCTCCCACGGGGAGCGCGGCGCTTCGAACGGCCCCCAGTCGATGAGGTATCGAGCCTGGTTCGCCTCGACGGGGACACAGAACTCGCCGTCGATCTCGACCAGCTGCGCTTCCTTCTCGAGATCGCGTTGGAGCTCCTCGGTCCGCTTCCCCATGCTCTCGCTCTCTCCATCGAACGAAAACGGCCGCAACGCGATGCGGGAACACGTTCCCCCAGTGCGTTGCGGCCTCCGGTTTTCCGGTCAGCTGCAGAAGTCAGGCTACTCGCGGCCGCCGGCTGGGTCAACGAGACCTTCGGCCGAGATGTATGAACTTCCTGTGACGGCCGATGGCCCGACACCGACGCGGCGGATGGAGGCGAACGGCGGCCGGCCGTCCGGTCACCATGTCTGGCCATCGGACCGAGGGGTGTCGGCCATTGTGTTGCATTCTCGTTGCGGGCAGGCTGGAGTTCGCGGGATCTCCTTGACACTGCGGATCGCGCCCGGTAGGTGTGTGCTCGTCACGCCGACCGGAGCACCCGGAGGCGTCGCTCTCGGAAGGTGTCCGATCTGCAGCGTCGAGATCGGCCGCAACGATCCTTTTCGGTTGACCGGACCACCGGAGGCCGAGCATCCCGACAGGCCCCGGCACCTTGCCGGTCATCGAAAGGAGCTCGGATGTTTTCCCTCTCACGGCGGCGCCCACGCGCGTTCGCCCGCTGGGCGCGAACGGTCGCGCTCGCACTCGTCCCCGCCGCTGCCCTCGCTGCATGCTCGTCCGGCTCGGGCGACGACGTCCGGTCGTCGGCCGCGGGCGGTCAGTGCACTCCCCCGGACGTGCCCGTGATCAACTTCACCGCCTACAGCACGCCGCGCGAGGTCTACGGCAAGATCATCCCGGAGTTCGTCTCGCAGTGGAAGGAAGACCACGACGACCAGAACGTGATCTTCCAGGAATCCTATGCGGGGTCGACGACCCAGGCGGCCAACGTCATCGCCGGGTACGAAGCCGACGTCGTGGCGCTCTCGCTCGGCCCTGATGTCGACCAGATCGCCGATGCCGACCTGATCACCCACGACTGGGAAGCGGCAGCCGACGGTGGCATGGTCTCGACGTCGGTCGTGGTCTTCGGCGTCCGACCCGGCAACCCGAAGGGCCTCGAGGACTGGGACGACCTCGCCGCCGAGGGCGTCGGCTACGCCACGTCCGGCGGGTTCGTCGACGACATCGT
>Ga0075310_1000037_pt1 | contig 20125 bp, 20 predicted proteins | sample MayberryNE_Catta_2_FD_120088 | JGI IMG/M metagenome (GOLD analysis project Ga0075310, IMG submission 120088) | Natural and restored wetland microbial communities from the San Francisco Bay, California, USA, that impact long-term carbon... | ecosystem: Environmental > Terrestrial > Soil >... | reverse complement strand
CTGCACCTGGGCCTGAAAAATAACCTTCTCCGTCCTATGCCCGCAATCTCCAGGGCTCGGCCCTCGGTCGCTTTGTTAGTTACTTAATTATGGACTCCTTAATAACTAACGAACTCCTTAGTAAGCTGTCCGGCAATCGATCGCGAGCACTGAGCGCGTGGGCTTCGGTCTGCCGGTAGACCTGATAAGCTGGATTTCGTATGGGCCATAGCAGCGCCACCGAAAAGGAATCGATGAACTTTAGAAAGCGACTGACGGCTGTTCTTGCGCTCTGTGCTTTGGCCAGTGTCGGCTTGGTCGCGGCTCCTAGCGCGGTATACCTGGAAAGATACGTCAACAAGGCTGAGAGCGCTTTCGAGTGGCGAGTCAAAGGCAAAATCGATCGGCAGCAGTCGGGCGATCGGATTTACGATCTTCAGTTCGTCTCACAGGTTTGGCAAGGAAAGGAGTGGCAGCACCAACTGCAAATCTATCGGCCGGCGGATACCTCGCCCCACCCGATCATGTTGTTGTGGGTGACGGGTGGCGCCGCATCACCCGGCACGATTTCGTTCGGCATGGAACTGGCGCGGAAGACCAAAGCTCCGGTCGCATTTCTCTATCACATTCCCAATCAGCCGCTGCTCGAAGGAAATTTGTCGGAAGACGATCTGATCGCCGAAACTTTTATCCGCTATCTCGAGTCCGAGGATGAAAGCTGGCCGCTGCTTTTTCCGATGGTAAAGAGCGTCGTCAAGGCGATGGACGTCTTGCAGGTGTTCGGCAAACAAGAATGGAGCGCGGCGATCGATAAGTTCATCGTTGCCGGCGCCTCGAAGCGCGGTTGGACAGCCTGGCTCACGGCGGCCGTCGATCAGCGGGTCGGCGCCGTTGCGCCGGTTGTCATCGACGTGCTCAACATGCGCGCGCAGATGCCGCGCCAGCTCAAGGCGTTCGGCGCCTACAGCTCTCGGCTCGCGGCCTACAGCAGTCGAGGATTGCTGCCGATTCCGGAAACACCCGCTGGCCGACGCCTCTTGAGCATGGTGGATCCGTGGGCCTATCGCGAGCACCTGACCATGCCCAAACTGATCATCAACGCCACCAATGATTTTTACTGGGCCACGGACGCGCTCAATCTTTATTGGGACGGGATTCCGAGCAACAAGTGGGTGCGCTATGTGCCCAACGCCGGACATAATCTAAGACGGCAAGACCGGCCGCAGCAGAAGCAACTAACCGATCTCATCAACAGCCTCGCTGCTTTTTCCCGCCATCAAATCGCCGGCACCCTGATGCCACGATTGAACTGGAGGCACGAGAACGTGAACGGCAAGCTGCGCCTGACCATCAATGCCGCGCCGGCGCCGACCGGCGCCAGACTTTGGATCGCCCGAACTGCGACAAGGGATTTCCGCAAAGCTCACTGGCGCGAGCAGGAACTGAGCTTTGCAGAAGACCCAATCAGAGGCGAAGTCATGCCGCCGGAAAATGGTCATCTCGCTTTTTTCGGCGAGGTCGACTACGAAATCAACGGACTGCGCTACCATCTGTCGACTCAGGTGCGAATGACAGAATAACGATCAACAGTATGTCTCGTCTCCCGATGCCTCGTTCAGATTTTTTCCTGTGGAGTTTCAACCAACGGGCGCACCTAGCTTGACACGACAAGCGGCCATTGACTACGCTCTAGCCTCGACTCGACCGTCGGCGGACTTCGCCAGACCGGCGGAATCGGAGGGGAGGGCGCGACATGTCGCATCTATACGTCGCAACCAACGGACTTTCGGTGTGGAGCAGCGGCGATCTCGGCGAGACGCTGCTGCGCATGTCGACCGGCACGGGCATGTACAGCGGCAGTCAGGTTTGGGCTCTGGCGCTTCATCCGTCGTTGCCGCACGTGCTCCTTGCCGGAACCAATACCGGAATCTACCGGCTGGACCAGCAGGAAGAGAACTGGACCCATATCCCGTCACCACTGGACGAAGCGATGCTGGTCACAGCGCTTGCTTACGCGCCCGACAACCCCGACGTGATCCTGGCCGGGACGCAACCGGCGGCTCTCTACCGTTCCGAGGACGCGGGCAAGAGTTGGCGAAATCTGGGCGTGCCGATGAAGCCGTATGCGCTGACCGGCTACTATCTGGGCGACAAGCCGTTTCCAGAAGGCCATCCGGCCGCTTACGGCAGGAAACACTGGACCAGGGTAACGCAGATTATGTTCGACCCTCAGGACTCGTCGTTTGTCTGGACCGGGGTTGAGATCGACGGCGCGTGGCGGAGCGTCGACGGCGGGAAATGCTGGGAGAGAAGCGACCGCGGATTCAAGTCGCAGGACATTCACGGCTTTGTCGTAGTGCACAACGGCGGACGCGTTCTTCTAGCGACCACCGACGCCGGCCTGCATGTCAGCCGGGACGACGGGGCGAACTGGACGATGCGCCCGATCGATTCGGAGTGGCAATACACGCGCTCCATCGCTGAGCGCCCGGACAAGATTGGCGTCATGTTCATGACCAACGGCAACGGACCTCCCGGCACGGCCGGCCGGCTGTTCCGCAGCCGCAATCACGGGGTCGACTGGGAAGATGCGGGTTTGCCCGGCGACGTCGAAAGCTCGGCGTACTTCCTGGCCACCAACCCGGCTGACCCGAAACTCATCTACCTCGCCGCGACCCTCGGCCAAATCTACCGCAGCATGGATGGCGGCGAGAGCTGGACGGCCCTAAAGCGCCGGCTCGGCGAAATCCGCGCGCTCGCCTGGCTGCCAGACTGATAGGGTTTGGAACAACAAAGCGGCCAAATCCGAAGCTCGAATTTCGAAACAAACTCGAAGATCGAGCCAATTGCGAAAATCCAAAACGATCTCGTCCTTAACCGGGTGATTAGGGCGTTTCAAGAACTTCGAATTTCGCACTCGGGTTTTCGAATCATGGCAACGTGATGAGCGAGAAATGGTTGGTTAAGAAGGCCGGTCCAAGTCTGGCGATCGAGGACATGATCGCGCGCATACTCGGGTCCGAGTTCGTGATCGAGGAGTTTGACCCGGCCTGCCCGCTTGCGCGACAGGTGGAAAAGGCGCACGTGCTCCTGGTCCGAAGCGTGCCCGTTACGCGAGATGTGATTGATGCAGCGCCACGGTTGCGTTTGATTCAACGCCCCGGCGTTCATCTGGAGTCAGTCGATGTCGGCTATGCTAGCGCCAAAGGAATTCCCGTGTGCAACGTACCCGCAGCACTCACCCACGGCGGTAGCGACGTTGCCGAGCATGTGATGTTCTTGGCGTTGGCACTCGCCAAGAAATATCGAGAAGCGCTGATCTCGCTCAGCGCGCGCCGTATCGGGGCGCCCAGTACCCACGTCCTCAGGGGAAAAATCCTAGGCCTGGTCGGAGTCGGGCGGACGGGGAGCGCCGTGGTCGGAATGGCGCGCGGCTTCGGCATGCGCGTCTGGGCGGTCAAGCGCACTGTGAGCGAAGGCATGCGCGAGGCGATGGGACTGGAGTGGTTGGAGTCGCATCGCCACCTCCCGGAGCTCCTTCGCCAAAGCGATTTCGTTTCGCTTCATGTACCGTTAAATAAGGAAACCGACGGGCTCATCGGCCCTGCTGAGATCGCGCTCATGAAGCCCGGTGCTTTTCTCATCAACGTCGCGCGTGGCCGCGTCGTTGACCGAGCAACATTACTGTCGGCGCTCCGCGAGCAACGCCTGGCCGGAGCCGGGCTGGACGTTTTTTGGGATGAGCCGATCGATCCGACGGATCCGTTGTTGGCCCTGCCGAACGTAATCGCCACGCCGCATGTGGCGAATATGACCCTGGAGACCATCGAGACGATCGCGCAGGTAGCGGCGGAGAATATCCGCCGGGTGCGGGCCGGATTAGCTCCCGAATGGATGATGCCTCCGGGATAATCGCGGCGCGTCTTTTGATTTCAGCCCAGCGGTCAAACGGGACAGCGGACGTGGAACGTGAAAACATTTTCTACAGGCCGTAGAACGCCTGGGAGTTCGTCTCCAGAATCTTGTGCGCTTGGGCTTTGCTGATCCTGCCTTCGTCCACCCAACTCCGCACTTCGTCGAGGCCGCTCAGGTTCGCGGAGATGTCCGTGTGGCTGTAATCGGTGCCGATCATCAGGCTATCTTCAGTTCCGAACTTCAGTAGCGACTCGACGTCATCAATCGGGTCGATGGTGACGAACAGCCGGTTGGTACGGAACAATTCCGGTTCCAGTTCGAACAGACGAGGTAATCGAGTCTGCTGACCGCGAAGCGACTGGCGCTTTACCGCGCCCAACTGGGAAATCGTATAAGGAATCCAAGAGGCGCCCGACTCGATCAGACCGAACCGGAGCTTCGGAAACTTGTTCGGTAGTCCGGAGCTCACCAGGGCGGTGAACGAGTACATGATCGGGAAGCCCCGATCCCATTCGTTGCCGGGAAGCGGATGGCCAGTGTGAATACACAGCGGCAGGTCGAGCGCGCTGGCTTCCTCGTAAATTGGAAAAAAGTGTGGGTCGGTCACGTTTCTATTCAAGTCGAAGCCGCGCTTGAAGATGCCGCAGGCGCCCTGCTCTTTCGCCCAGCACAGCTCCTCCACCGCTTTTTCGGGCTGCAGCAGCGGCAGCACGGCGGCCCAGCGCAGGCGCCCCTGCGTAGACCCACATTTCTCGGCAATCCAGCGGTTGTAGGTGGTGGTCAGTGCCCATTCCGCCTCAGCGTTGAGCGTGTTGTAGCGGATGAAAAAAGTTGGGAAGATCACCTGCACATCGACGCCCATCTTATCCATGTGGGCCACGCGTCCCGGCACATCCTGAAGCTCTCGAAACACCCTTGGCGGATGATTCACTTCATCGCGGATGGCGCGGTTCTGCAGCCTGCCTTCAACCACCCAGCAGCGGCTGGTGGTCGCGTTGTAGCCGGCGCGTTTGGCTTCCTCGGGCGGCATTGAAATTGTCACGGGTATGTACTTCGCGTAAGGCGTACCCTCCAACTTCTTCCAGGTTTCTTCGCACTCGTCGACATGCGTATCGGCATCGATCACTGACATGGAATGATCTCCTATTCTCCACAATACATGTCAATAAAATCGTTCAAAGTTCAAGAGTTTCGACGGATCGCCGGGGAGCCGGCGGGGAGTACCTGAGTTCAAGCCGTTCAAATCGCTCAAGTTGCGTAAGATCGTCAATGTTCGCGTTGGCCTGCCCTGAATTAATCGAAGGGGTTCCACCTGTTTGCTTCGTGCAATCATCCGCCGGGGCGATCGCCTCGACCGTTTGTTAAACCAACAAAACCGCCGCGCGTTCACTTATAGCAATTACTGGAAATTTTTTTATACATTAAACTTTAGAACTCAACGCGCCCGGTCGAGAGCAATCCATAATCGCAGGAGGAAGCAGCTATGGCATCTGATAAGGATCTCATCACGCAGACTTTCGCCGACTATGTTCAGGCGTTTCAAACGCTTGACCCGCGCTCCGTATTTTCCTACTGCCACATTCCGTGTATGTTCATCGCGCCCCAGGGAGTGCTGGTGATGGCAAGCCCCGCCGAGATCGAAGCATTCTTCGGCCGAGTCATGGAAGGGCTCAAGGCCCGCGGCTACGGACGCAGCGAGTTGACCGATCTGCAGGTCAAACAGATGAGCAGAGACGTAGCTTTGGTCAGTGTCGGCCGGGTCCGACATACGACCAGTGGGGAGGAATTGGAGCGGCTGGGGGAAACCTATACGTTTCGGAAAACCGATGACGGCTGGAAGATTGTGGCGGCAATGATCCATGACCCTGGCGCCGTTCTAAAACTCAAGTGAGCAGTGACCATCTGGTGAGTCGAAATCCAGCCGTTCGGGGCCCTAGAGATCAGCCCCGCAAAGTGACCATTCGGACTCGGCGCGCCCAGGCTTGATCATCAACCCGCCTAGCGTCATCGCGCCGCCCTAAGTACAACTCGCTTCCATCTTCGCTTCGTGCTAGCTTGGGCACGCTTTGCAGTTCTCGCCTCGTCTGAAGCTCGACAGGCCGCGCAAAGAACCCGTTCGGCAAATTTTCTTTTCAATGACTGCGGAAAAATCTCTGGCGCTCTGGACGCCGGCGTTCGGCTTGCTGTGCTGCGCGCAATTTTTTGGTTCCGCCCAACACGCCTTACTGCAACCGACCTTCCCGCTCTATATCATTTCGCTTGGCGGCACACCGATCGAAGTCGGTTTCGTGCTCGCCTGCTTCGCGGTGACGAGCGTCTTCTTTCGTCCGCTCATCGGCGGCTGGGCCGACCGTTGGTCGGAACCGCGGGTCCTCACCTGTGGATTGCTGTTGCTTTCGGCCGCGGTGCTCCTCTGTTTCATTCCCTTCGCCGAAATCACCATGCTTGCCAACGGGCTGCGCGGCATGGGCTGGGCGGCTTTGAGCGCCGGCGGTTATTCCTTGTTGGCGCTCAGCGCGCCGCCGCAGCGCCGCGGCGAGGCTTCGGGTTATTACAGCGGCGTGCAGGCGAGCGGTACGATCCTGCTGCCGGCTGTTGCGTTGTGGCTGATCGACGCGCCGTTCGGCGGATTCAATGTGGTCTTCCTCGTTGCCATCGGCTTAGCGGCTATCGGGGCGGGCGCCGGATCAGTTCTCGCGACCCATGCGCCGCAACCGGCGCACGATCGCCGTGCCGTTCCATCCGGTCCGTGGTGGCGCGAAATTCTGAACGTCCTGGATCGAGAAATCATCCTCGCCTCGATTTTGTCTTTTGCTTCTCACGTCAGCTTTCCGGCAGTCGCAAGCTTTCTGGTTCTCTACGCCCGGCAAATTTATATCGACAACCTCGGTTGGTTCTTCGTTGCCAGCGGCACGACAAGTCTTCTGGCTCGTCCGTTATTGGGAAAAGTTTCCGACCGAATCGGCCGCCGGCGCGCATTGCTCGCCTGCTTCATTCTTCAAGCCGTGGCGCTGACCTTCCTGGCCTACTCGTCCAATCTTGCCGGCTTGATCATACCCGGCATGCTCTACATGGTGGGGCTTGCGATGGCGAGTTCGACCACTTTGGCGATCGCCATGGAACAGGCTAAACCCGAGCGCAGAGGCAGAGCCATGGCGACCTTTTCCGTCGCCTTGCCGCTGAGCAATGGCCTCGGCGCGCTGCTCTGCGGCGGTTTGGTTCAGTGGCTAGGATTCTTCTGGATGTATATCGCGGCCGCGGCCTTCGCCGGCGGCGGGCTGCTGATTACGATCGCCAATCGCGCGTATCTGAAATAGAGGCACTGATTCGTCTGTCTACGGATATCACTTGGTCGCGCCGAGACGCCAAGGCGCAAAGAAGAACACGGGCGTGCACAATGATCAGCGACCGTTCCGAAACGATTTGGACGAAGACCTTTATCCTTCTGTGCGCGTCGCAATTACTCGGGTATGCCCAGCACTTCATGCTGGCGCCGGTGCTGCCGCTTTATGTCACACAACTCGGCGGATCGCCTGTCGTTGTCGGTATCGTGCTTGCCTGCTTCGCCGTGGCCAGCGTCATCGTTCGGCCGGTCGTCGGCCATTGGGCCGATCGCTGGAGCGAAGCGGGGGTGATGATCTCCGGTTTGATTTTTCAGGCAACGACGATTTTTCTTTGTTTCATTCCCTTTGTCCCGGCCGCGGCACTAGCCAATGGTTTGCGCGGCATCGGCTGGGCCGGACTCAATACCGGTGGCTATTCGCTGCTCGCGCGTATCGCCCCGGAAGCCAAGCGCGGGGCAGCCTCGGGACTTTATAGCGGCGTGCAGAGCTCGGCACAGATCTTGTTTCCACCCCTCGCACTCTGGCTCCTCTACGCTTCTTTCGGCGGTTATGGCTTGGTGTTCACCGTCACGGCCATATTCTCACTCGCCGGTGCGGTAACCGGGCTCATGATGTCGCCGTCGGCGTCGCGCCCGAAGCAGCTTGAAAGCGCCGGCGATGAGACCCGGTGGTGGCGCGAGATCTTCCGTTTTATCGAACCGGAAATTCTGTTGCCGTCGGTACTGCTTTTGTTGCTCAATCTTTCGTTGCCTGCAATCACCAACTTCATCATCCTCTACGCGCGTGAGCTCGATATCGACAATTTCGGCGCCTACTTCGTGGTCATCGGCGCCACCAGCATGTTGGGGCGGCCGCTACTCGGCCGGCTGTCCGATGTCATCGGCCGCCCGCGCTCCATCGCAACCGGCTTTGTCCTTCAGGTGACAGGGCTGCTGCTCATCACGATGGTGTCGAATCTCATCGGCGTGATCTTTTGCGGTGTCCTGTACATGCTCGGTAATGCCATCGGCAGCTCGACGACGTTGGCCCTCGCCGTAGAGCGCGCCGACCCAAAACGCCGCGGCAAACAAATGGCGACTTTTTCCGTCGCCTATCCGTTGAGCTATGGTGTGGGATCGTTGATCATCGGCAGCGCCGTCGAGATCGCCGGTTACACCGGCATGTTTCTAACCTTAACCGCTTTACAAGCCGCCGGGCTGGTTTTCGCTCTCCTGAACGTAACCAGGCTAACAAGCCACGCGGGTTGATCAACGGACTCATTTTGCTCTTGTTGGGTTTCGCCGGATGCGATAAGCCTTTGCAGGCTGATGAAAAAGACCGATAAATGCCATTCGTAGGGCAAACGATAACAAAGGAGATTGCCGCCATGAAAATTCGATTTCGCTCACTGATCTTTCTTGCGTTGCTGTTCTCATGGGCGTGGCCTAGCCGGACCGTCGAGGCAAGAAGTTACATCGCCTATATTTCGGACTCGACCAATTCGTCGGTCATCTACTGGATCGCCAAAGAGGCTGGCATCTTCAAGAAACATGGCCTCGACCTGGACACTATTTTCATCAACGGCAGCGTGCGCGGGATTCAGAGCCTGATTGCCGGCGATCTAGGCTACACTGGAGCGGTGGGAACGGCGGTGATCAATGCCAAACTTGCCGGCGGCGACGTCGCAATCATTCAAAGTCAGATGAACACCTTACCCTACTTCATCATCGGCAATGCGAGCATCAAATCGCCTGAAGGTCTTAAAGGAAAATCGGCGGCAGTCCACATTCCCGGCACGTCGGCCGATTTTGCTTTGCGGCTCGCGCTCGCGAAAGCAGGCGTCAACTACAGGGACATCAAAGCGATCACGGTCGGCGGCGCACCGGCCCGATTGGCCGCCGTTACGCAGGGCCAGACCGATTTCACCGTGGTCACCGACGGTGAAAGAATTCAGGCGGAGAAAATGGGCCAACGGGTCATTATCGACATGGCAAAGCTGAACGTGCCGTTTCAGTTCAACTGCACCGTCACCACGCGCAGAAAAATTCGCGAGAACCCGGACGAAGTTCGCCGCGTGGTCTGGTCGATGGCGGAATCGATTCACTTTTTCAAGACCCGCAAGGACGAATCGATCAAGATCATGCAAAAGTACACCCGCGGTTTAGCGCGCGATGTTCTGGAAGGCGCCCACGCGGCGAATTCCGAGTTGCTCGTCGAAGACACCTACCCGACCATCGAGGGTTTAAAACAAACGCTGGAGGTTCAAGCCGTAAACGACCCGCGCGCGTCCAAGGCGAAAGCCGAAGACCTGGTCGAACTGCGTTTCGTCGACGAGATGAAGAAAAGCGGCTTCGTCGATAAACTCTATGGGCGAAAATAGATGAACCCCTTACCCCTCGCCACTGACCCTTTACTGAGGGGTGTGGTAAGGAGAATGCTCTGTGATTGTTCCGCACGCTGAAATCGCCGACGTTGCCGCCGTGGCGGCACACTACGACGATCTAGATGATCTTTATCGCAGCGTGTGGGGAACAAGCCTGCATCACGGCTATTGGAGAGCGCCCGATGAAAGTACCGACGAAGCGGTCGTCAACCTGACTCGACTGGTCGCCCAACACGCTGCGCTGGAACCCGGAGACCGAGTCTGCGATCTCGGCTGCGGTTACGGTGCCGCGGCCCTCATGTGGTACCGCAACTTCGGCGCCGAAGTTACGGGGATCACCATCTCCGAAAGACAATTCCGTTACGCGCAATCGACCGCGGCCGGGATTTCGGCAATTCATTTCGTTCTCGGCAATGCCGCCGATACTGGTTTGCCCGCGGAGTCATTTGACGTGGTCACGGCCATGGAAAGCTCGGAGCATATGCCGGACAAAGCACAATTCTTCGCCGAAGCGCATCGTCTTTTGCGCCCGGGTGGACGTTGCATCGTGGTCGCCTGGCTCAGCCGCGAAGCTCCCGGCGCATGGGAGTCGAAGCATCTGCTCGCACCGATCTGTGCTGAAGGCCGCTTGCCCGGCATGGCAACAGTGAAAGAATATCGAGACTTGCTCGAAGACGCCGGATTTCGCCATCTGAGTTTTGTGGATTTGACACGAAATGTAAAAAAAACCTGGAATGTCTGTGCGCTTCGTGTCATTGCTCGTTTTTTTCAAGATGCATCATTCCGCCGGGTTCTTTTTGACCGTCGATTGGCCAATCGAATCTTCGCCAAGACTGTCTTCCGCATTTGGCTGGCGTATCAAATTGGCGCCATGCGCCTCGGCCTATTCGTTGCGCAAAAGTAGCTGGAGTACTAAACGGTCACGCCATGAAATTCGGTATTTTCATATTCGGCGATAACCATCCGGAGCTCGGCCGCTCCAATCAGACCTATTACGACGAGGTCTTGACCCTAGGCGAGTGGGCCGAGGAGTTGGGCTTCGACTCTTTCTGGCTCGGCGAGCATCACTTCTATTGGTACGGCACCTGCGTCTCGCCGCCGATCGTCATTGCGGCTTTGGGCCAGCGCACCAAACGAATCCGGCTGGGTCCCGCGGTCAGTGTTTTACCCTTGCATCATCCGCTTCTTGTGGCCGAGGAATACGCGCTGGCCGACAATCTCTGCGGCGGCCGGCTGAATTTCGCCATCGGCAGCGGCTTTTCGCCGGTCGAACACAAAATGTTCGGCATGACGATGGAGGAAGCGAGAGAAAAATATTGGGAAGCGTTCGACGTCATTTTAAAGGCCTGGACGCAGGACGACTTTTCCCATCGGGGAAAGCATTATCAGATCGAGAATGGTTCGGTGTATATGAAGCCGGTGCAAAAACCCTTGCCGCCGACGTGGATCGCCGCGTCGAGCGATGAGACCCTGCTCCGGGCCGGAGAGATGGGGTTCCCGATTATGGGGATTCCGTTCGTGCGCTCGACCTCACTGATAGAGGTCGAAGAAAAAAACCGACTGTTCATGGATTCGTTTGTTCGTGCCGGCCATAAGGAAAAACCGGACATCATGGTTGCCTTGCATGTTTATCTTCACGACAGCGAACAGGAGGCGGTCAAGTCGGCCCGCCCTTGCTTCGAGCGCGTCGTTGACTATCTAAAAAAATACCGGCGACCGGGCGCAAGAGTGCCGGATTTCGATACCATCAAAAAAGACCGACTCGCCCTCTTTACCGATCCCGGGGACGCCTGCGAAATCTTTCGCGAATATGAAAAGACCGGCGTCACCCATGTGATCTGCATGGTCAACTTCGGCGGCGTGCCTATGACCGAGGTCCGCCGGACACTCGAGCTCATGTCCACGAGAGTGTTCCCACATTTTCGCTGACGATCCTGCCGGCCGTCAGGCAATTCAATCCGGCGCTCCTTTGCGCTATAAACCACTCATGATTGAAGTTCGTTTTGTCGATACCACCCTCCGCGACGGCCAGCAGAGCCTTTGGGCCTACAACATGCGCACGGGCATGATGGTGCCGGTTGCCGCACAACTGGACCAAGCGGGATTCGAAGCCATCGAGCTCGGCGGCCCGGTGGAGATGCCGAAATGCGTGAAAGAATTGCGCGAAGATCCATGGGAGCGTTATCGCCGGATCATTCCGAAGTTCAAGAATACCCCGCTCCGGCTCATTCATGGCACGCGCAGCGGCTTCGCGATTTATCCAGACGCGCTGCATCAGCTTTACGACACCTGTATGGCCAACGTCGGTGTCACCGAAGTGCGCATCTCGGATTCATGGAATGATCCGGCCGACTGGGCATGGCGCGTCAAGCAAGCCAAGAATGCCGGACTGAAACCGATCATCAATTTGATTTATACCGTCTCACCCCGGCATACCGACGAATATTTCGCGGCTAAGATTCGCCAGGCTCTTGCCCTGGACGTTTACCGCGTCATTTTCAAAGATCCCGGCGGGATCTTGACTCCCGAGAGGACCAAGACCGTTGTGCCTGCGGTGCTTGCGGCCGCGGACGGTAAGACGGTTGAATTGCACACCCATTGCACGACCGGCCTCGGCACGCTCTGCTGCCTCGAAGCGATCAAGGCGGGCATGACGAACATCAACGTGGCAATTCCCCCGCTCGCCGACGGTTCGTCCAATCCGTCGGTGTTCAACGTCGCCATGAATGCGCGCGCCCTCGGTTACAAGACATTGCTCGATGAAGAACCCCTGCGCGACGCCGCCAGGTTTCTTACCGCCTGCGCCAAGCAGGAGAAACTGCCGATCGGCAAGACACCCGAATACGACTATGGCCAGTACGTGCATCAGATTCCCGGCGGTATGATCTCCAACTTGCGCTACCAGCTGCGCCGTGTCGGTATGGAGAACAAGCTCGATCAGACTCTGGAAGAAGCGGCGCACGTGCGCGCCGAGTTCGGCTATCCGATCATGGTGACGCCGCTCTCGCAGTTCGTCGGCAGCCAGGCCGCGATCAACGTCATCGTCGGCGAGCGCTACCGGGAAGTCACGGACCAGACCATCGAATACGCCATGGGGATCTGGGGCAAAGAGGGCGCCGCCCTCATGGATCCGAACGTAAAGGAAAAAGTTCTGAATCGGCCGCGCGCAAAAGAAATCGCCGCGCGGCCGCATCCGAGCGATTCACTTCAGGACCTGCGGCGCAAGTACGGCGGAGCCGGAGCCAGCGACGAGGAAGTCTTGCTGCGCTTTTTTAGCAGCAAGGAAGACGTCGAGCGCATGCACGCCGCCGGCCCGGCGCGCGCTTATACGTCAAACGGTAATCCGTTGCTGAATCTGGTCGCCGAGCTTTCCAAGCAAGAAAACCGTCGCAGCGTGTTCATCGAGCGCCCGGGCTTTTCCCTGCGCATGCAACGTCACAGTGTCTGACGCGGATCACCGGTGTTGCTATTTAGCCATGAAACTGCCAAGCCCCGACACGTGTAAACTTGATTCGACGGCTTGAACGAGTGATTTATCCGAGGTAACCCGTGGCACGAGTCCCGCTGCTCGAAGAAACCGAACATCCCGATTTGGCCGAATCGATCGCCAGAATCAAAGGCGCCCGCGGCGGCCGGTTGATCAATATCTACCGTCTCATGCTGCACAGCCCGGCTTTGGCCAATGCTTGGTTCGAGTTGAATCAGGCCGTGCGCTACGGCACGGAGATCGACGGGCAAAGCCGCGAGCTCGCGGTGATTCGCGTCGCGATCTTGAACGACGTCGAATACGTCCAACGCGCCCACGGCCCCGCCTACGCTCTCAAAGAAGGATTGACCTCGGAACAAGTAAGCGCCATTGCGAACTGGGAACCGTCGAAACTGTTCAGCGCGCAACAACGCGCTCTGCTCGCATACACCGACGCGATGACCCGCGAGATCGACGTGCCCGATACGGTTTTTGCAGATTTACGGAAATTTTTTAGCGAGCGACAAATCGTCGAGCTGACGATGCTCATAGGCGCCTACAACATGCTCACGCGCTTTTTAAAAGCGCTGAAGGTCGATCCGGAACTTTAGTACGTCCAAGTTCAACGTTTGAACCACGTTTTTTGACCCATGAAGTTCGTCGTCGAAAACGATAGCTTTCTCCGCCTCATCCAGGTTGTCCTGGACCCGAACGCGCCCAAGGAGCGCTTCGATGCCTTCGCCCATTTCTGCAAGCACGATACGCCGGATTTCCTCGGTTGGTGCGACGGCATCCGCGCCCCGGCGCGAAATATTTATCCGGCCGACGTGCATCTCGTCGACAGCCAAAGCGAGCTCCTGGAAAATGCCCCCGGCGCGAGCGTCATCGTCGTCGAGGAACTCACCGTCGGCGGGAAAGAAGTGGCGGCTGCCGGAAGCGCTCTCCGGTTTGTGCAGAAATACGGCTTCACTACCCGCAACATCGATGGTGCCGCCTGTGAAGCGGCCCGCGTCAAGGTTTTGACGATCCGCCGGCGCGCCAACATTTCCACGGCCGAGCAAGGACTCACGTTAATGCTCGGCCTGGCGCGGCAGCTCACGAGCAATGCCAACTTGATCAGCGTTGAGCAGCTTAAAAAAGCCGGATACGAGCCCACGACCTACGACCGGTCACACACACCGAATGGCAATTGGGCCCGCATTCCCGGTATGGTGACGCTGTACCGCAAGCAACTCGGCATCGTCGGCCTCGGGGAGATCGGGCGGGAGCTGGCGCTGCGCGCCGTGGCCCTCGGCATGCGCATCGCCTATACACAACGCACGCGGCTGCCCGACGAAGTCGAACAACAGTATCAGGCGACGTATTGTTCTTTGCACGAGCTGCTTGCGGAATCGGATTTCGTCAGCCTGCATTTGCCGCGCGGCCCGGCAACCGTCAACTTCATCGGCGCCCGCGAACTGTCGACCATCAAACCGGGAGCTTTTTTGATCAACGTATCGCAACCGACTCTCGTCGATCGCGAAGCGTTGCGGCAGTCGCTCGCATCCGGACGCCTTGGCGGCTACGGACTCGACACTTTCTACGAAGAGCCCGGCGACGCCAACGATCCCCTGCTGAAATTTCCTAATGTCGTTATCACGCCGCACCTCGGCGGCTCGCCGCGCTGGAATTCTCTTGACGATATCGAAGAAGTAATCGTCCGTCTGGCGCGCCATCTCGCCTGAGGGACCCGTTTCTGAAAAGCCGTAGGCAATTAGGTTATGCTGAAGGCAGGACGATGAGTGGATCAATGCTTTGGCGACGGAGGCCTTATGTCAGGCACAAATCTAAAAATGGACGTGATCGACACGGACGCGCATCTGGTAGAGAACGAGCGCGTATGGGACTACCTCGAGGCCGGCAAACGGACAATTCGTTCCGGCAATCTTAGAAGCTACGGTATTTGAACCGTCAAGGAGGAGTGGAAACATGTCCAGAATACCAGCGTTAAGCCGAGCGGAGATGGACGCGGAGCAGCAGAAAGTTTACGACGAAACTGTGGCACAGACGGGGCGAGTCGGTCGGGGACCGTCGGTCGGCTATGCGTATTCGCCGGGCCTCTGGCGGGTTCACAACGCATCGAGTGCACATCTCCTCAATTGTTCATTGACACCTGTGCAGGTTCGAATCGTGTCCCTGATGACCGTGAGACACTGGAAAGCCGCTTTCCCCTGGAGCGCGCAAGCGGCGATCGCGCTGAGCACAGGCGTCGAGCGGGCCACGATCGAGGCCATCAACGCTGGGGAGCAGCCGAAATTCACCGACAGTGCCGACGAGATGGTATACACGGTGACGCATGAATTGCTGGCGAGCGGATCGCTGTCCGACGACGTCTTCAAGGCCGCCGCATCGACGATCGGCTATGGACGCCTTGCCGACGTGGTCGGCGTGATCGGCCATTTCGCTACCACCGCGATGATGGCGAATGTGGTGGGCGCCGAACCGCCGAAGGACGCGGCGTCTTACCTCAGACGTTGAGCGAGGCCGGCGAATCGTTTCTCCAGAGGGTCGAACGCAAATAGACTATCGGAATTCACACGAGGAGAACGGCCATGGAACCACGCAGGATTGATGTGAGCAAGGTCGATTTGGACGGGTTGCACGACCCCGAAATAGCGGCGCTGAAAGAGCTTCAGCCGCCGGACGATTTGCCGTTCAAGATCGGAAAAATGGGACATGCCGTGCTGGTTGTGCGCGACATCGATGTCTCGGTTCGGTTCTACACGCAGTTGTTGGGTTTCAAAGTCTCGGACGTCTATCCCGACAGCATGGTCAAAGGCCGGATGGTTTTCATGCGTTTCAACGAAGACCATCACGGTCTGGGTCTCGTCGGGCAGGGCGGAGAAGTCTCCAGCCAACGCGAACTGCATCATCTTGCGTTCGAGGTTCAGACAATCGACGAGGTATTTCGGGCGCGCGACTATCTCGCGAAACACGGCGTGCCGATCGATTTTCATGGCCGGCGACGCGCGGGCTCTCAGGTGTCGGTCGAGTTTCGCGACCCCGACGGCCATTCTATTGAAATCTTCTGGGGGCTCGACAAAGTGGATTGGGACGGCCAAGCGCGCCCACCCGAAGAGTGGGTGCCGAAACATTCGCTCGAAGAAGCCGTCGACCACGCGCCGCCCGGCCAGGATACCACGCTCCTCGATCCGAGCCTTCGACAGAAATAGCCGTTCGCATGACTCGCCGGCTGCATGGCGTGCAGGCTAAGACCTAGCGCTTTTGGTGAAAACTATTCTGTTCTATACCTTGGCGATGTCTGGCCGCCGCTTGTGCCAGTCGGTCGCGCTTTGGAATGCCGCGGCGGCGTTCAAGACTGTTTGATCGGCGAACCACGCGCCGATGAGTTGCAGTCCGATCGGTAGGCCTTCAGGACTCATCCCGCAGGGGAGCGAGCAGCCGGGTAAGCCGAGCATGCTCGGGAAGCGCAGCAGGTTGGAATGATTGTAGCCCGCGTGGCGCGCGTCGTCGCCGTTGCCCTTGACGCCTTCGGAGAGAAGCGGCGCGACCCTCGCCGTCGTCGGCGCGGCGATGATTTCTACTTTTTCGTAGGTCGCCCGCAGCACCTCGCGAATCCGGTGGCGCGCGCGCTGCACCGTGAGATATTCCGAAGCAGTGATGGCCATACCCACAGCCAAGCCGCGTGCCACATGAGGAACGAAATCATGATAGTGTTCGCGGAACCAGCGCCGGTTGATCCCCGCGCTCTCGGCGGCGCTGGTTAACATCGAAGTCATCGCCGCGTAGCCGATCTCAGGCACGTCGAGATCGACCAGCTCGCTGCCCAGGCCGGCAAAGATTTTTAGCGCCGCTTCAAATGATTGGCGCACGGCCGGGTCCACTCCATCCAAAAAACGCCGGAGCACGCCGACTCTGAGTCCTTGCGCGTTGGCTTTGAGCCGCGACGCATAGGCGGGAATTTCTTGCCGCACGCTGGCTGGGTCGCGCGCGTCGAATCCCGCCACCGGGTCCAGTGCCAAAGCGATATCTTTGACCGTGCGCCCAAACAGGCCGACGTGATCTTGGCTCCAGGCGCCGCGAAACGAGCCGTGCCGGCTGATGATGCCGAAAGTTGGTTTGAACCCGACGATGCCGCAATAGGATGCCGGGCGGCGCACCGACGAACCGGTCTCGGTTCCATAGGAGATCGGCCCGATGCCTGCTGCGACGGCTGCCGCCGAACCGCCGCTCGACCCGCCGGCGATGTGCTCTAGACGCCACGGATTGTGCACCGGACCGTAGTAGGACAAGGTCGATGTCCCGCCATGGCCAAATTCATCGAGATTGGTCTTGCCTATGATGATCGCACCGGCGGCGCGCAGGCGCGCAACTAAGGCCGAGTCCGCGTCGGGAATCCAATTTTGCAGGATCTTCGAACCGCCGGTGGTGCGCGTGCCGGCCGTCTCAAACATGTCCTTGATCGTCACCGGGACGCCATGCAGTGGACCGCGATGCTGTCCTCGGACGATTTCGTCATCCGCCTTCTTGGCTTCGACCTGCGCCTGATTGTGGAGCACGGTGATGAAGGCGTTGAGCTTCCCTTCGAGTCGATCGAGACGCTCCAGAGCCGAGCTCACAGCATCGCTAGACGATAACTCGCGCGCGACAAGGCGCGCGGAAAGATCCGCCAGACCCATTTCGGCGATATCGGCGGGCGCCATGTTTAGGCTTTCTTCTCCGGCGGCTGGACTTGGAACGAAATCCACGGCGTGCCTTGGGCGAATGCTTCCAGCTCAGCGACGATTCTCTGATTATCTTCAATTTCATCGGCGATCGTTTCCAGATCGGCGGGCGAAATATTCACGCCTTCCAAGAGCGTCAATCGCGCTGTCATCTTATCCTTAGCGTTCATGGCGAGCATCCTTCTTCGCGATTAAAATCTCCACGACCCGTTTACTTTAACGAGTGCCTATCCCGCGACGGTAGAACTTGTCAATGTTACTAAAGAGTTCGTTGGTTAGTAGACATACTGGGACGAAGGGGCGAGTCGTGGAAAGCGCAGGCACCAGGACTCAAAAAACGCTTCGCACCCACGCCCAAAATTAAGCGCCTCGGGGCGTGGATCGGGTGATGGCCGATGACCCACAGACGTTTTGCCTGGGCTTGGAACGAGTCGTCCCTTCGTCTCCAACAAACCCTGTTGTCGAGATACTTATGAACTCCTTAAATAAGTGTCGCTGTCTGCTTTCGTGTCGGGGTACCTAACCGCACCGTTAATTTTTAACGCCGCGGCCGGTAATCCAATGTCGCTCTCAAGGTATTATGTGACACACTGACGATCGAAAATAGGTCGATGGCTCGTGCCCGACCCCGCGACTTTCGACGGTCTCGCGCGGATCGCCTCAGAACTCGATCATGACCTTGATCGCCTCGCGCTCGTCCATCGCGCGGTAGCCGTCAGGCACCTCGTCGAGGGACACGACGCGGTCGAAGACCCGGCCGGGCTCGATCCTGCCCTCGAGGATGTCCGGCAGAAGCTCCTCGATGTACGCGCGCACCGGCGCGGGTCCGCCGCTCACCGTGACGTTGTTGTAGAACGCCGGCTGCGACGCCGGCAACGTTTCACCCTGGGGAACGCCGACGCGGCCGACTGCGCCGCCCGGCCGCGCGATGCTGATCGCAGTGCGCATTGAGTCTTCGAGGCCGACGCACTCGAGAACGGAATGGGCGCCGAAGCCGCCGGTGAGCTGGCGCACGCGCTCCACCGCCCCGTCTCCGCGCTCGCTCACGACATCGGTTGCGCCGAGCTCTCTCGCGAGCGCGATCCGGTCGGCATGCCGGCCGAGGATGATGATGTGCTCGGCGCCAAGGCGCCGCGCGGCGATGACGCCGCACAAACCCACAGCGCCGTCGCCGACGACGGCCACGCTCTTCCCCGGACTGACCTTCGCGGTGACGGCCGCGTGGTGGCCCGTGCCCATCACATCAGAAAGGGTGAGAAGGGAAGGCATCAGCGCGTCGTCTTTGCCGACCGGCAGTGCGAAGAGTGTTCCGTCCGCCACGGGAACGCGCAGCGCTTCGGCCTGTGCTCCGTCCATGGCAGCGGTACCGAAGAACCCTCCGCGGATGCACGAGGTGTGCAGTCCTTCGTGACAGAAGACGCACGTGCCGTCGGAATACGCGAACGGCATCACGACGACATCGCCGGCTTTCATCGTACGAACATCAGCGCCGACCGCTTCAACGACACCGATGGCCTCGTGTCCCATGCGGCGGCCGGTCTCGGGGATGTCTTCCAGTCCCCTATACGGCCACAAGTCGCTGCCGCAGATGCAGGCGCGGCTGACGACAACGAGCGCGTCGGTCGGCTCGACGATGCGGGAGTCGGCGACGTTCTCGATACGAACGTCGCCGGCGGAGTGCATTACAGTAGCGCGCATAATGATTTACCTCTCGTTTCCGGCGGGCGGAAGCGCCCCGTATTGTTCGTCGCTGACCTTTTCCAGCCACTCGACGACTTTCCCGTCGAGCTGTTCCTGAATGGCGATATGGGTCATGGCCGTGGTCGCGGTGGCGCCATGCCAATGCTTTTCCTTCGGCGGGCACGAGACCACGTCGCCCGGTCGTATCTCCACTTTTGGACCGCCTTCGCTTTGCACCCAACCGCACCCCGACGTAACGATCAGGTTCTGCCCGAGCGGATGGGTGTGCCATGCCGTCCGGGCGCCGGGCTCGAACGTGACACTCGCGCCGCGCGCGCGTGCCGGATCGGGTGCCTCGAACAGCGGATCGATACGTACAGTGCCGGTGAAATACTCGGCCGGACCTTTGCCGGAGGGCCGTGAACCGCTTCTTTTGATTTCCATTTTCCGAGCTCCTTTGTTGAACTGCTTTACACAATGCAATCGCTGGTCTCGTGACTGTTATGAGGAAAATGTAGCAGTTGCGATGGTAGTTATTAAGGAGTCCACAATTAAGTAACCAAGAGGCGAACGAGGGGTGAGACCTGGAGAGCGCGGGCACAGGAGTACAAAGCTTGTTTTCAGGCCCCGCCGCTGGGCATTTCCACCCATGGAG